>Ga0307984_1000596_pt1 | contig 15733 bp, 9 predicted proteins | sample EllFjometageno78_FD_203169 | JGI IMG/M metagenome (GOLD analysis project Ga0307984, IMG submission 203169) | Marine microbial communities from Ellis Fjord, Antarctic Ocean - #78 | ecosystem: Environmental > Aquatic > Marine > Unclassified | place: Southern Ocean | collected 2014-10-09
CTCAATCCAAAGAAGTACTCCGCAGAGTATAAGGCAGTCCTTAAATCACTTTCTAAATCGTTTAACAACTATCCTTATTACGCAAAGCTTAAGCAGAAGTACGACGCTTCAACAAACACACGTACAATTCCCAATCAACCTCCACCAAAAAAGAAGAGCAATCGCACAAATGGACAATATGCTGCAGGAGACGAAGCACTTGACATCGTGATGGCTGATCCCGATGGGAATGTCAGAAAATTAAGTGACTTGAGAGGCAAAGTCGTTCTACTTGATTTCTGGGCATCATGGTGTGGACCATGCAGAAGAGAAAATCCTGCAGTTGTAAAGGCATACGAAAAATACAATTCTAAAGGATTTGAAGTGTTCTCTGTCTCTTTAGATAGCAATGCTGACAAGTGGAAGAATGCCATCGAACAAGATGGTTTGGTGTGGCCAAATCATGTATCTGACTTACAAGGATGGAAAAATGCTGCGTCACGAGAATATGGCATCTCAAGCATTCCTCACACTATGCTTATAGGCCCTGACGGAATTATAATTCGCACTCATTTACGTGGTCCAGCATTGGAGGAGGAACTAGAAAAACTGTTCAACTAAGAATCTCATATAATTACAAGCATCTTGAGCCATCGCGTATATTTTGCATCAGATTTACATCTCGGAGTCCCCGATATTGAATCAAGCCGCGAACGGGAAAAGAAATTTATAAGCTGGTTAGAGGATGTATCACTCGGTCGCGGTATAGCCGCCAGCGGTCCGGCAACGGAGATCCATCTGCTTGGAGATTTATTTGATTTCTGGTTCGAATACAAGAACGTTGTCCCGAAAGGTGGGGTACGACTGCTGGGAGCCATTGCAAAGATTACGGACCGCGGAATTCCTGTTCATTATCACTTGGGCAATCATGATTTGTGGTCGTTTGGCTACCTAGAGTCAGAACTGGGAGTTCAAATCCATACGTCACCTATTGTGAGGGAGTGGGATGGTTTAAAATGTATGATAGGACATGGAGACGGTCTGGGACCTGGGGACAGAGGGTATAAACTCACAAAGAAAGTGTATCGAAGCAAACTCGCTCAATTCCTGTTTCGATGTCTCCACCCAGATATCGGAATACGCCTGGCGAATAGGCTTTCAAAAAACAGTCGTTCCGCTGGAGGCAAAAGTGGAGGGCCATTTACATCTCCTAAAAAGGAAAACCTGTACCAATATTGTAAAGAGGTGCTTGAATCAGACCCGGGTATGGACTGTTTTATTTTCGGACACAGACATCTCCCTTTGGACCTTACTCTCCCTAAAGATTCAGAAACGTCCGCCGCCGCTCGTTATATCAACATCGGGGATTGGATTACACATTTCAGCTCTGCTAAAATTGAAAAAGGAATTCTTACTTTGAATACGTAAGCCTCGAAATTTCATTCAAAATTATTCATAAAAAAAGGAGACCCGAATGGATCTCCTTTTTTAATACTTGTCATTTGTGACTAGCGGCGAATCACCAACTTAGAAGCCAATGATTTGTGTTGGCTTGCCAAACGTACCACATAGGTCCCGTTAGACAGCGTACTCACGTCCAGGTTCATTCTGTCAGACCCTAGATTACTCTTGACATCGTCAGAATAAACGACACGACCCTGAAGATCATATATCTCAACTGAAGCACCCGAGAAACCCACAGTACTGATTTGGACAGAAGACCCGTTTACGGGGTTAGGGTAAATAAGTAGACCTTGGGGACTAGGATCAGTCACAACAACATCATCCGCACCTAAGAAAGTGTCTGAACGGAAAATTCCACGTCCATGCGTTCCAGAGTATATCGCACCTGTATTTGTTGGAGAGCTCCATCTTGTATCAGAACGCCATTGTTGCTTCAAGTCAAATATTGGCGCTGTCAGAGACTCTGATGTCGAAGCCATACCTAGATTAGAAATTGTCCAATCATCTCCTCCGTTATCTGTCACAAAAGCACCGTATTCTGTTCCAATCACAATAGTCGCACCCGATGCATCTTGGAAATCAATGACCACATCATATATAGGCATATTTCCCAATCCTGCAACAGACCAAATATTCGCGAACGTAGGTGATGGAGAAAGGGCATCCCAAGACTCACGAACTTTACCTGCACCTACGGAGCCATATCCCCCTACGGTAAACACAACGTGATTTGCATTGTTGGGGTCGACACTCACACCTGTGATTGCGCTACCCGCAGAAGACACGATTTGGTCTATCACAACATGCTCCTCCACATCTTCTTGAGAATACACATCTTTAAGTCCAGAAAAACGATACAAAGTACCATTCCAACCGCTCACAAACATGACATCGCCACCGTGCTCCTCATCATTCACAACATATTCAATAGACTTCGTTCCAGTGAAACCTCCTGGAGCTGCGCCCAAACGAATCCAATCAGGAGTTGTATTAAAATTAAGTGCTTCTCTCGTCATCCAAACTCCTTGATTCCCAACAAAACCTATTGAGAATAAAGCCGTGTATGGATCATGAACGAGTATTCTACCAGGCTCATTGTACATCGTGTCCCCTGGGTGAAAGTACATCGTGTCACAATTCTCGACAACATTGAATTGAACTTCTTCACCGAAAATAGTGTCGTTTCCAAGATCTACGGTTACATCGAATTCTACGCCATCAATGACCACAACTGTATCTACAAGGTTGGGGATAATCTCAAGGATAACCTGAACTGTATCCTCACCCAAAGTGTCATTGACGCAGATAAACTCTTCGACAGCGATTTGTGGTTCCAGCCAAAAATAATCAGGATCTTCTTCAAGTGCAGACAATAACGTACGATCAGGACGAACAAGTGTGTCGTAGAACATCAACTCCTCACCCTCAGAAAGAGTATATTCTAATGGAAGGTTTTGGCTATTTGTAGCTAGAGAAAATGTACTGTCTGTCACACTCTCAGTGTATGGATTAACTAGAATGATCTGTTGTTGACTCTCCTCATCTTCTGTGTCTTCATACAAACGCAAACAGGTATAGAATTGACCCAAATCACCTTCCTCATTAATCAACTCTGAGATATCATTGTCCCAGAAACTCCCAAGATTAGAGTAATCTGTAGGGTTAACGGTTCCACGGGTTAAACCTCCATTTTGAGAAGCGGCAAACCAAGCGTATGTATGCTCGGCAGACTCGGTGACTTGACTTATCGAACAGTCAAACCCATCACCACCGTGAACTTCAACGGCATTTAACTCACTTAAAAAGAAATTGCCTGTGGGGATAAATAAAGAGCCATTGTCTTGAGTTCCGCCTAACACAGCACCTCCAGCGCTATGAGCGATGCCGTAAAATTGAGTGACGTTGTAATTGAAATTACACTCCGTGTAGCTTTGTCCTCCATTGTCACTCTTGTACAGACCACCATCAGAAGCGACAAACATCGTTCCTGCAGGCGTGAAAACAATCTCATGAAGATCCGCATGAACGCCATAAGGAAAACCAGGAAAATCAAACGAAGCGGCTGCCTGCTCAGCTTGCTGATTCGGACCTGAGCGCCACAATTCAATACCGCCTACATAAGCGAGGTCAGGTTGGCCTGTCTTGATTCCTAAAGCAAGGTCATATATCCCCTGAGATCTAGGAAGAGGTGTTGAAGTATCTATTCCACCAGGCCAGCATACTGTCCAAGAACCCATTTCCGAAGCTCCATCTGAATGGTAAAGACCATAGAAACTTCCTCCTGAAGTAGCGTATAGCGCAAATGCATGATTTGGATCATCTTGAGATATTGCAATTCGTGCACGGCCTATCCCACTTTGTGGCAAGCTTCCTGTATTAGATCCTCCAGCAGTGATGGCTTCGAAAGTAGAAAGCTGATCGTTTGTAGAACGGTAAACGCGACCGTTCGTTGCTGCAACCAGCATATAGCTACCATCATGAGCGATCGCAATATCGGACACACCACCTGTAGGTCCTCCTGAAGTAGAGTTCCCATCAATCACACCATTTTCTATCGTTCCAAATGAGTCATTTGACCCATACCAAACTCTGTTGTTGGCGAGAGGGTCTTTGATTAAAGCATCATTCGATGACCAATCGCCACCAGAAAATGCGCCCGGGTCTGTACCGTCAACGATGTTAAAGTTTTCACCTCCATCGTTGCTCCACCAGATACCACGGCCGCGAAATCCAGAGCCACCATCACCACCTGCACCATCAAACTGAGAACCCGTTCCTACGTAAATATCACCATTCGTTGCAACTGCAATTGATGCCACCATAAGGATAGGGAAGCCATCTACTTGATTCCAAGTGTTTGCACCATCTAACGATCTCCAAAGACCGCCAGATACCGCACCTGCATAAATGAGGTTTTCGTTGACTGGCACAATCGCACGGGTACGACCACCGACATTGTCAGGCCCCATTTCAACCCAAGAAAGATCTGTGTTTTTTGTGTTTGTACGTGCTTGAGCAGATGCAAACTTTAACACTTTATTTCTAAGGCGGGCAAGTCCACTTGAGTTCATTTCTCCAGTCTCGATGTCCCCTAAAAGCATGCGGGTAATTTCGGCTGCTCCAGCTGCGTCTCGTGCAGCCTGGTTGACGTCCAAACGCGGAGCGTAAGTGGATGAAATAGACTCTGTAAGGTCTGCGGATTCATCATTAAGAGTTGAACTCCAAATTACTGCTAAAGCCAAAAGGGCTACAAGGGTCAAATACTTTGATACCATATTTTTGTTTTTATTGCAATCTAAAATGCCGGTGAAAGTTACGACAATACACGTTATTTCACGTGTTTTTCTGCATGATATGAAGACCGTACTAAAGGACTGCTCTCAACATACATGAAACCTTTTGAAAGTGCGATGTCTTTATACTCATCAAAAAGATCTGGATGAATGAACTCAACAACAGGCAGATGTTTTGGTGTTGGCTGCAAATATTGACCTAATGTCAGTACGTTCACACCTACATTTCTGAGGTCATCCATCGATTCGATCACCTCTTCTTTTGTTTCTCCAAGACCAAGCATAAGACCACTTTTCGTTCTAATGTTCGCTTTGCCTAATCTCTCTAAAACTTCTAATGAACGGTCGTATTTGGCCTGAATTCTAACCCCTTTCGTCAGTCTACGAACAGTCTCAAGGTTGTGGCTTACAACTTCAGGAGCCACATCAATAATAAGTTGAAGGTTTTCCCATTTGCCCGCAAAATCAGGAATGAGCGTTTCAAGCGTTGTTCCTGGAGATTGTTGTCTTATCGCACGCACTGTTGCTGCCCAAATCTCAGAACCACCATCTTTTAATTCATCACGATCTACGGATGTAATGACGGCGTGCTTCACTTTCATGAGCTTCACTGACTGCGCAACTTTGGATGGCTCGAATTCATCAACAGGCTCCGGCCTGCCAGTGGACACACTACAAAACCCACACGATCTGGTACAGATATTGCCTAAAATCATAAAGGTTGCGGTGCCTTCTCCCCAACACTCACCCATGTTTGGACAATGCCCACTTTCACAAATCGTATGGAGCTTATGTTCCGATACAATTTCACGGACCTTCTTGTAAGTCTCGCCAGTAGGCAATTTCACCCTGAGCCATTTTGGCTTGGGAATGCGGTTGGGTTTTTCTATTGCAGATTGTTCAGACATGGTACAAAGTTCGTGACTTTCTGATGAAATTCAGCGGGCTTGCGTCCACTTTGATCCTATCCCTAACTTCAAGTATAGATTCAAAAAAGCAAATTTACTGTCCACAAATTGCTCGGACATTATTTCAACAGGCCTATAAAAGACGTCGATTGTCGCCCCGACTTCTAAAGAGCGGGTGATTGACCTTTCATTTCCATACTCAAACGTCAAACCATAACTGGCATTAACTCCAGGCACGATTGTCATTTCATCTAAGCCATTTACCCAAGATGAGCGACCATAGATATCGTTATAAAAATGTTCGATCGGGTCATACAGCTCATCAACTAAAATTTCATAGGGTATCTCCGGATATCCAATCACTAAATAAACAGGCTTTTCCAAACCCAAACTCGCACCATATCTGAATACCCTTTCTACTTGAACAGCTCCCTTTCTAAGCTTCGGAGTTAATTCACGTCGGGACTCCACATAGACACGAAAAATCATAAAGCTATTCACCTTTCCCCAAACATAGGGGAGACCTTCCACATAAACTGGATTGTACGTTTTCTCTTCCTTCTCATGCCTTAAATACAACAAGCTACACCCTAACGATCTCGACGTTTTTGCGGTGAGAAAGTACCCATATCGAAACCCCACTCCTGCGCCCTGAGTGTGCGCAAAAACATTGACTCCAGAGGTGTGGCTGAACAAAACATCTACACCCTCACCATAAACGGCATCCAATCCCGTACTGACCTCATCTTGGGTTTGGGCTGAAACACTGAATGAACAAAAGAGCGCTCCAACAAAAAGCACCACAGAGACAAAACGGTTATTTACATCCTCTCGCATGAGTACAAATCTACCTTATAAGGTCTAAGACACCATACATCGATAAATATAGATACCGAAAAACCCGGTGAGATTAGACAAACCGGGTTTTTCGTTCAGTAAATTAATATGCAGCTAAGCCACATGTAAAACAAATGACATTAGTCACATGTCTCTACGTCTACACAGGTGTAGGCGCCACAAGCAGTATAAGATGTAGCACAAGAAGAAAGAGCTGCTCCGAGAAGCAGTACAATAGCGGAAATTCTTAAAATATGTTTCATAACAGAGATGTTAAAGATGAATAGGTACCATGTATTACGATGACACATACAAAAAGGTTTCATTTGATCACCTATTTTCACGGAAATAGCTCTTCATTTGCCATATCTATTCCAGAATACATTGAAAGATCTACATACATCACCCTTTCGCTTGCCTCTCGTTTGGTTGATTCTAATGTCGCTTGTAACCTCGTGTTCAACGTCTACACTTGTTGAGTCTACTTCATCAAGGCGTCCATATGACTTCGAAGCTTCTGCCCTTCACCCCGAAGTCGTAACCTACCTTCATTCGGGTACACTCTCCGTATATATAAATATTGACCGAGACGAACTCCTATATACACGTGATGGAGAAAACTCGCCATTTACTTCAAAAGTGCTGGTGCAGCTAAATGATGAGCGTTGGATTTGGACTGACACATTAACAAGTGAAACACCCAGGTGGTTGTCCAATAAATTTGATTTAAACAACATTATCTCTGAAGGTTCTAAAGAAACCGGATCTTGGCTAGGCTTTGAAATAACTGACCAAAACAGAAATTCATCCATTAAAAATGCTGCTGAAATCAGAGAAGTACTTATTTGGAATCTCAATGAAAATTGGCCCTTGTCAAATTCGAATGCTGCGACAGGGACACCCCTTAAGATCATTTCTGCAGGAACAAGCACTTGGAATGTACTTCATGTAGTCCCACCCAAATCTCTTCCTGCCCCACCCTTTTCGAGATATAGGAATCCACTAGACACCTTAACGGCTGCCCCACATAGTATCATTGAAGAAGATTGGATCACACTTGAAGGTGTTCAGAAATTTACGTCAACTTCCAACGATATGGAGTTTGTGATTTACGGCAGGCATGAAGATTTTCCCGACGCCAAAGATGTTCTGTTCCTCATAGAATCGACCAGATATATTGCAACACGTAGCGAATATTCTGCGATGCAAATGGCCAGTCACCCGAAAGAATCCCTCGATGATTTTTGGCTTTCATGTGGCAAATCACCTGAAAAGTCGAAGGAGTTAATAAAAACCTATTACGCGAGAGTCGAAGAAGCAAATCGATACTTCTCGGGATTGCTTGAAGGGTGGCGAACAGACCGTGGAATGATTCACATTGTTCATGGTGTACCAAATAGGGTGAGACGTGATTATTGGAATGAATATTGGACCTACGGAGAGGAAGGTACATCCAATACTTTGACATTTAGATTCAGACGACGACAACATGAACTTGACAACAACGTATTCAAATTGGAACGAAACATTGTCTTTAAATCGACATGGGATCGAATGGTAACAAGTTGGAGAAATGGAAGGGTTCAACGCGATTGAGAGTTGTACCTTGCGCTCATGGAATCAAAACAACCATATACAGGGCCAAAACGCCCATCAGAAAGCACGTTCGTGTTTGGCATTCACCCAGTGAATGAAGCATTAGATGCTGGAAAAGATATTGAAAGTGTGATCGTGATACGCAGCTCTCAAAACGAGAGACTGAATAAACTTTTAGGTAGAGTGAGGGCGACAGGAGTACCGATAAAAATGGTCCCTCGCGAAAAGCTCAATGCTTTAACTCTAAAAAATCACCAAGGAATAGTTGCCATGCTGTCCCCGATTACCTACCAGCCATTAGAAGAAATTGTTCTAGGAGCATTCGAAAGAGGCGAGGCGCCGATTCTTATTGCGGCAGATGGAATAACAGATGTCCGAAATTTAGGGGCAATCGCGAGATCAGCTGAATGCTTCGGAGCTCACGCTTTGATCGTACCCGAAAGAGGATCCGCAGCGATTAATGATGGCGCAATCAAGAGTTCAAGTGGAGCACTGCTCCGACTTCCAGTTTGCCGCGTATCAAAAATATCAGCGAGTCTCGAGTACCTGAAGCAAAGTGGTATCACATGTATTGCTCTTTCAGAAAAGAGTGCCGAGGATATACATACCAGTAAACTTGAGGCTCCTTTTTGTCTTGTATTGGGAGACGAAGGATTTGGAGTATCAACAGATGTAATGGAACAATGCGATCATCGTTTGAGAATCCCTATGGATGGAAACACGGCAAGCTTAAACGTATCTGTGGCTGCCGGAATTGCACTTTATGCGCTTAACTCTTCAAAAGGCTAGAATTAACATTTACGTAAATCCAAACAACGCCTTGCTTTTTATGTATAATTATTATATCTTTATATAGCTCAAAATTGACAAACATGATGCGCATTCGTTCACAAACCAAGTATTTATCTCTCAAGTCTCTTTACTTGAGTACGACTCTCGTTCTGTACTTTTCAATTTTGACGATTTCTGCTCAAGTTGATTGCTCTGGCTGCACTCCGGTATTTAACACCATCGAAGACACCGTTTCTGTGTCATGCGAAATAACAAATCCTCCTGGCTTTCCTAGCTACACAAATGGCTGTACTGCATTAGATGTGAGTGAAGCAAGTTTTGTCGCTACACTGGGGCAGAGTACGAGTTGTGAAGGCAACACCGCCCTTGCAATAGGTGCTGGGCAGGATTTATGTTTAACGCTTTCAGGATTCCAGAATGCTGGTTTGGCTCCATCAGATAGGTTTTTTGTAGGTAGTGAGTCTTTGTCATGGACGCACTATGCAAACGGCTCCGCCGCATTAACGGGCGTAGTTTATAATGAAGCCGACGTTTCAGATGCATACGCTATGGAAGTCTATATGGAAGGAGGATACAATTGGACAGAATGGGACGCTATGGGGAATCTAGTGTTAGATGCTCTAGAACAAGGCACGGAACAGGATTGGATTTATTTCATTCTGGTCAACAACATATCCAAACTTAACGGTGTTGGTGTGAATGCAGGCAAAACCATCAGGCTTACGCACTCTCCTATAAGTGAAGATTTGGGGTTCCAATTGGGGAGTATGGGAGCAAACAACATTAACATGAACCACGGACTTGGCGGTTGGGTTAATTGGGAGGTGTTAGAAGCTGGAAATACATTAGGTGGAGTTGGGAACATTACGATTGACTTGACAAACTGTGACAATTCTGAATATACCTGTGCTGACGACAATGACATTCTCTACCGTTTCTATGCCGGGAATATATGTGGATACGATCAGGTCGACATTTTAATCGATCACACAGACAACACACCTCCTTCCTGGACTTATGTCCCGGGGGATCTAACCCAAGAATGTTCTGACACTCCCATTCTAGAAGACGCGACCGCAACCGATCTTTGTTCTGAGTTGAGCATATCAATCGTTTCTGACACATTATTTGGTTCTGCAGAGGGGAATTACATTGTCACTCGAACATTTACGGCCGAAGATGAATGTGGAAATGCGACGAGTGCGACTCAAACGATTACAACAATAGATACGACCTCTCCAGAGCTTACAATCCCCGCTGATTACACTGCTGAGTGTTCTGACGCTCATCCGATGGAAGATGCTTCGGCTACCGACAATTGTGGAGTGGTGACGATTGACCTCGTAGAAACAACGATCAATGGAGCTTGCGCAGGTGAGTACAGCATTACACGTGCCTTTACAGCGACTGATGATGCCGGTAATTCGACTTCAGAAACGCAGACGATCACAATCGTTGACACGACTGCTCCTGTTCTTACGATACCAGCGGATTACACAGCTGAGTGTTCAGACGCTCATCCGATGGACGACGCTTCTGCTACTGACAACTGTGGAGAGGTAACGATAGAAGTTGTGGAGACGACGATCGCTGGCTTTTGTGCTGGGGATTACAGCATCACCCGTGCGTTTACTGCGACTGATGATTGTGGAAACGTAGCTTCAGCAACTCAGACGATTACGAGTGTCGACACGACTGCCCCTTCTTTAATTGTGCCCGGAAATCTCAGTTTATCGTGTCTTGATTCTAACGATATCGGAACTCCTACATCAAGTGACTTTTGTTCAGATGTCGTACTTACTATCGTTTCTGACACTACGTTGGGGGCTTGCCCAGCACAGTATATGATCACACGTACATTTGTTGCATCAGATCAATGTGGAAATAGCACAACAGCTTCTCAAACAATTGAATATTCTGACATTACTCCCCCTTCATTCGGTTCCACTGCAGCTTATTTAGAAGTTGCCTGTTCAGAAGAAGCTGTATTTGACGCTGAGGCATTTGATTCTTGCAGCGATCTCTCAGAGTTTACTTACATAGACAACTTTGGATCTGGGGGATGCATGTCTCCAACGTCCCTCATCGTACGTGTTTTGACAGCTGTTGATGCATGTGGCAATTTAGCATCTATGGAGCAGACGATACAGTTTATTGATACTGTAGCCCCAATATTCACTTACATCCCATCAGACACAGCCATTGATTGTAGTACAGATTATCCATTTGACTTTCCAGTGATCACGGATGGGTGCAGTGATGTAAATCTAGATTATACACTTGACACTATTTCTATGAGTGCATCTCACGATTACACAGTAAGTGTTTTATGGACAGCAACAGATGCATGTGGAAATGAGAAAACGGTGAGTCAATTAATTTCTGTGAGTGATACGGAGGCACCCATTTTCACCCAAGCCCCCAATCTACCTGCATTTTTAGAAGTAGGCACCCCACTACCTTCCTGCAATACACTGGAGTGGACCGCCAGTGACAATTGTTATCCTTCAAACACACTTATTTTTGATTGCTCTTTAGACACGGTGTTTACAGACAATGGACCATGCGTTGGACCGTATGAAATTCATTATGCATATAGCCTTTCGGATCCTTCTGGAAATACATCTGCATTTTCGCATGTCATCATGATGACAGATTTAGCTCCACCTGTTTGGATCTCGATACCTGAGAATGCTATGGCTGCTTGTGATGAAGAAATCATTTGGGAAGAGCCTGTTGCAAATGGAGTGAATGATCTCTTGTGGGAAATTACAATTGACACTATCCCAGGCCTATGTCAAAACGCATATGAACTTGTCAGGACGATGACACCTATGGATGGTTGTGGCATTACAGGTGACACGCACACACACTCCATCCTAGTCTCAGATGGGATTTCTCCTGAATTCATCGGAGTACCGACAGATCTTTCTATTTCTTGTGAAGACGAAATTCCTCTTATGGATATTTCAGCCATTGACAATTGCACCGCGGACGTACTTGTGTCTGACTCCACATTCATAAGTCCCGGAACGTGCGAAGGAAACTATGTCATACTGCACGAATTAATGGCTGAAGACCTTTGTGGAAACACAACAATGGCATCATATACCATCTCTATAACTGATACTTTGGCGCCTGTTTTCATCAACTCTCCTGAAGACTTAGTGCTCGAACTTGGAGATGAAGTCCTTGCCTGCAATGAAGCTGAAATTCAAATCGAAGACAATTGTAGTTCTGTGGAATGGACGTGTGAAGAAATGATTGAACCCGGCTCGTGTTTGGGTGCGACTACTCACCTTCGAACCTATACAGCTTCAGATGCATGTGGAAACCAGTCCGTTGCGACTCAAGTTATTTTGATTCTTGATACGACAGCCCCTGAGTTCACCTTTTTCCCATCTAGCCTCACTCTTCCTTGCGATGGTGACACACTGCCATTGGCTACGAATATCTTATCTGGGTATGATTTGGGCTCACCAGACTCCCTAACGTTCACTTTTGAAGGCTTAACCACTGGTGGAGATGATTGTAATATTGAACACATGAGGGTTTACAGAGTCACTGATGATTGTGGAAATTATGTTGATTCAACACATGTAACACTGTTAATTGACACCGTGGCTCCTACATTAAATACACCTTTAGAAGACCTGAGTTTCACATGCCTATATGACATGAGTCCATGTGATGTAGATCAATTGGACATCAGTGACAATTGTAACATCACAACTTCTTCTTGTACAGATCTAAATCTTGAAGGAGACTGTGACAATGAACCATGTACGATTGAACGCATATATACGATTGCCGACCTCTGTGGAAATTCATTGGAAATCTCTCAAATCATCACTATTACGGCATCACCTACTGACTCACTCTGTGATACTGCGATAGCAATAGAGGAGCCGTCCATGTTTACGTCTAATCAACCCTCTTGTATTCCTTACCCTAACCCAATACGAGCTTCCTCACAGGGCGGAAGTATCAACTTACTCAACTGTCCTGATATGACAGAGTGGGTTTTATTAAACAGCTTAGGTAAAGTTGTGGCACTTGGTCAGTCAAGTACGATACAAGTGAACTACCTAACTCAAGGTTTGTACTTTTTACGCGCAAATGGGTATGGGACACAAAGAATTGTCGTGCTGAAATAAATGAGGGTGCTATCTAAAAGAGGCACCCTTATATATAGCCATCTCACCTAACTCCTCTTCTATTCTCAGCAACTGATTGTATTTTGCAACTCTATCTGAACGGCTTGCTGACCCTGTCTTTATTTGACCTGTAGATAAAGCAACAGACAAATCTGCAATTATTGTGTCCTCAGTCTCACCACTTCTATGACTCATCACCGAACTGTAACCGGCTTTGTGAGCCATTTCAACAGCGTCCATCGTCTCAGAAAGGGTCCCTATTTGATTAACCTTCACTAGAATAGAATTGGCGATACCTTGTTCAATTCCTTGGGCCAAACGACTCACATTGGTCACAAATAAATCATCACCAACCAATTGTACATCCTTTCCCAGTCTATCCGTTAAGAGCTTCCATGAACTCCAATCGTCCTCATCCAAACCATCCTCGATACTCACTATGGGGTATTTCTTACTCCATCTCTCCCAAAAGTCAACCATTGCCTCTCCATTCATCTCCTCACCGGTAGAATCAAAACGGTAAATCCCACGTTTTTTATCATAAAACTCAGAGGCTGCAGCATCAAATGCGAGTAAAACATCATCTCCAGGCTTATACCCCGCCTTCTCAATAGCTCTTAATACAAATTCGACACCTTCCTCATTTGAAGCAAGGTTAGGTGCAAAACCACCCTCATCTCCCACATTCGTAGAATGGCCCTTTTCTTTGAGTACATTTTTCAAACTGTGAAAAATTTCTGTACCCATTCTTAATCCTTCAGAAAACGTATCTGCCCCTACAGGCATCACCATATATTCTTGAATATCTATCTTATTGTCAGCATGTGAGCCTCCATTCAAAATATTCATCATAGGAACAGGCATCGTTCCAACATTTGAGCCGCCTATATATCTGTAAAGTGGTTGCCTCACAGATTCAGCTGCAGCCTTCGCCACTGCAAGTGAAACACCTAAAATAGCGTTCGCACCCAGATTTCCTTTATTCTCAGTCCCATCTATATCAATCATCACTTGATCTATCAAGCGTTGTTCAGTTACATCAAGTCCGTTCAATTCATCATTGAGGATTGTATTCACATGATCAACAGCACGTGAAACACCTTTCCCCATCCATCGACTTCCTCCATCTCTAAGCTCAACGGCTTCATGTATTCCAGTAGAAGCTCCTGACGGCACTGCTGCACGTCCAAAGGCACCCTCACTGGTCACAACTTCAACCTCTAATGTTGGATTACCCCTAGAATCAAGGATTTGTCTTGAGTGAATTAGTTCAATATTGCTCATTTTATACTGTTATGTGTTTTGAAACGCGAATGTATTCAATAAATTCATCAAACAAATACCTGCTATCGTGTGGACCGGCAGATGCCTCTGGGTGATACTGTACACTGAAAACTGGCAATCCCTTCAATCGGATGCCTGCGATAGAATTGTCATTGAGGTGGAGATGGGTTATTTCAATATCAGCATTCTCCTTCATAGAATCATGACTGACCACAAATCCATGATTTTGTGATGTTATTTCGCATGTTCCAGAAATTAAATTTTTCACTGGATGATTTACACCTCTGTGGCCATTAAACATTTTTTCAGTCTTCAAGCCTTGACTCAAAGAAAGCAATTGATGTCCCAAACATATTCCGAATATTGGTATTTCACAATGAACTAACTTTTTCACCTCGTCGATTACAGTAGGCATCGCGGAAGGGTCACCAGGGCCATTAGATAGCATAATACCATCTGGATCCCAAGCCAATATCTGTTCAGATGAAGTGTTCCATGGAAAAACCCTCACTTTACATCCTCTTTGTTCTAAACATTTTGCAATGCTTCGTTTGAAACCAAAATCTAAAAGGGCAACTTTGTGCTCTCCTTCAGTACAGAAATCATATGGCTCAACCACCGAAACCTCACTACTAAGTTCTAAACCATCCATGGATGGCACCTCAGAAAGTTGGGCTTTCAACTTATTTAAATCGAACTCTTCGCTTGAAATAATCGAGTTCATCGCACCATTTTCTCTTATATGTCGAACAAGGGCTCTTGTATCAACATCACTGATACCGACAAGACCGTTTTTCACGAGGTCATCCTGTAATGTGCCAGACCCAGAAGGTCGACTCGCAATTGTTGAGAAATTTCTCACAATCAAACCTGCAATTCTCACTCCACCAGACTCACCTTCTTCTTCATGAACACCATAATTCCCAATATGCGCAGTTGCCATAACCAGCATTTGCTTGTGATAGCTTGGATCAGTAAAAATCTCCTGATACCCATACATTCCAGTATTAAAAGCTATTTCACCTGCAGAAGTACCTATGGCACCTAAGGCTTTTCCATTAAAAACGGTTCCATCCTCCAATAAGAGTATGGCGGGTGATTCTGTTCGACGTAATCCTTGCATGATCCAAAGGTACTTATAGTATGAAACTATTTGATTCTTTTTTATCCTTAAAAGACTCTAATTTATAAACGCACAAAGGGCATCCATAGGATGCCCTTTGTAATAATATCTATACAATAATTAGCCTTCTTTTTTATCTTCTTCCGAAGCTTCTTCTTCAGCAGCAGGAGCTTCTTCAGCAGCAGGAGCTTCTTCAGCAACAGGAGCTTCTTCAGCAGCAGGAGCTTCTTCAGCAGCAGGAGCTTCTTCAGCAACAGGAGCTTCTTCAGCAACAGGAGCTTCTTCAGCAACAGGAGCTTC
>Ga0307984_1000598_pt1 | contig 15682 bp, 13 predicted proteins | sample EllFjometageno78_FD_203169 | JGI IMG/M metagenome (GOLD analysis project Ga0307984, IMG submission 203169) | Marine microbial communities from Ellis Fjord, Antarctic Ocean - #78 | ecosystem: Environmental > Aquatic > Marine > Unclassified | place: Southern Ocean | collected 2014-10-09
GGTATCCGCTTCGTTCACAACTTGGGCTCTACGCCGCTTATACACCTGTTGTGGTCTACCATACTTGCCACCTATTCCTGAGTCAGCCCACCCCCACTTGGTTTGGGCAGTAAGTGAGGCTGGATTAACAGTAGTACCATTAAGCAAGTCTGTATCCGTCCTACGCATGTACACCTTCATGTAACAGGCTTGTGTCTTTTGTACGGTGTTGTTAGGAGCATCCCACCCAGTCTCAATAAATGCTGGGGCTTCTATACCAGTGAAGTCATAGAATTGTAGGGAGTCCATGTCGTTAAAGGCTAGCTCAAAGAATGGTGGCTCATAACTAATATACTTAACCCTACCTCTACTGTCTATAGACCTATTAGCATCTGAGATAAACGCGGTAGTAATGTAGTTGTAGGGATTACCCCCATAGTTATACTTGTAGAATGCCTGAAGGCGCAGGTCAAAGATTAGAGCTTTCGTAAATGCGTTCAGAGGCATAGTAGGGTCATCAGTATATAGGATATGAGCTCGCTTTAGTACAGTGTCATACACTATCTTGACTTTATCTTGGCGCTCATTGGGGATTTCGTTCCATAGTTTCTGTATCGTCCCTTCGGATATATTCTGTGCGCGGAGATAGCCATTCTCAGAAGGAGCAATAATCATGACTCCTTCCCGCGCTACGAATATAACACCTTGTTCGCCCACAGCAATGCCACTACCAGATACACAATGCACATCCGACAGTTTCCGTATCTCATAGTTAGTGGCTGAGAAATATTTCTGATTACCCCCTGATAGCTCCCATACACCACGTTTTGAGAACACAAGGAGGGAGCTTTGATAGGGGCGCATAGCTACAACACCTTCTAGTTCGGGTATCTGTATCTGTCCACCATCTGAGTCAATCAGGATATTGTTGGTTTCATTGGTTGGGTCAGCTTCTTGGTAGCAATCCGCATACCTGTCTGCTCCGTCTAGGACTTGAGAGTAATAAACAACGTCTGCCGTTTTAGGGTTCTCTGCACCCGCATAGCATATACGACCTGCGTAGGACGCTACAGCTTTGTAAAGGTTTGGAGCAAGATAGCCCTCCCCATGTCCTCCGGCAGCCTTAGAGACTGTTGCCTTGTCGTTAAACTTTGCATCAAGGTACACCTCATTAAAGTTCTCTAGCGCAATTGTAAGAGAACGATACCCAACAGTATCATTGCCTATTGTCTCCTCATCACCCCGCGCCAGAACCGTATAAGTACCGGAGATGTCTACTGATGTCCTTTTGCGCCTTAATCCTATTAGCATCAACGCTGTGCCTAGCCCACCTATAACAGTACTAAAGACACGCTTCCACGCAAGGAACTGCTTCTTATATTTATAGGGTGCCGCGTTGTATGTAAGCGTACAATCTTCTAGTTTGATAGTGTCGTTAACGGCAACATTAAGACCAGATGCGAGGCGTAAGGTTAGCTGAACAGTTAACTTCTGCTCTTGCTTCTGTGTAATAGTATCCCCCGTACTACTAAACTGCCCCCCAAAAAACGGGTTTGGGCCGAACCTTTTAGCAAGGTACAGATTATATTCAGCACCACTAAATTCAAACGTGGGGGATGCAGGAGAAAAGTCACTAGCATCGACCGTTTTTTTGCGCATCCCAACAGCGCCTACATAATTCCCTATCTTAGTTGTATCTAAGGGGTCGATAATGATATGTCCGGTCGGAGCAGAGGCTCTACCAAATGCTGTGGCTTCTAGCTGCGCTGTGTCCCAAATAAAGCTATCAGACGCATTACTCGTATAAGCACGAAAATGTACTAAGTTCTTAGCAGGATAGAAGTCTTTCGACCCAAAAAAATCAGCAATGGCGGCTTTGCTAAACCCACGAATTTGTAAATTGTATGAATGTGCAGCAGTGATTGACTCTGCGGTAGGTCTATCTAGTATCCCAACGTTATCCTCAATACCCCAGAAGTCACGTACCTCAACAGCAATTTCGTCTACTTCAAATATCTGAGCACCATTTACGTTGGTGTAGTGAATCCTTAGCGGTCTCATATATTGCCCTACAACAAATAAGTCACCTCTTATATCTGCCATTTGAAGGGGCTCACTGGGTGTACCAAGAGCAGTAGGGGCGGTAAAATCCTGAAGGTCGATTTCGTGCATAGGTACCTCGCCACCTATCACCCCATCCGAATCGTAATAGAAAAGTAACTGGTAGCCAGCTTGGACAACATGCAAGCGCAGGTTAGTGTTTGACCCTACGTTACGCCACATATGAGCGTTCCATGCAGTCTGGTCATTAAAGAGTGTACCATCAATAGTAGTCTCAACACCACCTACTTCACGATTGAGACCTCTCCGTCTCCGGTGACTCCCATCAACAAGCAGCTCAAAGTTCTCTTCATCTACAGAAGCATCTTCAGGAAAGTTAAGCTCGCTGGCTTCCGTGATAATACCACGTCTGAAGTTATAGTACTGCTTTGTTTGCTTGCCTTCCAGTGTCCTTCTCCTAGTTAGTTCCTAAGAACTTTTCTTGGTTGTTTTCTTCTTAGCCTTTTTCTTGGCAGACTTAAGCTCTATATCTTTCTTCTCTGCCCGTGCGGTCAAGCTAGCAATCTCATTCTGACGCGATAGCTTGGCTGCTGCTGTATCGCTGTGAGACCATGCTGAAGATAGGTAGCCCTTGAGTTCCCTCGTGGCTAAGTCTACACCTGTGAACGCTCCAGTCATCATTACATGACCACCCACATTAGGGTAAGTCGTAGGTGCGCTAATGATTCCGTCTTCGTCTGTCGTGCCTAATCTGTATAGCCCTGAATCAGGCTGGTGATATATGCCCCACACTTTTCCATACGGGTCTGTGTTGTTTGGGATAGCATCTTCTTTGGTCAATAGTGTTGCTTCAGTCATAGTATATATCTCTTCTAGGGTTATTAGCGGCGGCTGTAATCAGGAGAGCGCCCTGTGTTCCTAATCGCTGCTCTGTGTTTAGCCCGTTGTACACGGACTTCTGAACGGCTACGCTTACGCATTACTGCTCGTGGCGCACCATCTTTATACAGCTCAAAGAACATCTCCTTGGCTGTATTAAGTATACGAGTTTCAATTGCTCGGTTGCAATTAAACTTAAAGCTGTCGGTCTTTGTTGGTACTACTTCTCGTGTACCATAGGCTAAGAGTTTAGCTTCTACTATACCACTCTGGTCTACAGCTTCATTGATAGAATCAAAGAGCATGATATTGTTAGAGAGGATAGTGTATGTGGTAGGCTGTAGGTCTTTACGGTATTTGATGTTCTGCCCTTGTATCTGTACTGTAGCAAGGTTAGTTCCATTGAGCATGTTAGCCCGTTCAATAAACTCAGAAGGCTCTACATAGCGTAAGTCCCGAAAGACATCATCTATTGCACCTACTAAGGTGTCTGCCGTGTTGTACTTAATCCACGCTACTTCCATTACGTCATCAGGTACGTTAATAACTATGTTACCTGTGCCTAGCTCTAGCTGGAGCAGACCCTCGACTTCAGGGAGGTCTAGCTCACCAACCATTTCTAGGTAGGTGTCAATCAGGAGTTGTGCTGTCTGTTCCGATTCAATAGTATCCGAGATACTGTTGACCTCATCACCATCTACATCGTTGAGAATGGACTGAGTTAGTTGTAGCAATGTTCTCATAGTTTTACTCTTATATTAATAAATATTATTTAATTATATAGATAACTACCTATCTATATAATTAGACAACAATGTGTCCATTAAGTTTCATGTACTACTTTACTTTTCCCAGTTGACCACAAGTTTAGAGGGAGTGGCAGAGCCAGCCTCGTCCCCTACCGTCCAATAGTTATTAGCGGCTGAACCGTGGTTATCTTCAACGAAGACGTTAATCCTTCCTTTATCCCAAGTAGTTTGATTTACAATTTCCTGAATTGCGCTTTTAATATCAATGGATACTAGCCCATTAGAGGGAACATCAGTACGTACAGTTTTAGCTGTAGTCATTGTCCATGTGCTGTCATTTGGATTATTGCTTGCACTAGGCTGTGCTGCGCTCCCTATGACTTGACACCCCACACTAAAGTTAATATCTGAGCCTACAACACCAGCCAAGTCAACAGTTATTGTTGCAGAGTCTACCACTGCGGCACGAGGAATAAGCCCACCCGTACTAAATGAAAACATCGCATAACCATCTGCAAAGGCGGCGTTAGCAAATTGACCTAAATAAATAACACTCCCCCAACTTCCGCTTTCATTATAACCAGCGTCAGAGACCCAAGCATCATCCCCATCAACCGATATAGTCTGTGTGAATGTTCCTGTTGTCCAGTAGTCGTGCCATCTGTCAGCTAGTGAGCCACCAGTTGCACCTTGTGTGCCGAGCCATGTAAACCACATGTCGGGAATACTACCACTCAGCCCTTGGGCTGCCAAGTAGCTGCGCTCTAAATCCGGTATACTTGTGCCTGTAGCACCTAAGTCAATCAACCACTCTTTCGTGAGGTCGGGTAGGCTCTCGCCTCCATAGCCTAGTGCCTTTAGTTTAAAGTACTTACCGTCATTTGTGTGCATCTACTTTCCTCAAAAAGAGGGAAGGGAATAGTTCCTAAGAACTACCCCTCCCCTGCTATACTACATTCTACAATTGTACATACTTAATTATCAATGTACCTTTACCAGCAGTAAACACAGCACCTTCCCATGAAGGGATGAATACGAGTGAGTTACCGTCAGCAGAAGCTACAGCAGTATTGACTTGATCACCCGCAGTAGGGGCAACCTCACCAATAACGAGTGAAGCCTTTGCATAGCCATCAACAATACCGTCAGGGTCACCGTTCACAAGAGTGTTATCTGCACTCTTAAGACCGTAAGCACCAACATTCAATAAAGCAGAACCACCAGAAAGGAAAGCTTCTGATATAATCATTGAAGTGCCAGTGATGACAGTGCCGACTGGGAGAGTAGCACCGAAAGATGCGTCTAGCCCAGAGATAGCGCCAACAGCAGGTATTTCATTCCATACGAGGTCGAGAGCTATCTCGCCTTCAAAACCAGAAACACCAATCTTAGTCGCTACGCCAGTAGCAGGTTTGGAAGTACCAAATCCGATGGTAATACCATCATCATTAGTCCAATAGTTATCACGAATAGTCATTATAATATCTCCTTAAATAACTTTGTCAGAGAGAATCGTGAACAGATTCTCAGGACGATAGAGTTTAAGACCATAACGAGAAGTAACTACATACTCTTCACGCTGCTTATCCTTGTTCCATTCGGAATCAACGATAGGCATTTGTCGCCATGCGCCGATGAATGGAGTCAAGTCCTGTTCACCACCAACTGAGAAGAACACGTTGGTTACGCTGTTAGTAGCGGAGACATCAAGTCCACCGATAGTTTCAGCAACACCAGCAGAAGCACCCGCATGAGGCAAGTAGTTATTCACGTAAATGTCGATGCCAAAGATATTCTTAACGAAACGCATATCTTTACCAAAGCCCGTTTCAACAATGCCTTCATAACGAGGGTTATTAGACACATCAGTAATGTTACTAATGTTGTTAAGAGCATACTCAACAGATGGGTCAACAAAGCCTACCAAATTTCCGGGCAAGTGTGCTTTCTGTGCGCCATAAACAATCTTAGTGAAGTCGCTAATACCAACCTTACGGTTTCCAGAGCTAGAACCAGTACCAGTACCAACCATGCGATGTGCTGCACCGTTGATGCTGTTAGTGTTGGTAGCTAATTGACCAGACAAACCGATACCACCACCAGCAGCAGCAAGTCCCCAGATGTCCGACTCAAGGACTTCACCGTGTGCACGGTTCATCTTTGGTACGAAGCTGGCTTCTAGTTCTGCGGCATACGCGCTATCTTGACGAGCTTTACGAGTAATATATAAACCACTCTGCTTGTATTCAGTGATGGAGAATTGGAAGTTACCAGTGTCAAGAGAAGAGTACTGTACGTCAGAGTCTTCGCTATAATCACGGATGGTAGCATCACCAACAGATGGGATATTCATAGTATCGCCGTCAGGGTCAGCAATCCAGCGAACATAACCTTCGCCTTCAAGTCTATCCTTCAGAGATTCTTTCATCTCACCTGTCCATAACTGACTACGTTGCAGGTGGACTTTGGTTAAATCAGTTGTAATTGACATAGTTTAAGTTCCTGTTTTCGTTAGTCCATAAATCCATCTTGTTCAGAATCTTTGAGCTTCTGCTGTTGCAGTGTGATATTTCTAAAGTACTTCGCGTCACCCATCTCCTTACGGAGACCTTCATAGTAACGAAAGTTTCTAGCTGTCTCACTCTGCATACCAGCATCACCTCTATATCCTGTACCGATGGACTGGGGGTTTTGTGGTTGTGAATCATTAATTCCTAACAATCGAGTAACTACTTGTGGGGTCTGCTCTGACATCTGCTTTAGCTGTTCGGTGCTAACACCGACTTCACTAGCTCGTGAAGTTATAAATGCTTTAGCTTTGTCTGCATCTCCCGCAAACTTTGCAAGTATAGCAGAGTTTACTGAGTTACGATTCGCGCTGGCTTGGTCGGCTGCGCTACGGTTGTTAAGCTGCTCATCAATGAGCGATGCCACTTGCTCTGAAGTTAGCGAAGCATGGTTAGCTTCCCCTTGTTCTTTACTGTCGATAGCACTAATTACATCTGAGAAGGTTTTGCTTTGGGATTGAGCTGATTCCAAATCTGCAATTTTCTTGCGTAGCTCAAGAGCTTCGCTTTCAATTTGCGCGATGTGAGCATCAGACTCGGTCTTACCTTTAGCTAAGTCTTCTACGGTACTGAACTTCTTGCCTTCACCTACTAGATTATCTAGTGGGGTCTGTGCCTCTGGCTCAGTGGTAGCAGGTTGGTCTCCTGCAAATAAATCGGTCATTCCTTTAATCTCCTTGGTCTAGGGTTTTGAAATTGCCTGTTGTGGTATTACATTGTATATATCCTTCAGGGCTTGTTCATACCCTTTAGCATATATGAGGTTTTCATTATAGTTAGGGGTAGTAAAGTCTACCTCTTTTGTTGCTGTCTCTTTGTACTTACGGGCTATAATGTAGGCTAGATAGCCTAGAGCATTACTGGCTCGACCCAACTGTGCGTCTACATCTGTCTTAGCTTCAGATGATATAGCTGTTGCTGCTTGATACCAGACACTCTTAATCTGTGGGTTGCGACCAGCATCTACGGCTGTCCAGTTAATATCCCCATCAAAGTCTAAGTTAGATTTCAATCTCATTGGGCAGGTGTTCCTTCTGATTGTATCCCCATTTCAACTAGCGGGTCAGTCGGAGCTGCTTCACCACCTTCTAACATAGCGAGCTGCGGGTCAATAGCGGCTTCATTCTGTGCCTCACGTTCTGCTGCTTGTGCAAGACGTTGTGAGTCAAGCTGTTCCGCAATACGTATATTTGGAGCAAAGAGAGAGTCCCCTGCACCACCTAAGTCAGATAGTTCCATCATCTGCCGTGCGACTTCAAGACCAGAGATGTGGTTATTAACCGCAGGGTCTTGGTATGCTGCGCTGTTAGTGACAGCCATAAGATTCTGGGCAAGCTGTGTCTGTCGTGCAAAGTGACGTGAGCCTACTGGGTACAGCCGACCAGAAGCCTTTAGGTCTTCAGCAGTGATACTCATGAACTCCACTGAGTCTTCCTGCTCTGTTCCCATACGGATAAGGTCTACTGTGTCTAAGTTTCTACGAGACTGTTCTAGCATCTGGTTCAACAGAGGCTCTAGCATCATCTCTTCAAAGTAAGCAATCTTGTGCTGGAAGATACGAGAGGCTGCATTCTCAAGAGACTGGACTTCATATTTAGTTTTTTCACCGGGAGTTCTGAATCCTGCTGCCTCACGAGGCGCACCAGCCATCATCTCCATGTAGCTCATTAAGCGGTCTATCTGCATGTCAGCATTTAGCACAGTGGTGTCGGGGCGTAAGAATTGTACATCCGAATCAACCTCACCGTAGATGCGCTCATTGGGTGCATAGTCCCAGTCTTCAACAAAGCCTTTCTGATATACGATAGGGTGAGCAATCAAATCAAAGGAGTCAGCCTTCAGGTTCTCAAGGTGGTCAATGCGGTACTGCATACCAACGAGATTCTCTAGCGGGCTCATTGCCATGAGGTTGTCAGGGCGTTCCCTCCAGCCAGCATGTTCTTTATTAGAGCGTCCTAGCCAGCTATCGAATGTTCCCTGCCAAGCAACCCATAGACGGTCAATGACAATGATACGTGCATTCTTGTGGAGCTTGCCTTCGTTCTGGTCATACAAGTCCCCTTCAAACTCTAGCATCTCTACCTTACCTGACTTAAAGTAATCATAGGCAGTACTAAATCCATCAACCATTAAGCCATGTGCTTTGAAGCGTGAACGACTAACACCTGCCATACTCTTACGTATCTCCAGTGCGTTCATAAAGGACTGGTCAATCCAGTCTATGTTCTGCCCATTCTCACGCATCTTAGCAAACTCCCCTATGGTGATAAGGGTGCGTGTTACTTTAGGGGCTGAGTAGAAATCAGGAGCAGTGACATCAAATACGATGTCGTGCATAGATACACGGTTAGCTTTACAGCCCGCATAGACTGTTATCTGGTTGCCGTCACTATCAGTTGTGGTTTCATTGACATAGGTAGCTGAACCACATACGTTGCCCATATCAATATAGTCAAGCAACATCTTAGAGACGGTCTGCTTAAACCTACCTTGGCGAATTTTATTCTTCATGTATTCGGTGATAACTCGCCGCTTTTCAAAAGTCTCTGAGTCTTCATTATCTCCCTGCCACACAAACCAGTCATCATGTGGGAAGAGAGCCGCCATGTAATTAGCATGGAGCGTATCACGGATTTGTGTTAGCTTGGGTAAGGTAGTCTTATTCTTCCAAGGCAGAGATGAGTTAGACGTATGGGTGGTGTCGGTAGCAACGATGTACTCGCGTACTTCTTTCGTTGCATTCTCCCATGTAGCGCGCTGGCTCTTGTAGTGAACCCACAGGTGTCCAATCTCTTTCGCAATTGAATCTTCTTCTGCGATGTTCTTGATGTCAAATACTGCTGCCACTAGCCAATTCCTCCGAATCGTGATGATGCTTCTACAACTGTGCGGTTGTCTCTACGAGCCCGTTGCTTGGGTGGAGCTTTAGCAATTGCAACGGCATTAGCAAGCGCGTCTTTAATATCGTCATTCTTAGGGCGCATACGAATCAACTCTTCTTCAAGCTCTGTAGTGATACCACTATGGTAGTGCCACATAGAACGGTTCTCATATCGTGGACGTAAGGTTGCATCTATACGCTCAAACTTAGTTCCTGAATATCTATCGGGACGGTAGTCATCAATGATAAGGGGCAACCCTTCCCGTCTACACAAGTCCCGTATCTCGTTCACTATAACTTGCTGTGCTACTGATACTTCAGCTCGGATTGACCGGAAGTTCCAACGCTCATATGCGCTAAATAACTTGTCGTAGTAGTCTCGAACTCTGTCTGTCTTAAATCTGGTTACATCCAGTATGTATATATTCCACTCATCATCTACTCCAATGGTAACAAGAGCAGAGAAGTCTGACCGTTTTGATAAGGAGAAAGCAAAGTCCATCGCAGCAAATGTGCGTAGGGGCTTGTCCTTAAAGAACCATGTGCCACCACGTTTCTTAAGAAACTCTGGCTCGTAGTACTGAAAGAAGTCTGAGCCAATCGCCTCGTTGTCAGGGTCATTAGGGTCATTGTAGTACTGTGCTCGATACTGTGTGGTGTCGAGATACTTCGCTCGCTTGAGGGATAGTACCTGCGCATTGAAACCAAACCACTTACCATCTGCACGTTGCTGGCGTTCCCATAGGAAGTTGCCTGTACCGTCTCCTTCGTCTTCAACCTGTCTCTGGAAGACCTCATATACGAGCTCCTTCCCAGAGATGCTGCCATCCTCTGCAACAGTCTCCATCGTCAGAGCCATCATCTTACCATACAAGTCTGAGGGATGGTATCTTGTACCAACTACCCACTCCTGTGAGTATGCCTCTCCGATGGATGCGAGTAGGGAGTACTGAGCCTCAACCTTCCTGCGACCATCAGCCGTGTATGCGTTCTCCATTACGACAATGTCATCTAGTACGTTGACACGGAAATGGAGTCCAGTAATTCCTTTGGTGAGCCCAGCGGCAAGAACCGTAGGGTCACGAACAAACTCTTTCTTTCGCAGCGGGTGGTCAAGTGCAATCTCGGACTTAGTCCAGAGTTCACGCTTGCCCTCTTCCTTTTCTACCATGTTGCTCCAGTACTTCGTGTACACGGGGCTAGTGATAATCTGCTTAATCAAACCAAGCTGCTTCTCAGCAAGGTTAGCGGTTGAAGATATGTACAGCACAGTTAGTGTGGGGTCTTTCGTTATCGCCCATGCTACACGGTATGCTGTCAGTACACTCTTCTGGTGGTCACGAGGAATCAATGTGAGCTGGTGGCTCTTCGCTTCTGGTCGTGTCCAGTAGTTAATAATCTCCTTGTGTATGTCCCCCAGCACACGAAGCGGTGCTACCAGTCTAATAAATGCTAAGAGGTCTGCCTCTGCTGCTAGCCTGATGTCGTCCTTCGTGTACCTACGCTTAAGGGCAGGATTCAATTAAGTCTCGCTCCGGTCAAACGTAAAGCTATCTACAACCATCCACGTCTTTGCATGCACATTATCTGCATTATTCACGTTTCCGCCCCAGCTATGCCAACGAAATACTGCGACTTGACCAGTTGCCGAAGCAAGGCGGCGAGTTTGAAATTGCCCTGTTTGTGATGTCCCGTAGTCACCACCCTTTCCATAAAAGTATACTTGGTGGGTGCGCTCAGTCGTCTGCGTCTCTCCATTTGGACGTACATGCAGCCAAGCCTGTTCAATAGCCCTGCTTGCACCGAAACCATAGACATGCTGTTGTATATTAGTCAGAGCTGAGGTAGTTTTTGGCATCCCCACGAGGAGTACGTTTTGAGTGACTGCTGGGGGTAAACTATCTGCTTCAACTGCGTGTTGTTCAGGGAGGTCACTGTAGATGAAGTCATTGCCAGTCTGGGTGTAGTTGTTTATGTTACCAGCCGCATTGGTAGTAATAATACCAATACATCGTTTGTGTATGAACGCAGCCAACTGTGGGCCATTACCCGCCTCCAATACCAAGCTGCCAGCCTCATTTTCATCTACGACAAAGTCAGTTGTCCCATCAGCCTTAGCAATGACAAACACGAAGTATGTTTTGTTGGCGAGGTCTGCGTCATTGCTCAAACTTGTTGCACGACAGCCTTTGCTCTGAGATGCGTCTGAGCCAATCGCCCACACGCTTGAAATAGTTTTCTCGAAAACGTTGTTGGTGTGAACTATATTGACCGTACCTGTGTCATCAGAACATGTACCTGTTCCCATATAAATATGATTAGAATTCTTCCATCGTGTTATGAACCCACGACACTCCGACCGGATAACTGTAGTCGCAGCAGGTATGAGACCGAGAATGCTGCTGATAGGAGTAAGCACTGTTTGAGATAGGTTGTCACTGACAACTACCTCTGTAGCTGTGGTGATGTTTGCACCCGCTGCTGCGGGGAGAGCGTCTGCACTGAAGGCAAGAGTTGAATCTGCCACAACCCTATTCTCTGCGTCCGAGTTGGTTACAGATAAGCCAGTGTTAGCTGTTACATTGAGTTTCCCTACATACGGTCTGATAAGGTCTGTAGACATCGTCTGGGAAATAGACTTAATCACACTAGCCTGTCCCAGAGTAACAGGAGAAGAGTTGGAGAGAGCATCTGGAAGATTGACAATAGCCTTTGAGTTCATATCGAGCTCTGCCTCCATTTGATTAGGAGCTGCGCCGTCTCTCGATAATGAATTATCAAATCCATCTTCAATTGTCTGAGCGTTCTTATTCTGTAGTTCTACAGTTTTGAACCCTGATGCTTGTCTGTCGATTGTTACCTTTGCCAATCTCTCTCTCCGTTAATACTATTAATTAGTCAGTCCAATCATCGAAGTTGCTTGTGAACCCCGACATTGTTCCTAAGTTTGCGCCGCCATTCCAGCCGTCACCATCTCCGTTAGATGCTATCCCACCTGTACTAGCTGTCATGTTCCCACCAAAGTATACCAAGGGGGTTGAGCCTGTGGGAGTTCCCCCTCGTGCTCCTAGGGATATTGGCTGCATTATTCCTTGTGGGTTACGGGTGCTAAACTTACGTCTGTTTACCTCTGCCCTAATGTCCATGTAGGAATCATCAAACCACACTTCTGTAATCTTACCTACCATAGCAGTGTCTTTAGCATTCAGGATGCGTGAGGCAGTCGATGCAGATGACGTGCCTAAGCTACCAATAGTGACTCCTGATGTCAGCTCCAGACATGGGGATACAATAGTTTGAAAATAATCGTATGGCAGAGTTTCGTTACTGCCCAACACGCCTAGTTTCTGTGTGATTATATCATTTAAGTAGCTGTCTACTTCTATCGTATGTAGGCTGTCCCCGCCGTTAGGCGTAATCTTAACAGTCACTAAATAGTGGTACACTGTGTCGGGCTGAAGCCGAAAGCGATTTTGACCCTGCTGATGTAATGTGCGTATGTGGCTGTGTCGTTGGTTGCTCCGGTCGGCTGCGCCCGTCTCATAAGCACCTGTCATATATTGCCGTCCGGTCAGAGACAAGTAGAATCCGTGGTCTCTTGTGGCACTTTGGTAGCCCGGATTCGGCGCGCCTAACTCAAAAAGACTTGCGTTATCTAGGTAGTCATTGTACGTATTTTTTTCACTGGTCGTGTAGGGGTATGTGGCATTAGCAAGCCCTGCCTCTTCCATAGTTGGGGAGTGCCACCAAAGAGATAGTGTCATCTCGGATACTGTTGCGTGTGCTAGTCCTGTTGTCTCTGTGATAACCCGCGACTGAGTTGCTGCTGGGGATACCCAATTAGGGGCGTATGCTACAAAAGCAGGTAAGGGTGTGCTATCAGGAGATGTTGTACCATCATAGCCTACTGCGGCATAGTCTACCCAGCTCCCTCTGTCACTAATCCAATCGCCTACAGTGCCTTTGTTAGCCCCTCCATTCCAGCCTAGAGCCTCCCTGTGTAACTTCAATCCTCCCGTGTCAGCCGTTTCGTAATTACCAAAGTATATGCGAGGGATGCTATCTGTTGGCTTCTCACCTCGTTGCCCTAGGAAAACGGGGTTACCATCCTTGTAAAACTTGTCTCTATTAGCTTGTACAGTAAGGTCAATATAGGTATCCGTAAAGTAAAACTCGCTAATCTTAGCTTGGAGTCTCTTTGTATAACTGTACACAACTTCATCATTATCATCTTGTAGGTCGTCTACACCGTGGTCTCCTATACAGAATTGTTCCGTGAACGAAAGGTATGGGAAGTTTGTATAAGATAGTCCCTCAGCCGGATTGTGCGGCTCTCTATCGTTTAGCACCCCATCTACCCAGAGGTCTTGGTACATGATGTGGGTGTATCGTTCATTCCCCGATGTTGCACTTGGGTCATAGGCTGGATTGGCGTATGTTCTTCCGCTACACATAATATGGTAGGTTCTATCTAAGGCTAGGGAGCTATCAGTGAATTTCCCACTGACCAGAAGTTCGGATGAATTTTGGCTAGCAGAGTCGGTCTTCATCCAGTATGATTTGACAACCAAGACATTGTTGTTGTTTACCCACGCTCCAATCGACAAATTCAGTTTATTTGAGACATTGACCACACTGTAGTGGCTACCCGATTTAAAAATCATTTCAGTGGGGTTCGGACGGGGTGACGGTAGGTGCAACCAGAATGAGAAAGTGAACTCGGACACAGACTTATTGGGCATGTCCGTGTGTTGCGTTATCAGACGCGAACCACTAGTAGTATCCGCTGGCTGTATCCACTGGAGCTGGTGTGCCATCAAGTCGTTAAGCTGTGGGAACGTAAAGCTCTTAGCAGCTATTGTGCTGTTCTGTGCCATAAGGGTGGAGGCATTTGTGATTGCCTCTACCGTGCCTGCACTTAGCTTTGTTACATCTAAAGAGACATCAAGGTCATCTTCTAGGTCGTGTGGTTCTGATGTCCCTAGCTTTGCTCCGTTGGAAGTTGTAACATGCCCGTGGTCTGTTCCTAGCCACCCTAAATAGTCTCGCGCTTCTTTCCTTGATATGACATCCCCTGCCTCTTTGCTAGGGGAGACGTTGCCTATCTTGTGATTGGCTAAGTCTAAGTCAGCCTCCATCACCATTGGTCTAGCCCCATCTCTGGGTAAGGTGTTCTTAACTGCCACCTCAAGTATCTGGCTTATCTCGTTTGTAGGGTTCTCTATGCTATCTACAATACGAGGGAGAGTTACCTTCGCCATCTATAGATTCGCCCGTAGGTATATCAGCAAGTTGTTCATCGTCAGGGATTTTGCAGTAGTAGACGAATTAGATACTACAACTAGGGTAGTTCCGCCAAGCTCTGCGTATGACATAGCGGTTAAGCTAGTCATGTCGATGGATATATCCACCGTACCCTCTAGTTGGTAGGGCTCTGTTTGATTGCTCTTAATCCCATTGGAAGTTGTAAGATACCCGATGGGTGTAGGCTGCACACGGGGGTACTCGACTAGCTGGTTTCGGTTGATGGCATCCGTATCTGCTATCCCATTGGCGCAGTTGAGGATGCGATTGAGATTCATATCCAAGTCTGCTGCCATCTGATTCGGTGCAGTCCCATCCCTAGAGAGGGTGTTCTCGAATGCTTGTTCCATCGTAGCCGCATTAGCGTTAGTTGTCTCAACTACCTGCTGGTCAGTGGCTATTCGATTGAGAGTTACTTTTGGCACACATTCTCCGTCTTAATGTAATAGGTTTCGCCAGAGCTGGAGTCTCTTGGGGCTCTTCGGGCTCTGACTTGGGAGCTACTTAGCAGGAGAGTCATCGTCACCAAAAAGACGATTGCCGTCTTCCTCGACCTCAAGAAGGTCTTCCGATGTCTGCTGTTGTAGTCCCTCAATCTGTTTCTTGGTTTTACCTGCCCGTTCTTGCGGTATCTGTGCCCAAGGTTTGTTTGCTAGCCACTTGGCTGCTTGTACGGCTGTGCCGTCCGTTCCTGTAGCTGCCTTTCTCATCCTTGTGACTGCTTCAGAGAGTATACGCATCTCTAGCTCTTTACGCCACTTGAGTAGCTCCTTCTTGAACCACTGTACCCTTGACAGGGCTTCCCAGTGTTCAAACGAGCCAAGCAGCTCGATGGCTACCTTGTACTCGGTGGGGTCGCCAATCTCAAGATACTTCTCCCTCAGATTGACATATCCCTTCTTAGGTATCTCTCCCATTGTGAAGAAGGCTTTATACTTCTCATCGTTAGGGTTGAACTCTTGGAATAGGGACTTGGTGCGGTACTTACCGCGCTTGTCTCTCATTACTAACCTGACATCCACCGGAGTAATAGCGGTGGGTTCAGGGTTGAGGTATTGGGGTTCGTTCATGAGGCTGGTCTCCTTATACCCTAATTAGACAGTGATACCTTCTAAAAGTTCCATATAGTTCCTAGGAACTGGATTGAGTACAGGGAAGTATAGGAGGTTGCCGCCTATAGGCAGACTCCCCCTATTTAATATTATTTAAAATATTAATTTATTTAAAATATTTATATAAATATATATTATATTCTATCTATA
>Ga0307984_1000601_pt1 | contig 15659 bp, 12 predicted proteins | sample EllFjometageno78_FD_203169 | JGI IMG/M metagenome (GOLD analysis project Ga0307984, IMG submission 203169) | Marine microbial communities from Ellis Fjord, Antarctic Ocean - #78 | ecosystem: Environmental > Aquatic > Marine > Unclassified | place: Southern Ocean | collected 2014-10-09
GGTACTCATTATATCACCCTGGAACTTCCCAGTAATGCTAACGCTAAGACCTTTGTTCGGTGCGCTTGCATCAGGAAACAGAGTCGTTGTGAAACCTTCAGAGCACACTCCAAACACCTCTAACGTTATAAAAAAACTCATCGGATCTGTCTTCGACGATGACACGGTAAGCGTGCGACTAGGTGGGCCTGATATAGCTGCTGGACTTACAAGCGAGCCCTTCGACCATATCTGCTTCACTGGCGGAACAGAAATCGGGAAACTCGTAATGAAATCTGCAGCCGAGAACCTATGCTCGGTGACATTAGAACTCGGCGGTAAAAGCCCTGTCATAGTTGATAAAACCGCACATATTTGCAACGCCGCTCTAAGAGTCGCGTGGGGCAAATACATGAATGCGGGCCAAGTATGCATTGCACCAGACTACATGCTTGTTGAAAAGGCAAAGCAGGCCGAGATGGTGCAAGCTCTGACAGATAGAATAGTAGCAATGTTCGGTGAGAATCCTATTGACAGCGTAGACCTAGGATCCATTGTAAACGCAAGACATTACAATAGAATATTAGGGCTTATTAAGTCAGCTGTTAAATCTGGTGCTAAGCTTCATGTGCCAGGTGGAGTACTCGAGTTAGGAGCTGAAAAACTAAAGATTGCCCCTTGTATTCTTACTGACTGTACTCCAGACATGGAGATTATGAAGGAGGAGGTTTTCGGGCCTGTGCTTCCTGTTTTAACATGGGAGTCTAAGGATAAAGTATTAGATGTTATCTCAAAAAATCCTAATCCTCTAGCTCTTTACGTATTCAGTTCAAAATCTAAGAACATTAATTTCTTTACTGAAAACACTAAGGCTGGATCTACTGCTATAAACGAAGTGATTATCCAAGTAGCAAATCCAGACATGGGTTTCGGAGGGATAGGCTCTAGCGGTATGGGTCGCTCGAATGGAAAGGCTAGTTTCGATGCATTCTCAAACCTCAGAAGCTACGTGTCTTCTTCGACCAGATTCAATTTATTGCCCTTCACCTTTCCCCCTTTTGGAAAAAAAGGTCTTATGTTTTCGAGGTTCATTAGGAAATGGCTTTAATCTCACACTTTCGATTTGTTAGTACAAACCCACTACCCCAGACAGCTCTCTAGACCTAGGTACGATCAGTACCTCGCATCTGGTTGGTTCAGGGGTGCGGTTATGCTATACAAAATGGATCTCGTCTGCATAGACAACGAGGTTTATTCTGTTGTGAACATAAGACTCAATTTAGGAAATTACAAAGCGTCTAAAAGCCAAAGGAAAATTCTAAGAAATGCCGAACGAAGATTTAAGATTATCTACGGAAAAGCTAATCCCACATCAGAAAAGGAAGGGCTTTACAAGCAACATAAACACCGTTTCAAAGGCTTCATCCACCCTACCCTTACAGACTACTTAAATGCTGGTTTTGACTCCACTGTATTCGACACCCGTGAAGTTTGTGTGTACGACGGCGATAGGCTTGTAGCGGTAAGTTATTTCGACCTCGGAGAAAAGTCTATGGCTAGCCTACTAGGGCTGTACGACGAAGCATATTCCGATTGGAGCCTGGGAACTCTCACGATGCTGAAAGAGATAGAGTTCGGGATTAAAACAGACAGAAAGTGGTATTACCCGGGTTACACTCTGGACATGCCCACGGAGTTTGATTACAAACTTAAATTAGGTGATATGGAGTACTACACTCCGAAAAGACGTTGGGCCGATTACTCTTGCTTCAACCCTTCAGATTCAGTAGCTGCCATATTGAGATCCAGCACTCAGAAATTAAGTGACGCTCTAACAAAAGAGGGCATTCCACATCAGAACTGGCTTTATCCGTATTTCAGCATGGGATACGTGGGACCTTGGAACTCGTTTTTCCTCAGAGCCCCTGCTCCTATTGAGTTAGGACACGATCATAGCGGCATGATGGTCGCTTCTTATTCTCATGAGGAAAATGCATATTCACTATACAGAATTAATCCATGCCCTGACGGACCTCAATTCCTACAAATGGAAGCATCCGAGGAGTTTATAAATTCTAAAGTCTACCTTAATCACCTATACCAAACCACTGACCCATTAGTAGAACATTGTTCGATGGGTATCGTTTTAGATCAAATCAAAAAGTGGCGTAAACACTCAGAATATCTACCACCAGAATGAAATTAGTAAGTTGGAATGTTAATGGCGTAAGAGCTATAGTTAAAAAGGACTTTGACAGTATTATGTCAAGTCTGAATACAGACGTCCTTGCGCTGCAGGAAACTAAAGCACAAGACGACCAAGTGCGGGAAGCACTGTTCGGACTCCGTTCCCTAGAGGGATACGAGGTGTTCAGTTCATCAGCCGTGAAAAAAGGCTACTCCGGCACGTCTATAATTACACGCATCCCTCCCATAAAGGTAACGGCTGGTATAGGAATACCAGAATTTGACACAGAAGGCCGAGTATTACATGCAGAGTTTGAGAAATTTCATTTCGTAACTGTTTACACCCCTAACTCATCTTCTGGACTTAAACGACTGCCCTTTAGAGAGAAATGGGACGTCGCATTCCGGAAATACATACAAGCATTAGACTCTACGAAACCTGTTATATGCTGTGGCGATTTGAATGTTGCCCACAGTGAGATAGACCTCGCTCGTCCTAAACCTAATTACAATAAAACCCCAGGGTATACACAGACAGAAATTGACGGATTTAGTTCGCTTTTATCGGCTGGATTCACAGACACTTGGCGAGCTAAAAACCCAGAAGAAGTGAAATACAGCTGGTGGAGTTATAGAGGTGGTGCACGCGAGAAAAACGTAGGCTGGAGGCTCGATTATATGGTTGCAAGTGACAGAATGTTAGGCAATGTTTCTGGCGAGAGTATTCTAAACGATGTACACGGCTCAGACCACTGCCCGGTAGCCATTACGGTAGAGTTATAGATTGTGTTGACAATGTCACCACAATACTTGAGTGAGTATATAGTCTACAGTTATTAACCTGTAATAGCCACACACAAAACCATCTTTACACAAGCTTAGTAAAGCAGTTTATTTGTCTTAAAAAGCAATGAATAAATATGTGTTATGTGATGTAGTTGGATTGTGCCCCTTATTAGTAACAGGACAACAGTGCCAACAGGATTTAAATAATAACGGCGTTATAGATAGTGGGGATCTTCTAGAATTACTTTCAGTTTATGGTCAGATCTGTGACGAGGTAATGGGATTGACTCCTGTAATATCTGAGATACACTACAACCCCAGTTTCGAACAAGGGCTAGACAGTGAATGGGAATTCATCGAGATTCACAACCCCTACTCTATCACGATAGACATAAGCGGATGGAGTATACCTGACGCTGTTTACGCACAGTTTCTAGAGGGAACATTACTTGAACCAGGTCGATATGTTTTAATTGCATCAGATATAGATTCTTATGCCGGAGAACTTCCATATGCCACTCAATTATTACAGTTCTCGAGCGAAACAGAATTAAACAATAATGGAGGGACCATTAGGCTATTGAATTATGATGGAGTGGAGATAGATAGAGTAGAGTTTTCGGATTATAACGAGTGGCCATCAGAGCCAGATGGAGGTGGGCCATCACTAGAGTGGAGGGGTATAGAATTCGACAATAGCCTGCCTAACTCATGGCTGCCTGCAAACAGCTTCGGCGGTAGTCCCGGAGCGCCTAATAGCACTTGGGCGGATTAAAGGCTACTTATTAAGTACGTAATCGAGGTGGTATTTTGCTAACCCATCAATAGGCTTTTTAATCAAGCTACCTACTTGAAGGCTACGCAAAGAGCATGCTTCCATCAACACGTCTTGCAAGTGATATGCAACTGAACCTATGAAATGGATGGGTACAGACTTACTATTTTCGAAACACTCAACATGTATGTCTAGAAACGCCCCGAATCCTTCTAATAACCAGTCATGTACTTGGGGGTCAGCTTTGTGTTTTCCCACAAATGTCATAAAACTGGCTAGATAAACATTAGGATTAGGTTCTGTATAAACTCTTTTATTTACCTGGTTTACATTTGAACCATCTTCACCAAAGTACTTCACGAAGTCATCGTGTATATACTGTGGTAGTTGCTTGTAAAAGAACGCCTGCAACAACCTCTTCCCAAACCAGCTACCACTCCCCTCGTCGCCTAGAATATAGGCTAGGGAAGGAAGCTCTTCAAAAACCTTATCTCCATCGAAATAGCAAGAATTAGAGCCAGTGCCTAGTATGCAAGTTATGGCGGGTGTTCCAGTCCAAGTAGAAAATGCAGCGCCTTCTAAGTCATGACCTACATGGATATCAGAAGCCGGTAACACACGGGCTAACCCATTCTTAATAATCTCGCACATTTCAACTGAACTTGACCCAGCTCCGTAGAAATATGTTTTATCTACCCTACTTGAGATGGCAGACATCTCAGGACAATTATTGAGTTCTAAGGATATCTCATCGGCATCGTGGAAATATGGGTTGAATCCCATGGTTTGGAATTCAGCCAACTTCAAACCGTTCTCATCTATAGCTAACCAATCACAATTAGTAGATCCGCTGTCAGCAATGAGAATAATCATTTGCTTGGTTTATATACGTTCGACAAGGTCAGCTACTCGAGTAGCATATCCAGCTTCGTTATCGTACCACCCGAACACCTTCACTAAGTTTCCCGAAACACGAGTTAGGTCTACATCGTAAATACAACTATGAGAATCTCCCACAATATCAGAACTAACAATAGGATCCTCACAGTAAGAAAGTATTCCCTTCATCGGACCTTCAGCAGCAGCTTTCATAACTGCGTTAACCTCCTCAACAGTAACGTCACGACTTAACTGAACCGTAAGGTCAGTAACAGAACCAGTAGGTGTGGGCACTCTAACCGCTAAACCGTCAAGCTTCCCAGCTAATTCAGGAAGAACAAGACCTACCGCAACAGCAGCTCCTGTAGATGTTGGAATCATATTAACTGCAGCAGCTCTGGATCTACGAAGATCTTTATGAGGTGCATCTTGTAAGCGTTGGTCCGAAGTATATGCGTGAATTGTAGTGATAAAACCTTTTTCAATTCCGAAAGAATCGTTAAGAATTTTAGCCATTGGAGCTAAACAGTTCGTCGTGCACGAAGCATTTGAAACGATAGTGTCTCCATCCTGTAAGACGTCATCATTAACACCTAGAACTACAGTTTTCAAGTCACCCTTAGCAGGCGCACTTATTACGACTTTCTTTGCCCCAGCCTTGATGTGACCTGCTGCTGTGTCAGCATGTGTGAAAACACCTGTTGATTCAACTACCACATCGACATCTAGCTCTCCCCAAGGAAGGTCAGATGGATTACGCTCTGCTGTCACCTTAACAGTGTCGCCATTTACCACTAAATTTCCGTCAACCACTTTTACATCTCCGTCAAATTTTCCGTGAACACTATCATACTTTAATAAGTGAGCTAGTGTGTTTACATCCGTTAAATCGTTAATAGCAATGATGCTTACATCGCTGCGATTTTGCATTATACGAAAAGCTAAACGACCGATACGGCCAAATCCATTAATTGCAATACGTTTTGTAGACATAGTTATTATAAAAAAGGGGTTCTAATTTCTATGCAAAGAAAAGTCTAAATGGATAGAATTTGGGCTAATCTAACCTCATCTTTTAAAGTATTTTTCTTGTTGTTTATCGCGGTTTCGAAAGCAGTGTGAACAAGTTTATCGTTTACCACTCCTATCATACAATTAACATCACCTCTCAACAACGACTCTACAGCCTCCACCCCTAGTCTTGAAGCTAAAACCCTATCTGCACAACTAGGGCTACCACCCCGCTGAAGATGCCCGAGAACAGTGATTCTCACATCGTACTTGTCCGTGATCTCTTTTACTCTTTTAGAGATCTCATATGCACCGCCATTATTCTCACCTTCCGCAACAATTACAATGGAGCTTGATTTTTTCCTCTTATGAGCTTTCTCGAGAACGTTAATCAAATCATTAACTGTGGTTCCTGTTTCAGGAGTCATCACAGCGATGGCACCAGTTGCAATACCTGTGCTCAGGGCTATGAATCCGCTATCACGCCCCATAACCTCGATGAAAAAAAGCCTGTTGTGACTATCCGCAGTATCTCTAATCTTATCGACTGCCTCTACCGCTGTATTAGTTGCGGTATCGAAGCCTATGGTGTGATCCGTTCCGGCCAAATCATTATCAATTGTCCCAGGTAATCCCACTATTGGAAATCCATATTCTTCATGAAACTTGAGTGCTCCAGCAAACGTCCCGTTCCCTCCTATCACAACTAAACCATCGACCCCTTCAGATATCAGGTTATCAAAAGCTTTCTTTCTCCCCTCTATGGTGTGAAACTCTTCACATCTATCTGACTTCAAGATGGTGCCTCCTCTTCCGAGAATGTTTGCGACAGACCTTACTCTTAAATCCTTGAAATCACCTTCAATGAGTCCTGAGTAACCTCTAAACACGCCGCACACCTCAACTCCATTATAAACGGACGACCTCACTACAGCTCTAATAGCTGCGTTCATACCCGGCGAATCACCCCCAGACGTTAATACTGCAATCTTTTTCATATATCGTTCTTAAATCTACAGCAATCTAATAGAATTATCTTTCTAAGACTAACTTGCAGGTAATGAAAAATATACCTTTACTTTTTGCGGCGAGTCTTATTTTTGCTTCGTCTTCTTCTAAAGCCCAAACCCAATGGGATATCGAAGGAACATTATTAAACGAATATGATTTAGTAACTGGACTGCAAATCCCGTGGGAAATACTTTGGGGACCCGACGATATGCTTTGGGCAACTACTAGGCCGGGAGACGTTTTGAGGATAGATCCAGAGACGGGTTCTTACACTAATGTATTAAACATCGATGTCTTTGGTGGAAATGGTGCGGAACCAGGTCTACTAGGTATGGCTATGCACCCAGACTGGGAGAATACACCTAAGGTATTCCTTGTTTACTGTACAGGAAGTAGCTGGAATAACGCATCCGAAAACCTCAGCGTTTTTGATTTTGATGGAGAAAATCTAGTTAACGAAGAAATACTTTTAACGGTTGATGCGGGAGGTATTCACAACGGGTCTAGACTTTTAATACTACCAGACAACACCCTACTCATGAGTACTGGTGACACAGGTGATGGAGGTAATTCTTCTCAGAACCTGAATCACCTGAATGGGAAGATGTTGAGATTAAACCTCGACGGATCTGTACCAGCCGACAACCCTTGGCCCGGAAGCTATGTTTACAGCTGGGGTCACAGAAACAGTCAGGGACTGTGCATAGGTCCAGACGGGATTATTTACAGCTCTGAACATGGTCAGAGTAATTGGGATGAGTTTAACATAATTGAGCCGGGCCGTAACTATGGCTGGCCTAATGTAGAAGGACTTTGCAATGGCGCATCTGAAATTACCTTCTGCGAAGCGAACAACGTGAGAGAGCCATTACGAGCATGGGCTCCATGCATAGCTGTAAATGGGATTGAGTATTACAACCACCCAGCTATTCCAGCATGGAACCACACCGTATTACTTTCTGTACTCGGTGGGCTTGGCGGCCAATACGAACGATTAAGTGTACTGCATTTATCTGCCGACGGTCTTGAAGTTGAATCTGAGGACCAATACTTCTCCGAGTTTAATCAAAGAGTCAGAGACATTGCCATCAACCCAAACACAGGTGCTATTTACATGGCGTTAAACGGCCCCTCATACCCAGGCTACGGTCCTAATATTATTAAAGAATTCAGACCTGACGAATATGATTCAGTTGAACTGATTAAAGAAGAACTAGTTGACGCACTTGTTTACCCCGTCCCCGCAGCAGAGTTAATCAACATCGACATTTCTGACGCGCTCATCGGCGGTCATTATAACATCATAGATTATCACGGAAAGACGGTTAAGGCAGGTAGTCTTAATAGCAACACACAGGTTCTGCAGGTCAATGACCTTGCAAAAGGCTCCTACTACCTATTCCTTCAGAACGGGGACAACATGATTACTAGAACTTTTACTTTACTGTAAAATAAGCATTACATAATGAACATTCGCAGCGTCGTATTGTTAGCTCTCCTTGGAGCTTCTTATAATTTTTCAGCCCAAACCGAAATCTCCACAGCAACTGTAGAAGCATATGGAAGCTCCTGTTTAAAAGAGCTTGTACCTGGAGAAATCCACGTGTTAGATTCCGCTAAACTGCACGGGCTTGAATGCTACGACCTGAGTAGAATGTTAAATTTCATTCCCGGAGTTAAGATGGAAACGAGAGGAGATGGAGGTTCTCGCAGACTACACGTTAGGGGCTCGTCATTGAGATCTCCCTATTCCGTTAGAAACTCCATGATTATTATGGATGGCTTCGTCCTAACTGAAGCAGACGGAAATTCCCCGCTCGAACTAATTGACCCGGACTTAATCTCTCAACTGAGCTTAGTAACTGGCCCTGCAGCAGCATCATATGGTGGGGCTTATGGTGGAGCTCTTCAGATTGCAAGCATCTCAAACCCTTCACTTGGAGAACATAAATGGATGAATAAAAGCTATGGCTCTACGGGTGCTGACAGCCTTTCCCTGCACTCAAGAATTGCAGGTGGATTGAGTTACGGTTTTGAGAACGGACACATCAGTTTATCTGCTGTTTCAACTGACAACCCCGGATACAGATCCTGGGAGTGGAATAACAAACTCCAACTCCAATTATCAGCAAAATACTATGACCTCCAAGGTGGTAAACACTCAGTTTTCGCGACTCACTATGATGGTGCCTGGGCACTTCCAGGGGCGATCAGTCAATTACAAGCTGAAATAACTCCTACTGCCGCTCCTGGTGAAGAATTCAACGCTCACGTAGCTAGAATAAGAGACATAGCTGGCTACCGATATTCAAGAATACTTGATAACGGCTGGGACATAAGCGCATCTATACTTGGAAGAACTACTTCTAAGACTAATCCTTACGGCACATCAGCGTTTTACAACGGCTATAAGGAAGAGTCAGGAGAAGGATACAGCACACTTTCATCAGCAAGTAAAACACTAATCGATGGTGATAGATGGAAGTTAGGCTTCGAGGCAACGATTATGCATATTAATGATGAGTACAATATCGCGGAGTGGGAAGATGAACCTAGCCCCCTGACTGTGATAATACCTATGAGATATGATTTGGTATTTAATGCAGCCCAAACCTTCGCAAGCACTAACTGGATAATAACTAACGGTAATGGCCTTAGGGTAGAGGGTCAAATCGGCGCTAGCTATAGAAGCAGAAACACATCTGGAGTGATTTATAATGATATTCCTGAAGGAGTAGACTATTTAAGTGATACAACTTCACTTTCCATCCTCCCTAGGCTAGGCATAAGTTACCGCGTGTCTGACGGCGTGGTGGTCTTCGGACAATTCAGCACCGGATTTAGTGACCCCACAGCCTTTGAACTCGTGAGTCCGGATGGTTTTCAACCTACGCACCTATCTTCTGAATCAGCAGTAGGTTTCGAGGGTGGAATCAGGACAGTGATAACGGAAAATCTAAGTGCAAACTGTACCCTGTACCATCAAACAGTCAACAATGCTATCCTCCAAATAATACAGGAAAATGATGGTGTTAGCTTTGAAAATGTTGACGGTGGGCTTGTAATGGCAGGTGTGGAAAGTACTGTTGACTGGAAAGTTTGCGACCACTTCCATGTGAGTGGGTTTGGATCTTTAGCTCTTCATACATTCGGGGAATCTACTGACCACGCGGGGAACCAGCTACCTGGATCGCCTAAGGCTACCGGAGGTGTTCAATTTATCTCAGTCAATTCTTGGGGAACGGCTAATCTAGATGCACGTTACGTGGGAGATACTCCACTGAATAACATCGGCACTAGCTATATGGATGCGTATTCTGTAGTAGACGCTTCAGTATCTGTAAAACTTCCGCGAAGCATTATTTTAGAAACGGGTGTGAAAAACATCATGGACGCTGAGTACTCTAACTGGCCTCAGCTAAATGGAGTGTATGGTAAATTCTATAACCCCGCACCACCAAGAACGCTGTACCTCGCTATACGCTGGTCTATCTAGGAATTATTTAACTAGAATTTCCACTCTTCTATTACTGGCTCTTCCCTCTTCCGTAGAATTAGGCAACAAGGGCTCAGTACTCCCTTTGCCGTTATGAGTTAATCGCTGAAGGTCTATATGATTTGCTTCTAGAAAGCTCAAAACTGACATCGCTCTACTCTTACTCAGTCTCAAGTTATCGATATCATTCCCTACATCATCAGTATGTCCAATAATCTCGATTTTAGATTCGACATTAACCTCTAGCCAATTCACTAATCTAACGAGATCAGCTTGATATCCAGAAGCAAGTTCGGCACTACCACTTTCAAATCTGATTGTCTTTAGATTTAGAGACGCTCCGGATTCTATTTTCCTCAAACGCACCTCTACTACCTGACTTGCTATTCCAGACATTTTGAAACTCGTCATCTGAAACATATAACCCTCTTTATCCACTTCAAAGCTATAACTACCCTCTGACGGCAATGGCAAAACGAATCCTTTATCGGCACCAGACTCTACCGTAGCAATCAACTCCCCGGATACTGCATCAAGTAATATCACGGATGCCTCAAGCATCTGACTTGTCACATCATCTACCACAACTCCATATAAAACACCTACAGGAGTAGGCTTAGCAGGTTCTGGCAACTCAACCCTCCAAAGATCTAAATCACCTGGCTCTTTGCCTCTGTCAGTGGCAAAAATGGCATAGCTACCGTCGGGTTCTACCAATAAACTGTTTTCGTTGTCATGGGTGTTCATGGGGTAACCGAGGTTTAATGGAGTGCCCCAGCTACCGTCATCCTGTAAATGTGAAACGAACATATCTAAATGCCCTAAACCGGGATGACCGTTACTACTGAAATAGAGCGTGCGGCCATCCGGATGAAGGAAAGGTGACTCTTCTTCAAAGGGTGTATTTATTTCACCTTCTAACTTGAATGGTGTAGACCAAAACCCGTCCTTATCGCGATATGTACCGAACAAATCACTTCCCATACCTCTCACATGTCGTGCTCTAGCAAACACTAAAAAATTTCCGTCTGCAGAAATCGTTGGCTGACTTTCCCATGCACTAGAGTTGGGTGCTCCTAAATTATATCCAAGACTCCACTCACCTATCTCAGGCAAATAATGACTCTCAAACAAGTCACAACTGCCCTTTCCCTCTCTATCACCATAACCAACAGCAGGGCCTTCACATGCCGTAAACACGATAGTCAACCCGTCGCCAGACAAAGTTGCTGCTCCTTCGTTTAGGGGAGTGTTAATTCCAGGAATTGCTTGAGCCTCTCTCCATTTACTGCTTTTAGCACTCCATCGTGATATATAAAAATCTTCTTGACTTGGACTGCCTTTCACTCTTCTGGTCATAATAAGCACCTGTTTATCCAAGCTCATCGACGGATAATACTCAGGTAGATTAGTATTAATTCCACCCCCCATTACAATAGGTTGCAAATCTTTAGTCGGATTAACTACAGCAGCCTTAGAAAACTCCAAACCCTTCCTCACCCAATGATAATACTGGGACAAAGAGCTGTCTTTAGACAGTCTTGAAAACGCCCTTGACTCCTTGAAGGAACTCAGTGCTTTAATCCCTAAGCTGTATTCCCCCTGCCCCCAATACATTTCAGCCAACTCTAACCAACCACGTAGATAGTGACTATCGTCAATACTCAGTCCCATTAACAATGCCACGAGGGCTGAAGATTCGTCGTTTTGATCGCGGTAGGTTTGGGCTAGAAGAAAGAATGCTTCTGAGAACTCCGGAGATTTATCGATTGCCTTCTTCAATTCCATCTGTGTCGCGGTGACATCACGCTGCTCATAAGCTACCAATGCTCTATCAAAAGCACGCTGTGAAGCTCTTGTGACTTGTGCTTCAGTAGACGTAGCACCCAAAATCACGTACAATAAAATAATGAAATTTCTCACTTTGCTAAGTTGGTGAATAGTCAGGCTTAACGACATTTGCGGTGAGACTTTTTCTACACGTAAATCCTCACAATGCGAATATGCCTTCTTTCCGACACTCATAGCCACATCGACGAGAAGGTGATGAAGTACTTGAAGGGTTGTGATGAGATTTGGCATGCTGGTGACATTGGAGATTTACACGTTACTGACGAGTTAGCAAAAATCGCTCCACTCCGCGCTGTGCATGGAAATATTGATGGCGCTGACATTCGAACTGAGTTTCCACAAGACTTAATGTTTACTCTTCTAAGCCAAACCATTTGGCTCACCCATATAGGCGGTCGTCCACCTCGCTTTGCCCCAGGTATTCTCAGCAAACTCCGCGACCTTCGCCCCTCCATCTTCATCTGTGGCCACAGCCACATATTGCTTGCTCGTGGCTGTGACGATTTTGGCGGCTTACACCTCAACCCCGGAGCCGCAGGCCTCTACGGCCAGCACTCCGTTCGCACCCTCATGAGATTTACCCTTACAACCTCTGGGGTTACAGACTTAGAAGTTGTCGAAATACCTCGCACGTAGATTCCTTATGTAATTTGTCAACTGGTTGGTTGACTTATTTACTACTAAATATGATTCGCACACCTCAAAGCGAAAATGACTATGAGTTTTGTCAACTAATAGGTTGACTTTTTTCCAAGTCAATAAGCTACTCTTTCACAACTTCACAAAGAAAGACCTATATTTGCATCGTCCTCAATGAGGATATCGGGTGTTTTGAGGCAGATTACTTGAAGAACACCATTTCCCAAATAAATTTATTTACTTCTGATGTACGACATCATAGAACTAAACGGCAAAAAAGTTGCCGAACTTCGCGAAATAGCAACTAAGCTTGAAATAAACAAAGCTGACAAGCTTAAAAAGCAAGACTTAGTATATTCTATTCTAGACGAACAGGCACTACAGCCATCCAAAGATAATTCAGCCCCTAAAAGGGCTCCCAAAAAGTCTCCTAGCAAATCTCCTAAATCTGAAGAGAAAACAGAGAAGCCAGCGAGAAACAAACGTGAACCACGTGAACCAAGAGAGCCTCGCGAAAAACGTGAGCCCCGCTCTGGAGATAGCATGCGTGACAGAAGAGATCGCAGAAAAAACGATGCTGAGCCGTCAGACGCATCGAGTAATGATTCTAACGAGACATCAGACCGTAACGAACGTCCGGAAAAACGCGACAACAGACGCGACAATAAAAACAATCGAAACGAGCGTCCAGAACGTAAAGAACGAAACGAGCGTGCAGAACGCAGTGACCGCCCAGAACGTAACGACCGTCCAGAACGTAACGACAGAAATCGCAACAGCAACAGCAACAATAACAACCCGAACAACAATCAAAGACGTGGGAAGCAGGATAAGTTCCTTAGCGAACCTGAAGAGCACGGATTCAACTTTGATAATTTAGTTGAGATTGAAGGCGTACTGGAGGTACAGACTGAAGGCCACGCAATTCTAAGGTCTGCGGATTACAACTACTTAAACTCACCGGATGACGTTTATGTTTCTTCGAAGCAGATGAAGCAGTTCTCTATCCAAAACGGAGACACCGTTGTTGCTGGAATAAGACCTCCGAGAATTGGAGAGAAATTCTACCCACTAATTAGTGTGAAGTCTGTTAATGGAAGATCACTTGACTGGATTAGAGATAGAGTTCCGTTTAAGTACTTAACTCCATTATTTCCACAAGAAAAATTCAATCTTAGTACTGCTAGAGGTGGTATTTCAATGAGATTGATGGATTTGTTCTCACCTATAGGAAAAGGACAGAGAGGCATGATCGTATCTCAACCAAAGACTGGTAAGACTACATTACTAAAGGATTTAGCTAACTCTATATCTATTAATCATCCTGAGGTTTATTTGATCATTCTTTTAATTGATGAAAGACCTGAGGAGGTAACGGATATGAAGAGAAGTGTTAATGGAGAAGTTATCGCTTCTACGTTTGACGAACCCGCTGACAGACACGTTAGAATTGCTGATCTAGTTCTAGAGAAAGCTAAGAGAATGGTAGAGTGCGGACATGATGTTTGCATACTTCTTGATTCAATTACGAGACTAGCTAGAGCTTACAACACAGTAAGCCCATCATCTGGAAAGATTCTTTCTGGTGGTGTGGAGGCGAATGCATTACAGAAGCCGAAGAGGTTCTTCGGAGCAGCTAGAAATATTGAAAATGGCGGGTCGCTATCTATTATTGCTACAGCCCTTGTGGATACTGGTTCAAAAATGGACGAGGTGATTTTTGAGGAGTTCAAAGGGACTGGAAACATGGAGATTATGTTAGACCGAAGAATTTCAAACCGTCGCATCTACCCTGCTATTGACATTCAGTCATCTGGAACTAGAAGAGAAGACTTGTTGATGGATAAGGAGGCACTTCAGAGGATTTGGATTTTAAGAAAATATCTTGCTGACATGAACCCTGTAGAAGCTATGGAGTTCGTGAAAGGACGTATGGAGTCTACGAAAACTAATGACGAGTTCCTGAACTCAATGAACGGCTAGAAGACAGTATGAATCTGAGAATTGCATCATTACTACTGTTATTCGGGTGGATATGGCTGAAATATCACATGCTCGGATCAGAAGACACTTTTATGTGGGGTATGATGTATCATTTTACTGCTATGTTGGGCATAGGTTTTACAGCATGTTGGATTGGAACTAAAACGTTCAGAGAGACACCTGAGTTCTTTGAGGGGTTTAAGCATGTTGCAAAGCATATAGTTAGTTACTCTGTGGGTGCGACTGTGAGTATTATGGTTTGGTATCACTACATAATAGCAGACGCGACTCTTCATAGATTTAACTCAATGAAGGAAATGGTGAATACTCAATTTAATTCTGAAGCTGAGTATATGAGTTATGTGCATGACAACGATCTAGACCCTCATATACCTCTTTCGGAATGGATCACCTCGACTACTACTCAAATAGAGTTGATGTACGCTCCACAAACTCACATTTCTTTGAGTTTAATGGCCTATTTAGTATTAGGTCTTTTCATTTCATTGATTGCAACCGTACTTTGGACAAAGGTTTTGGGTGTACAACAAGTACCCATTGAAAGACGTTAACCCTAAAGAATGAAATTTCAAGCTAGTATAATTTGTGGAGTAATTCTATTTACTTCTTTATTTACGATGGATTCTAACGCTCAAGTTGGCAGAAAGAACCTGGCTGGATTTGACAATAAGACATTCCATTTCGGGTTCCTTTTAAGTGGTAATAGTTCTGACTTCAGTTTTGACATGAATCAAGACACTACATTCAGTACGGGTCTTTATGGAATAGCAAACTCACCTCAAGGAGGATTTAATCTTGCCTTACTAGGTTCAGCTAAAATCAGCAGGCATTTAAGTCTAAGATTCATTCCTGGATTAAGCTTTCAGGATAGAGGATTAACTTATTCATTCGGCAGCTCTCCAGGCAATGTTGAACACATTTTAAGACGTACCGAGTCAGTAAACCTAGACATTCCATTGTTGTTGAAAATCCGAACTGACAGGCTGACTAATTTCGCGGCTTACGCATTGATCGGGGTGAAGTTCAGCAAGGACATGCAGT
>Ga0307984_1000603_pt1 | contig 15649 bp, 12 predicted proteins | sample EllFjometageno78_FD_203169 | JGI IMG/M metagenome (GOLD analysis project Ga0307984, IMG submission 203169) | Marine microbial communities from Ellis Fjord, Antarctic Ocean - #78 | ecosystem: Environmental > Aquatic > Marine > Unclassified | place: Southern Ocean | collected 2014-10-09
GGATATTTCTATCACCGCTCTTGAAGAAGCGAGCATTGTCTTTGGAGAATGTAAGTTGCTTCCCGCGTGGCCTAATCCGACTTCAGCATCCACGGAGGTTACGATCGGATTTTCCATTCCAAATTCCCCATCAGAGATCACACTGGAACTTTTTGACATCCATGGCAGAAGTGTCGCGCTTTGGTTAGATAACGAATCCTTTTCTAACGGGAGACATCTCATTCGTCGCACATTGCCAGGTGATTTATCTCCAGGCTCTTATATCTATAAGTTGACTACGTCTGAGGGATATTCCAGCAGCAAAGTGTTGGAAGTCGCACATTAGATATTCCTGCGATTAGATTTTTTTAAAATGTGTGCTGAAAAAATGGAAATGTTCGGCCACAGAGACGCGCCAGTATTTCCAATTGTGTGTGCCTGGTCTCTCGCTATATTCGTGTGAGATGCCTTTGTCATCCATGACGCTGTTGAGCGATCTGTTCACATCTAGAAAGAAATCATCCAGACCACAGTCGATGATGAATTCCTGATCTGTTTGAATGTTTTCTGTTAAAACCACCACGCTGTGCGCTTCCCAATGGTGAGGAAACGCGGAGGCATCCCCCAGTATATCAGGCAAGCCCCAATTGTTGTCAAAGGGCCTAAGATCGACGCCTCCACTCATGCTTCCTGCGTAGCTGAATAGCTCAGGATGTCGAAGAGCGAGGTAAAGTGCGCCATGTCCTCCCATGCTAAGTCCTGTGATGGCTCTTGTATTTGGTGAATTCAGTGTGGGGTAGATGCGGTCGACCTCAGGGATGAGAAGGTGTGTGATGTAACTCTCATATCTCATTTCAGGGTCTATGGGGCTGTCAAGGTACCAGCTTGTCTTACCCCCATCTGGGCAGACCACAATGCAATTGAATTCGTTGGCAAGATTTTGAAGTTCTGGAACTCTCCGATACCAGTTGCCAAAATCCCCACCTGCTCCATGGAGGAGGTAGATCATGGGCAACTTTTCCGACAGGTTATCAATTCCTTGAGGAAGGATGATCAAATTGGGAATGTTCTTATTCATCTCATCGCTGTAGACAAATAGAGTGTCGATTTTTGCCGAGATGGGTAAGCTTGTGAAAGCGAAGTAGAAGAAAAGGAATCGATAAAACATGATACAATATACCAATCGTTGTATTATCGCGCAATGGTTTTTTCGAGTATCACGTTCCTTCTCTACTTTTTGCCCCCTTTTCTGGTGGCGTATAGGCTTGGGGGGACGAAATTTCAGAATGCCATATTGCTCATTGCTTCAGTCATTTTTTATGCATGGGGTGCGATGTCGTTTTTACCGTTTTTACTGGTCAGCTGTGTCGTAAATTTTTATTTGGTGCGTGAGCTGGACACGTTGAGTGGAACCAAGAGGGCTCGGGCGGTGGGCGCATCAGTCATCTTAAATGTGGGATTGCTTGTATATTTCAAGTACGCAAATTTCATCGTTGAAAACATCGCTCCGCATCATTTTGAGTGGTCTGAAGTTGCTCTTCCCATTGGAATTTCCTTCTTCTCGTTTCAATCTTTGAGCTATTCACTGGATGTTCATAGAAAAACAGTGAAGCCACTGAAAAAGCTGAGTGAGTACCTGGTGTATATCTTGAGCTTCCCTCAGATGATCGCTGGCCCCATCGTGAGGTTTACAGAGGTTGAGAAGGAGTTGCGGCTGCGAACTGTAAAGGACGCTGATTGGTTAAATGGATTTTATAGATTTGCGTTGGGCCTTTCGAAAAAAGTGTTGATTGCAAACACGTTGGCCTCGGTTTTTCCGCTGGATATTGCAGTGGCAACAGGAGGGTTTGAGGGGTGGAGTGCCCCCCATGCATGCATCGCCATTCTCGCGTTTACATTCCAAATATATTTCGATTTCTCAGGGTATTCCGACATGGCGATAGGTCTTGGAAGGATGCTTGGATTTAAGTTTCCGGAGAACTTCAAACAACCCTATAGAGCAACAAGCATCACTGACTTTTGGCGAAGATGGCACATCACCCTTAGTTCGTGGATGAAAGATTATTTGTACATCCCTTTGGGCGGGAATAGGGTAAATAGCAATGCGAGACTTTACATGAACTTGGTCCTCGTTTTTTCGATCAGTGGATTGTGGCATGGAGCTTCCTGGAATTTTTTAATATGGGGTTTGTATCATGGCGTATTTTTAATTTTGGACAGAATCTTCCTGCGTGATGTATTGAAGAGACTTCCAAAGGTTTTATCCAGGACCATCACTTTTGGTTTTGTCGTTGTAGGTTGGGTGTTTTTTGCCATTGAAGACTTCGATCTTGCACTCGGCTTCTTCAGTCAATTGTTCAACGGAGGATTTGTGTCTCTTGAGATTTGGACTCAGGAGTTGTCATTCCTTAAGGCCAGAGAAATATTCGTTTTGCTTGCGGCATTTGTATTCTCCTCAACGGCCCTCTATGACAAATTTAAATTGGATGATTCTCGACCATTATGCATGGCAGGTGTGGGCGTAGCGCTGTTTCTTGTGAGTGTCAGTTATCTCGCTGGATCAGATTTCAATCCTTTTATTTACTTTAGGTTCTAATGAGTAGGTTAACCCAAATAGTGATCATGGTCATTCTTCTGATGTTGAATGTGTCTTGGCTTTCAGATATTTTTGGGCTGAAGGAGCCTCATCCTTTACATGGCGAATCGACCAAATTGCCCATGCCTGAAGTGTCTGTTCAATCTATTTGGAATGGAGATTTTCAACATGGTGTTGATGAATATTTAAGAACGAATTTCCTTCTGAGAGGTGTGGCGATAAGAACTCGCAATGAAATCGATTATTCTATTTTCTCCGAGCATCATGCACGCTCAGTGATCACTGGTCAAGAAGGGTATTTGTTTGAAGAAAATTATATTTTAGCGGCATTGGGGCTGGACTCAATTCCTACAGATTCGGTGATGGACAGAGTCGACAGAATGTCCGATCTTTCAAACGCTTCGGGCGTACCCTTCTTGGTCGTTTTCGCTCCTGGCAAGGGCAGTTATTTCAGGGAGTTTCTGCCACTTCGTTTCCTAGAAAATGAGGAGATTGTAGAAGACAGAATGTTTAAAGTTTGGTCGAGCGTTTCAAATGATAAACTCAATGTATTAGATCTTCAGAGTCATTTTGCTGAGGTCCCGAATGTGTTTCCGAAAAACGGAATTCACTGGTGTGAGTGGGTTCAAGTCGAGGCCATCAATTTAATGTCCGATGCATTGGTGAAAATCCTTCCCGACAGTCTCAAACCAGCTCGCTTGGTGATTGATGATTCGTATACATCCTTTGACATGGAGGGGACAGATGAGGATATAGAAAACGGTCTCAATCTGTGGCGTGATTTGGAGGATCTTGAAACAAAGTATTTTGCGACCCATTGGGAGGAAGTGCCCTTAGCGTCTCGACCAAGAATATTAATTATGGGAGACAGCTACGCATGGGGTCCTGTCAATAGAGGCTTGTTGAGTCATGGATATAGATCAAGTGAGTTTTGGTTCTACAATGCGGGAGTCCATGGTCCTTCTATAGAAGAAAAAGGCGCCTCTCCTCAATCGATTCATGGATTTGCGACCCGCGACGAATTCCAAGAGGTCATTTCATCTTTTGACGCGGTGGTGCTCTTGTCTACAGATGCCAATCTTCCTCGCTTCCCATTTCATTTTACAGTTCCTTTCAACGAATGACCATTGACTTTGTAGGTTGTCCTGGGATACTCAAGAGATAAAGGCCAGGAGACATGTCAGATAAATCTATTTGAAATGAATTTTCACAGTTGCCAGATTGTATGACAGCTCCCACTGAATTGAAAACGGAATACCTCACATCTTCCACTTTGTTTTTATGAATCACATTGAATATTCCATTTGAAGGGTTGGGATATATTCTGAGGTAGTCTGATGGTTGATCGGGAGTTTCAACACCCACAACTTCACCCACGGTGACGTTGTCTATCCATATGTGATTTCCATACCCCCCGACATTGACAAACGCAATCTCTCCACAAGTGGCACTGCTTGAGCTCCAGTGATCAGGTGCCTCTAGGGTGACAGTTTCCCAAACGGTTTCCCCTTCGGTGTCATACCAAAACCATGTGTAGCAACCTTCCACACTTAAGTCTGCACCGTATCTCTCCCAAACAAGACTCCATTCGTCTTCTCCAGATAACTTGACCCAAACCTCCAATCCGTCCACATTGTTCGCGTACTGCATGTGGGCGTAATCAAAACTGAAATGCTCGATTTGTGTGGGATTGAATCCGGGTGTGATGAGCATGTCGTAAGCTCCTTCAGTTTGAACCCAATAGTTCGGGAATTGAGCGACTCCGTTTGTTTCGTCAAGAAGGTCGTAGCCATGTTCCCAGGCATGCCCTGGGGTTTCCATTCTCCAGTGAACAGGAGGGAAGGCCGCACCATCAAAGTCTTCATTAAAGCCTTCTGAAGGCACGACTTCATCTGCGGTGACATTGATCACATCGTTCATCGTAACACTCCCTGTTCCCCCGTCAGACTGCGTAACTGTGAGTGAAACACTGAAGCTTCCAGGTTCGGAATAGCTCACATATGCGTCTGGGCCTGTTGCTTCGGATGGTTCTCCTCCTTCAAAAGTCCAAACATATTCCGTGCCCTCACATTTTGCCACACTCACATCTGTAAAATGAACGGGAGGCGTTGTGCATGGCGACGCCAAATTTATCTCTGTTCTGTCAGCCATAAACCCGGCCTCTACAGTCGAGGGGCTGTAGAATGGGCTCTCGTGTACACTTCTGCTGCCAGCAGTCCTAATCGCTCCGCCACAATAATCAGGTTGCAGAAACGTGGCAGGTGTGATGAGCGGAAGGCCTGTATTGTACAGAACCCAATCCGACATTGAGTCGTCTCTGTAATAGACCGCTCTTGTCGTCCCGAGGTACAGTCCTCCTTCAGTCCCTCGCTGGTGTGCGATTGATATGATGTGTTCGTCATCAAGGATATTTGTCGTGAGGTTTTGCCAACTTTCTCCAGCGTCTTGACTTTGAAACACACTGTAACCGTCCTGCGTTCCTAATAAAATAGCATAGAGTCTGTCCCCAGATACTCCGTCGGTGTCCAAATAAATAGCTTTGTCTGCATTGAAATTGGATTCTGAATTGTTGAGAGAAATGTTTTCCCATGTTTCCCCCCAATCTGTCGATCTGTGGATGCGCCAAAGAGATCCGTTTTGTTTGTGACTTACATAGATGGTGTTTGGGCTGCTTGGCGGAATTTGGACAGAGATGATTTTCTCTCCCCCGAAGTCATTTACCAATGTCCACGATGATCCTCCATTGTCTGTCCTCCAAAGTTCTGATCCGACTGGAGAGTAAAATCGATTATAGCATACAGGGTCCCACTCGAAGTTTCCATATTCTCCGAACCAGTAAGAGGTGTTTGGATTTTTTGAGTTGTCAAATGAAAGGTTGGAGATTCTCTCGAACCGTTCTTCTGAAAATTTAAATGCGCCACCATCGTGATATCCCACAGTGGGGTCTCCCGGGTTTACAAACCCCCTGAAGTTATCTCCAGCAAGCTCTGCCAACCAGCCTCCGCTCGTGTCGCTTGGTGCATTTTCGCCTGCATTTTCATCTGGATTGCCGTGATAATAAAGGGCGTCATTTCGTATCAGCGTCCCGTTGTGGTAAGTCCCCCCAAGCATCACATTGTTCGCGCGCCAACCCGCTTGCCACCCCCAGAAATCGGTCCCGTGAAGTCCGTACATCCGAGGTTCAATGTGATCTCCTTCGTCTGAAGAGTAGTACAGTCCTCCGTCAGACGCGACCCACATATCTACGTCTCCATTGTTTTGAGTAAAAAACTTCACATCATGTACATCTGCATGCGTGTATCGGTCGGATGTGAACTCGCCGGCCCAGGTGACCCAATGCGCATTCAAATCCCATGATTCCCCTGCCGATTCCGTTCTCCAAACACAGATTCCAGCTCCGAACTGTTTGTTTACATCAGTGGGAGAGGCCCCCAGAGCCAAGTCATAGTAATACTGTCCTCCATCACTCGACCCATCCTCGCCCCATCCGAGAATATTCGGGTTCGATTCAGCAAGCCATGGGCCACCAGGCGAATCTCCACAACATGCCATCTCAAAAGTCTCCCCTGCATCATAGGATACATAGTAACCATATAGCCCTCCTCCTTCAGGCGTTTCCCCAGCGGCTAAGGCAAAAACAGCATCTGGATTCGCTGCAGTAACGGCAATTTCCGTCCTTTTTTGTTCACTTCCACTCGGTGTGATAGGCCAGCCGACACCCATATACTGAAAGGTCATTCCCCCATCTGAGGACTTCATAAATCGTGTTCCCCCTCCTTGAAGTTTCACGGTGTAGATCACATTTGTGTCTGTGGGATGTTGCTCCAGTTCCATAAACTCACCACTCGAAATAAGCTGCATCGAATTGCCCAAATCGTCAGAAAACCACAGTCCATTGTCTGTTGCCGCAAAAAGACCCAAATCGGTGATCATTAGCGTTCGATACCATCGAGACGTATTCTGAAAAGTCACATCACCACATGTAGTCCAGGTCGCTCCTCCGTTTTCAGATCGGTACAGATCTCCATTTCCAGAACCGAGAAAAACGAGGTCTGCATCCGCGTTTGAAATGGCAATGCTATACACACTCGTTACTGGGAGGTTGCCAGAAATTAAATCCCAATTCATGCCTTTGTCTTCAGAGCGGTACATGCCCGCTGTTGCTGTTCCACAGTAAACGACATCTGGATTTGAAGAGGCTTGTTCCACAGTATATACATGACAAGCGCCAGGTGATTGAACCTCGAAGTACATCGCCACTTCAGGATCATAATGCCAAGGGCCAAGCTCAGTCCAGCTCCCCGACCTCGAGGATCTGTCGTTATTAAAGTTTTCAGTCCTTTCAATGTACTCAGAGTCGGGTTGTACGAGAGGCCATTGCATTTGCCTCATCCAACGCTTGTAGAACTGCGTGTGCTGATTTTTTATCGTGGGGTTTTCTGCTTGCCAAATCTCATACCCAGGACGTACTTCAGCTACGACATCATCCCCAGAATACATTTTCTGAGCCCAATCGGGCATATCTGATCCACCCATGTAGCTCGTTTGCGGTACGTGTTGCGCAGCGCTTTTGATAGAAAAGACAAGGGCAAAAGAACAAATGATTATTCTAAATGTCATGGTATCGAGCTTGGTTTTATTTTCTTTTTTCTTACGTGCAGAAATTTACGATTCTTTTATAAAGCTACATGTAGTTTTGTAACGTGAATGACAAAGAATTAAAAAAATTGTTTTTGAGCGCGCTTTATTTGCTGGTAGGTGAGAAAGTAAATGCAGCGACTTCCGCAATCGACTCCACGACAGAGTCTAAGAATACGGCTACGAAAAGCACTGCTGGGGACAAGCATGAAACGGGAAGGGCGATGATGGAAAGAGAGCTTGCACTTAGCAATTCTCAACTTCACAAAGCACAGTTTTTAAAAAACGAACTGTCAAAAATCTCACTAGAAATGAATTTCACCTCCGTAGATCTTGGGGCGCTCGTTGTGACAAATCAAGGCCATTACTTTATTTCTATAGGTTTAGGCAAAGTGAACATCCAGGGTGATGATTGCTATGCAATATCAGGAGGTTCACCATTGGGAATCGCATTGATGGGGAAGCAAAAAGGTCAAAAGATCAATTTTCAAGGCAGAAATATTGAAATCATTGATGTTGTGTGAAGTAGATTTGTAGATGTAATGATACTTGTACTCTATCTGATCGTTTTGGCATTAATAATCCTTCCAGCTATGGATTATTTCTTGGGGCTTTTTATTCTGCCTGATGTGCAACCCAGCACACTTGTTGATTCAAGATCCCCGCTTGCGCTTGATGGTATTTCTGCGGTGATCGCATGTCACAATGAGGCCACGCACATCAGCAGAAAAGTCCATGAAATCAAACAGCAGTTTCAGAACGCTAAGATCTCTAATTACGAGATCATTGTCGTTTCCGATGGGTCAGATGACGGGTCTAATGAAATACTTCAAGACTTGGCTAATAAAGAGCTTATAATCTATGAGTTAGTTTCTGTAAGGCAAGGAAAGCCAAATGCTTTAAATCGCGCAATTTTGCTTTCTAAATACCCGCTACTTCTCTGTTCAGATGTACGGCAAACATTTTCAGAAAATGCAGTATTCTTCTTGCTGTCTCATCTCTCAGACCCCAACATAGGCGCTGTCACGAGTCAGCTTGAACTTGAGGGAGATGCCTCTCCGTCAAGGCGACTTATGAATGGTTTAAAACATCGTGAAAGCAGAAAAGGATCCACCACAGGGATGTGCGGCGCGCTTTATGTGATCAGAAAGTCACTCACCTCTGTTCTCCCCACAGATTTGATACTTGACGACCTTGTCAGAGCGCTAGTCGTGATGAAGGCTGGCAAGCGTGTCCTACTTGAGCCAAAAGCAATTGTGAATGATGTCAACTGGAACCTGTTCTACAGTGGCAGACGTCAAGGACGAATCACAGCAGGACTCGTACAGCTTCTCCGGGAACATAAACCCCTAATAATCAGCATAGGTTTAAAGCAATTTATCTTTCTTTATGGACAGAAATACATGAAGTATGTCACGCCTGTTCTCTTCCTTGTCGCTTCGTTTGTCGCCCTTTTTGAGGACCATGTCCGTTTGTGGCATTTCGGAAGTTCAGGGGCACTGTTTTTTGTGCTTCTCATCTGGCGTCCGAAGTTTATAGGTGAGACTTTGAGATTGGTGCTGTCTTATTTGGCACAGCTTCTCAAGCTAGATAAATACAGAAAAATCAAGTGGGAGAGGTAGTCTTGTGAGGCTTTTCTGATTCTGCTCTCATTTCATCAGTAGTCAATGTTGAGCCGTCGTGACTCCATCCAGGAGGTCCGAATACGTACTGGATCTTGTTATATAGCCCAGGCGCCCTCCAAACGTCTTTGATGACCGACCCCCATTCAATAAAAGCAATTTGAACGGGATTGTAGGTGTCTATGTTTTGAACCAAACCGTATCGAGGTGTGTCTGTTTCTTTGACAAATGTGCCAAACATTCGGTCCCAGATTATCAAGATTCCGGCATAATTCATGTCCAAGTATTTCAAATCACTTCCGTGGTGCACTCTGTGATGAGAAGGGGTGTTGAAGATGAATTCTATCCATCTCGGGAGTTTGCCTATCATTTCTGTGTGGATCCAGTATTGATAGATCAGACTTGTAGACTGTGCTGTGAGGATCCAAATAGGCTCAAACCCGACCAATGGCATCCATGCATAAAACATGAAGGAACCTGATATTTCACCAGTCCAGGTTTGGCGTAGGGCAGTGGAGAGATTGTATTTCTGAGAGGAGTGATGCACCACATGTGATGCCCAGAAGTAACGCATGCGGTGGCTCATTCTGTGGAACCAGTAATACGCAAAATCGTCCGCGATTAAAATGAGAACAAATCCCCACCACAGCATGGGGATATCAATAATTCGATAGGTATATAGGAACGTAAATACAGTGAACTTAATTCCCTTTGAAAACAATGAGGCAACGATGCTTCCAATGCCCATAGACAGACTTGCAAACGTGTCGTTTTTGGTGTAAAATGTACGTTTACCATATAAGCTTATCGAAAGTTCAACCAACAGTGTGAACAGGAAAAACGGAATGGCGTAGTATGTGATGTCATCCATGGTTTTTCTGTGCTATTGGTTGATTTTTATCTCAGCAAACCATTTGCTTATGTCAGATAACATTTCATTGACAATGTGATCATTGTGGAGTTCATGTTGTGTGTTTTCGTAGATGCGAAGCGTCGCTAATTCTCCGATTCTCTCAGCCAACTGTTTGCTGCCATTCGGGTGTGTGATGATGTCGTCTGCGCCGTGTATTACAAGCGTGGGCGTTGAGATATTTGATGCGTTTTCGATCGCATACAGTCCGCTTGCATGAAAACTTTTAAATAGCCCAGCGGTGATTTGCTTGTGGACCAAGGGGTCATTGACGTAGTCTTCAGCTACTTTTTCAATGTTAGACAGTGTCTTGGGTTTGACTTGATTGTCCTGGGTGTATTTCGGATAGACTTTATTCATGACAGTCGCCAATGCAACGTCGAACTTGGAAGGCTCTTTGAAGAGTCTGAGCCAAGATCCAGTCAATACTGTTGCACGTAAGGATGCGCAATCTTTTCTGATGAGAAAATTGGCGAGAACATTTCCTCCAAAACTGTGTCCGTAGATGAATAGGTTTTCGTGCGGAATACTTTCAATAACACGTTCTAAATCGCGAATATTTGATGAGATGCCAGGTGAATGTCCTCGTTTGCCCTCAGATTCCCCATGTCCCCTTTGGTCATAGCTGTATACTTGGAATCCATCTTTGACAAAATGCGCTGCAACGTGCTTGTAACGATCTTGGTGTTCCCCCAAGCCGTGAATGATTATGAGCGAGCGAGTTGGCGCCTGAATTTCATTCCATCTCTGAACTTTTAACCTTAATCCGTCGTCAGTTTCTACGTCGTATGCTTGCATATTGGGTGGGGCTTCTTATTTTGCAAAAGATAATAAATCTCACACCCAATCTCACCCCGCATGTCCGATTTCATTGTTTCAATTGACCAGGGTACCTCGAGCACCAGGGCTGTGCTTTTTAATCGCCAAGGGAAGGTGTTTGGAATGGCCCAAACCGAGTTTACTCAAATCTATCCTCAACCGGGCTATGTAGAGCACGACCCGATGGAAATCCTTGACTCCACCTATCAAGTTTTGGAGGAAATTCTCAAGCATGAAAGTTTACAGGGATCTGAGGTCCTCGCGATGGGAATAACAAATCAGAGAGAGACAGTGGTCGTTTGGGACAAGTCAACGGGCAAACCCATCTACAATGCGATCGTATGGCAGGACAAGCGCACCGCTGACATATGTGACGAACTCCGTGCTTCTGGTCTTGCAGAGTACACCAAACAATCCACAGGCCTTATGCTCGACCCGTATTTTTCAGGCACGAAAGTGGCCTGGATTCTCGATCACGTGGAGGGAGCAAGATCACGGGCTGAACGAGGAGAGTTGTGTTTCGGAACGATAGATAGTTGGCTGCTCTATCATTTAACAGGTGGAAAGGTGCACGCCACGGACGTGTCGAATGCCTCCCGGACTTTGCTGTTTAACATCAAGTCCATGGAGTGGGATTCGAAGATGTTAAGCTTTTTAAGGGTGCCTCGGGAAATACTCCCAGAGGTGAGACCGTCCGCTTCAATTTTCGGACACTACGAATCCGCGTCTTTTGGGTCGATTCCTATCGCAGCAATTATGGGAGATCAACAGTCCGCACTTTTCGGACAATGTTGTTTCACCCCAGGCACTGCAAAGAACACTTACGGAACGGGATGTTTTATGCTCATGAATACGGGGTCCCAAATCCCCGACACGCCTTCCGGACTTCTGAACACCGTAGCGTGGCAAATAGATGGTGTGACGACGTATGCGCTAGAGGGAAGTGTGTTTGTCGCAGGAGCGGCTTTGCAATGGCTCCGAGACGGGGTAGAAATCCTTGAAGATGTAGCTCTATCGTCCTCTATCGCCCAAGAAGATTCAGAAAAAACCCCCAATCCATCTCTGGTAGTCGTTCCAGCCTTTGCCGGTTTAGGCACTCCATACTGGGACATGCATGCACGTGGTGCTATTTTCGGCCTCACGCACGATACAGATCGCAATGCAATCATTCGTGCCACGCTCGAGTCGCTTGCGTTTTCAACACAGGACGTTCTGAACGCCATGCAGGAAGATTCAGGCATTTCTCTCTTCAAGCTTCAAGTTGACGGAGGAGCATCCGCAAATGACTACCTCATGCAATACCAAGCAAACCTGCTTGGCGTTTCGGTAGTGCGCCCAGCCTTGTTAGAATCGACTGCTGCGGGAGTTGCTTTTATGGCGGCATTTTCTATGGGGGTCGTCACGCAGAATGAATTGTTGGAGACAAAGACGGTCGACCGTGTATTTGAACCTCAGCAATCTGTGGAGTGGAGAAAGGACAGAAGTGAATTGTGGTCTAATGCTGTTGGAAGAACTATTTCCAAGCCTTAACACCTCATATTTGCAGACGTGTTATTTAACTCAGTAGAATTTCTCATTTTCCTTCCCATCGTTTTTGCGATGTACTGGATGCTGACCAAAAGTAAGCACCAGCTGAGACTTCAGAATATGCTTTTGGTTGTGGCGAGCTACGTCTTTTACGGTTGGTGGGACTGGAGATTCTTAGGACTGATTGCTTTCTCTACTTTCGTTGACTTTTTTGCTGGCAGAGCGATTGAGAAAGCCGTTTCGAAGTCCCGTGCAAAATTATTTTTAGCGATCTCTCTGGCGACAAATCTTGGATTGCTGGCCTATTTTAAGTACGCCAATTTTTTCGTAGAAAGCTGGATAGAAGCATGGGCTGGAATGGGGGTAGAGATGCATGCCTCGTCTCTGAACATCATCCTGCCGGTTGGAATAAGTTTCTATACATTCCAAACCTTGAGCTACTCCATCGACATCTACCGTGGCAAGCTTAAACCTACTCGCGACCCCATCGCATTCGCTGCTTTTGTAAGTTTTTTCCCCCAACTTGTGGCCGGTCCCATCGAAAGGGCTTCGAAACTCCTCCCTCAAATCGAGCGTTCACGAAGGTTCGACAAAGACCTCGCCATTTCTGGCCTGCGTCTCATGCTCTGGGGGATGTTTAAAAAGGTCGTCGTAGCAGATACATGTGCGCGCCTCGCAGATACAATATTTGATGCGCCAGAATTGTATTCCGGCCCTACACTCATGTTAGGCGTATTCTACTTTGCCTTCCAGATCTATGGGGATTTCAGTGGTTATTCAGATATCGCAATCGGAACAGGTCGTCTTTTCGGAATACGACTGTCTGCAAATTTCAAGTTCCCGTATTTCTCGAGAGACATTGCAGAGTTTTGGCGCCGTTGGCATATCTCACTCAGCACGTGGTTTCGCGATTATTTATACATCCCACTTGGCGGATCTCGAGGTTCACAATGGCAAGTCATTAGAAATGTAGCTGTCATCTTTATCGTGAGTGGATTCTGGCATGGCGCAAATTGGACCTTCGTCATCTGGGGCGCCATCCACGCATTGCTTTTTGTGCCTTTAATCCTTTTAAAACGCAACAGAAAGAATGCCTCCGACGTCGTTGCGGAGGGCAAATTGTTGCCCAGCATTAAAGATGTTTTTGCGATGGGGTCGACATTCGCGTTGGTCTGTCTTGCTTGGGTGTTCTTCAGGGCCGATACAGTTTCAGAAGCGATCAACTACATCGTGGGGTTCTCAGAATTCCCTACCCCCGAAAAGCCAATTACGCTCGTTGTTTACACAGCTTTCGTTTGGATTGGTGTGTTGGTCTTGGTTGATTGGATACAGCGCGATGGAAACATCCCGAGATGGTGGCTCACAAGAAAATTCCAACCACTCAGGTGGTTTACGTATGGTATTTGTGTTTGGCTTTGTCTGAAGAATTTACATTCCGAGGCGAGTTTCATTTATTTCCAATTTTAGGCCAAATGAATTCTTTCCTCTCCCGCGTATTCTTATTTATTTGCTCATTAATCATATCGTGGGGGCTGCTTTGGACTTCGGCCCTCAATTTTCAATCCATTGAAACATATTTTATTGCTGAACGTTCTGAGCACGGTGCGGTTAAAATGAAGACAGCCGAATTAATGGAGAGATCTAAATCAGACACCTTAGATTTCCTTTTCTTGGGAAGCAGTACTTGCTATAGAGGTGTCGACCCCCATTACCTTGACCCTCTGAAGGGGTTCAGTGTATGCTCATCTAGCCAAATCCTGGGTAACTCAGCATATATTCTCGATGTAGCTCTTGAATATACTTCTACCCATTACCTCGTAATAGATGTTTATCCCAAGTTGTGGTCTGACGCTGGAGTTGTCAATAAGGAAGCTGCAAGAGATTGGGTTGTGAATTCTTCCACACCCAAAAGTGGTCCCATTATAGATATGGTCATGGCTACGGGTGAGCCCTATTGCATGGCTGTTGCTGGGTATTTCTGGTTGGCTGAGCGTCTAGGTGTCGATTACCCTCCCTACGCGCATATTGCGAAGGATCATTATAAGGGCTTGGGATACTTGGCAAGTGATGTAGAACCTATAGAATCTGTGATTTGTAATGACATAGATGTCGAAATGAGTCATGAAACGTGTGAGATCTTGCGAGGGATAATTTCAAAATCATCTGTCCATGGCGCTCAAACCATTCTGTTAAACCCTCCTCAACTTTGTGAGGAATCTTTTCCTACACCTGACTGTTTCTCAGACGTTCTTTACATCGATGGAAACGATTGGCCAGGCGCAAAAACACCATCCTACTACTATGATGACCATCACCTTGTCGACAAAGGAGCCGCCAGTTATTCCGTCTGGCTTTCCAAAGAATTGAAAAAGATGACCCTCGTTTCTGTGGCGACTATTGACTAGTCTTTCAGTTGTATAAATTGTTATGTTATATTATATTTGCGATAACCTTAATTGAAAACAAACCTTTTATCACATGAGATATTTATTGTTATTGACCCTAATCTCAGGATTTATACTTCCTGTAACTTTTGATGTTTCTGCGCAAGACACTCAATCTGCCGCTACACACAACACCAGATATGTGAGGTTGTTTTTGCAAAATGGAGGAATGTATGAAGGTGAGGTGTTAGAGATTGATGAATCAACGTTTCTAATCAATACTTTGGAGCTGGGTAAAATGCGTATTACAAAAACCGATATTTCTAGCATTACATATATTTCAGCGGATGAGGTAGGGCAAATGACATTTAGCAACCGTAAGGGGGATATTAATCCGCAGCCAACAAGATATTTCTTTGCTCCCAGTGGCCTGCAACTAAAGAAAGGTGAAGGTTATTATCAAAATGCATGGTTAATCTACAATCAAGTCAGCTATGGGATTTCGGACCATTTTACCGTGGGGATGTCTATGACACCATTCGGGACAGGAGGCACTGTGAAATTTGGAGGCAAATTGTCCGATAAAGTAAATGTTTCAGCAGGCGGAATTGCTTTGATCCCTTTTACGGGTGATGATCCCGTTGGAATTGGTTTCGCGAATGTCACGTTTGGAGATGAGCGAAAAAACCTTTCTATATCGTCTGGTTTGGGGTTTAGTGATGGCGATAACATTACGATGTTGAATGTTTCTGCAATGCTTGAAGTGAGTAGCAATTTATGGCTCATTACAGAGAACTACCAGATTTTCCAAACGTCATCCTATTCTGGAAATCCAGATAATTTGACTATTGTTAGTATGGGAATCAGAAGAGCTTCACAAAAGAGAGATGTTCTTTGGGATTACGCATTGGTTGCGATCCCTTCAGAAGAGATTTTTGGTATTCCTTGGGTGAGTTGCACAATACCATTCTAACGAATGCTTTGAGTAAATTCTGGTCTTAGATTCTTTTAGCTAAGAACTTCCAGGCAGGCTTTTGCAAGTTCATCTGCTGCTGAGGGGTTGTTTCGGAACCAAAGTTCAGGTTCGATGAGTTCAAGTTCGCAGAGGCTTAATTTCCCGGTGTTGTCACGTACAATGTCAACACGTGCGTAGATGGGGCTGAAGGGGCTAGCG
>Ga0307984_1000604_pt1 | contig 15648 bp, 16 predicted proteins | sample EllFjometageno78_FD_203169 | JGI IMG/M metagenome (GOLD analysis project Ga0307984, IMG submission 203169) | Marine microbial communities from Ellis Fjord, Antarctic Ocean - #78 | ecosystem: Environmental > Aquatic > Marine > Unclassified | place: Southern Ocean | collected 2014-10-09
AGTGGGGAGTCAAAACTGATGTTAAGAAATCTGCTAGAGTTTCTACAGGGCGTTACCGTTGTGCTTGTTGTGGCATCATTGGGCCTGCTACTCTACCGCCTGTTGGTACTGGTCGTAGGCGTAACAATGCTGCAGTCGATCACATCAACCCTGTTGTTGATCCTTCAGTTGGATTTGTGGATTGGGATACATACATAAGTCGTATGTTCCTTGAAGCAGATGGCTATCAAGTACTGTGTTGGGTTTGTCATGGGGTTAAGACTCGTGATGAACGTGAAGTGAGAACCCTTACTAGGAAGAAGAAATGAGACACTTAATCATACCAGATACACAGGTTAAACCTGAGTCAGGACATGAGCATTTGATATGGGCAAGTAAGTATGCTGTTGATACTAAGCCTGATGTCATTGTACACCTCGGCGACCACTGGGACATGCCCTCTCTAAGCTCCTATGACGTAGGTAAGAAGAGCTTTGAAGGTAGACGCTACACTAAGGATGTAGAAGCAGGGAACGCAGCTATGGCAGCCTTTATGGAGCCTATACTGCAGGAGCAATGGAGGTTAATCCGTAACAAGAAGAAGCAATGGAACCCTCGTATGGTATTTATTATGGGTAACCATGAGTATCGTATTGAACGTGCCACTGAGAATGACTCAAAGCTAGATGGACTCATTAGTTATAATGATCTTAACCTTAAGGGGTGGGAGGTACAGGACTTCTTAGATCCTATTGTGATTGATGGTGTAGCATACTGCCACTACTTCACATCAGGTGTGATGGGTAGACCAGTGTCGTCAGCTAAGTTACTACTCACCAAGAAGCACATGAGCTGCATCATGGGACATGTACAGGACAGAGACATAGCCTATGCACGTAGAGCTGATGGTAAGAACATGACAGGGTTATTTGCTGGCATATTCTACCAACATGACGAGGAGTATCTAACACCTCAAACCAATGGATCATGGCGTGGGTTGTGGATGATGAATGATGTGAGGGATGGTAGCTTTGACGAGATGCCCATCAGTATGAACTACTTAAGGAATCGCTATGTCAATGACACTAGAAGAGTTGAAAGAACACTTACAAGCGTTGGATGAAACCATACTGGTTGAACTCTTACAACTTGATAGTGCAACATTAGTAGAGAGGTATGAGGATATTATTATTAATAAGTTCTCAGACTTAGAAGAGCAATTGGAGGATAAGTATTATGATCAAACCTAAGATATGGGATCAGATTAAGCAGGAACCTACTATGTCTGACACCTTCGACCCTTATGATTGGGACGACACAGGTGACGAGTTAGATAAACTACTAGCCTCTGACACTCAGGTAGGAGGGGATCACTACACTAAGTTAGAGATACAGCCTATGGCCTATTCAATGGCTAATAACTTGAATGCTCTGCAGCATACAGCTATTAAGTATGTTACTCGGTATCAAGATAAGGGGACAGCTCTGCAAGACTTAGCCAAAGCTCGTCATTGTATTGATATGATGGTTGAAGACTGGATGGATCGAGAAGAGTATAAAGAAGTGTGGTCTGGATCATAAGTTATATAACTGGAAGTGAATTTCCGCAGGAAACTTTAGGCAATATAAAGGGGACTTAATTGTCCCCTTATTTGTTTCTAATCCTTGAGACTATCAGGCATACTATCTGCTAATCCCATTCTTGTGTAGTAAGCAGACAAGAACTTCCTCGCCATCTCTGGATCAGTCTCCCTTAACTTGTAGTACATACGTTTACCAACAGACTTACGAGTCTTCCTCGCTATACTATCTAACCTCCTCCTCTTCATACTATCAGAGCTTGATTGGTAAGAAGGTGAGTTGATTATAGTCTCTAAGCGTGGGGTTAACAACTCAGCATTTAGCTGACGTAGTTCACCTAACTGATCACTTGTTAGTGAAACACCTTTGAACTTACCTTGAACCCCTCCTTTGTCCCACTTAACTCTCATCATCTCTTGTTGAACAGGTGACATATTACTAGAGTCAAAGATTGGCACACTAGTTAGTGCTGTTGAGAAGTCCATAGTCTTAGCTTCGCCATACACACCAAACTTCTTAGGGAGCTGCTCACGGAAGATAGGTATACGAGCTTGTAACCTTTCCCATGTATTAGTAGTCTGGCGTTCATAACCATCCATCATCTTAGCAGCCTGTGCTGCTATTGCAGGAGTGAAGGGTCTAGCTATAGTCTCAATCAATCCATTCTGTAGAGATACATTAGGATCTACTATAGCACCTACTAACGTATGCATCCCTTCAAGGAAAGACTTAGAAGCTAGATTACTCTTAACCATTATCAACAGATTAGCCTTAAGAACATCTAACTCATTTGTGTTGATGTCAGTATCATCTGAATAGTCCTTAGTTAAAGTGAACAGGTCAGCAGCCATAGCTAATGGTGTAGCTATAGGTTCAAAGCGATGATAACCTACCCATACATCCCCAATCTTAATAGCATAAGGTTTAATACCAGCATCCTTCCAACGCTGCCTCTCACTAGGACTACGAGGCCAACTACCAGTGATAGTGTCCTCATCAAACATAGTTCCTATAGTGGCGAACATTGCCATGCCAATGATCTGACGAGGTATAAGCTCATCATAACTCATCTTAGCTGGAGGCCCATGTAAAGGGATTACATTAGCTGCTAGATTAAATGCTTCCTTTCTGATCCCTTCCTTAGTGGTATATGATGCACGTATTGCAGGGATTATAGGAATATAACTATAACCTTCCTTAATGATGTTCCAAGGTGTCTTGATGAATGGGATAAACAAGGCAAAGGCTGGGTGATCATGGCGCAGTTGCTGCACCTTACGCGGAGTACCTGCTAACTTCTGCTGAAAAGCATTGTACAAAGCATCATCACGTACAAGAGACATAGCAGCACGAGACTCTTTAAGGATCTCCATGTCTTCATCTGGAGTAGCCTTACCTGTCAACTCCTTCTGCACTGACCTACGATCATAAGTGAACTGCTTGATCCGCTTATCCCACATTAAATCCTGAGCCTCATCGGTAAACAAGTCTCTCTTGTACTGCTGATACAAAGCGTCATAACCTTCCTGACCACCAGCATGGGATTCAATAGGATTACCAGCTTGGTCTAGCTTGTTAGTCCCATCAGGGTTTAGGTCAAACTCCTTATGGGTTTTAATACCTAGCTTACTATCTTCCTTAGCAAACTTAGCTGCCATCTGGAACATAGACTGCCTACGGAACCTAGCCTTACCATACTCGTCAATACCTACAATGATCTTAGTAGGCCAGCGAACTAGTGTCTCACCTTTACCATTGAATGCCTTACCAAACTTAGTATTACCTATTGTGTTATGCATATAGTCCTGCATATCCAACATAATATCTTCTGCTTGTTCGATGTTCAAGGACTTAGGATCATCAATACCCATAGACTCCTTAAGGAACGTATGCCAATCCTTCTTGTTCATTCCTAGTTGACGTAAGTTAACGTCACGCTCTAATGAATATCCTTTACGAAACCCTTCACGGAAGTACACACTATCAAGAACAAACCCATCAACAGAGGCTTGCCACATAGCAGCAACTTGGTTCCACTCTCGCCCACCTTTAGTTAGATGAATAGAGTCAGTGATGACACCTATAGATTCTAATGTAGGCTTAAGGATGGATTGGATCATCATGGATAGGACGTTAACTACTGGTGTACCAAGGCCAGATAACATACCATTGATTGCTAGGTCTAAACCAATCCCTGTAATGCTCTCACTATTCTGCTCACGCTGTAGAGCTTTTCTATAAAGCGTATCTCTAACTATAGGACTAAAATCCTCAAGTTGAGTAGCTTGTATAGCCATCTGCTGGTTCTGAACCAAACACTCAGGACTTAAACTCATTGACACTTCCTCCCTGCCCATAACGAATCTATCTCACGACCATCTGCAATATCCTGCCTCATCTTCTTACGATGATTTAATGTTGCAGCTACTTTACTTCCCTGTCCTTTATTCCAAGCAGAGATACCGTAGTATAGGTTAATTTCACTATGAAGTGCAGCAATTTCAGTATCAGAAAATACATCTGAGAACCTAGTCATGCGTTGTACTTCCAGTAGACGCTTCTCTGCTTCTATGAATAGAGGAACGAGCATGTCCATCTCCTCGGAAGAGAATATCCTATCCTTGTCTGAAAGGATGTAGTTAGCCATGTCTTCCATATCCTCTATACCATTCCTCTTCAGTAAGGTCTGAGCACGTTCTTTTATGTTATCAAAGCTGTAGCGGCCTCTTGACATACCACGTAGTGCTGCCGTGTCTAGTGAACGTGAACCAGCTATCTGCTGTACGAACTTCTTGAACTCCTGAACTATTTTCCATTCTTCGTCTATCTTAAGCCTTAGTCTAAGTTCATCCTGAGTTAGTTCTTCTCCTCGTGCTTCCTTACGATTTAGACGTTCTCTAATCTCAGCATTGTCACCACTCTCTTTCATTGGCATGGTAGTCTCAGGGTTATCCCCTTTGAACTTACCATCAACTAATCGTTTAGTTACCTCTGGCTTCCCTGCAGTACGCGGTAGTAATTTCTTACCTGCCTCTTGGTTAAGCTCACCTGCAACCCTCTGAGAACCTGTAGTATCTGGTGTACGTAAAGGAGCACTCGTACCTGCAACTGGTGTATCTGTACTACCTGCATTAGGGTTTGGCCCTAGAACATTACCATCCTCATCTATAGGTCTACCTTGATCGTCAATCCACTTACTCACTAATGGCTTAACCTGACCCCTCTTAACATTAACTGGGGCATCAGCTTCAAATCTACCTGTCCTAGGATTGTACTGGGCATCTGCTCTATCCACAGTCCCAAGTATACGAGATGTCTTAGAGTTTAAAGGGTTGATAGAAGGAGGACGAGCTGACTCATTAACTGCTTGAGATATTGGGCTACGCTTTATAGGAACTGCAGATTTCAATCTATCAGCAAAGCCCTCAACACCTATAACCTTACCATCTTTAACTTTCTTTAGGTTCTCTGCTGCCTTACGGAGTGTCTTAGCCTCTAGATATTTAGACTCTAATCCTTGTAGTTCTTTATTAGCTTCAATCTTCTGAGCCTCTACCTTTCTAGAAGCATTACGAGAACCTAATGGAGCTTTGCCAGTACCTTTCATCCTAAAGATTACAGAATCCAGTGCATTGATCCTAGCCTTAGTAGACTCAACTGCTCTACGCATTCCACCAAGATCAGCAGAGGTCGGAGCACCTGCAGCCTCTAGCTCCATCTCTGCTATTACTTTATCTAAAGCCTGTTGACTATTACGTACAGGAGTCTCGTCAACAGTACTAGCTAAGTTAGTTAGAGTACGTTCAGAGGTGTCCTGTAAGGCTTCAGAAGTCTCCTCAGTGGCTACCTCAGACTTAGGTGTAGACTTAGTAAGTAACTTACCAATACCAGCTCCTAAGCCTCCTCCTAGAGCCGTACCTGCCATGATGTTGAGTACAGTTGAATCACCATACTGCTCATAGACAGGCTCTAATGCACCGCCAGCAGCACCCTGAGCTGCACCTCTAGCGCCAAAGGTTGCAACTTTAGAGGCGAAGGTTAATGGCTTAAGTGCAATAGCAGGTATAGTAACAGGATCAAGAAAACCACCAGCAAGCATACCACCTATGGAGGTAGCAGGGGATTGTTCCATCATGATCCGAGATTCGTACTCAGCTAACTGGTCTTCATACTTCTCTAAGTCACTAGTTACTCCTGCCCACTCCTTAATCTGACGGATAGAAGAACCCATTGATCGACCTGCCTGAGTACCTAGTGTCTCAAGAGTACCAAACTGCTCTCCTCCAATAGAGTCTACCTCCACTAAATAATTAGCAATCTCCTGCCTTGAGGTTCCATCATCAAATGTAATGTCACCATACTTCTTATGCTTTATGGTAATCATAATACTTCCTTAATAAGAACTTGAAGCGCCTGATGAATAAGAACTTTCAGTACCTGATGAAGGGTAAGGATTGTCTGACTGCTGTGCTCTTAATGCCATGATCTTCTCTTGGATCTGAATAACCCTAGGAGAACCTTGCATAGACTCAGGTAGTTCTGATATCTGTGCCATAAGAGCATTGATGTGTTCCTGTATCTTAGCATCCTTAGCTTTAACTATCTCGGCTGTCTCATTAAGTTGTAGAGCTTCTTCTGCAGTTACAGTTGATCCAGCAGGTAAGTCCCCACCATTCTTTAGTGCTTCTAGTAATGCAGCAGCATTAGGCTCCTGAGGAGCTGCATCAGTATTTACCACTGTATCTGTCAAGTCTTCACCTGTAATTACATCAAATGCCCTACTACCACCTTCTCCATCTTGTACAATTCTAACCTTCCTCTTACGGTAGATAGGAATCCCCATATCATCTACTCTATTAGTATCTACATTAACATCAGTCAATACACCAAACTCACGATCTGCAGCAGTGTTAGAAGCAGCTAGTTCCTCAGCCTCCATCTCACTAGCCTTAGCATGTAGTGTCATAGCTTGAGCATAGTTACCATTCATCATCAGTTGACTAGCAGCAGCTCGCATACCAGCAGCAGTGGTTAAGTCCTGACCTCGCATACTATCTTGTACTTGCTGTGCTTGTGCCATCTCTGGTGTTTGTAGACCAAAGGCAGAGTTAACTGCACTGCCCATTAGCTGACCACCTGCTGCACCAGCAGCAAAGTTAGCATTCATTCTTGATGCTTGATCTATTGCACCTTGGTTCTGTTGTTGTTGAAGGATAGAAGGATCCATTCCAAACAAACTCATTACATCACTAGCCATAATATTCTCCTAGCCTTACGGCATAACCATATCGTTATTAAATGCACCAAGACCAAATAAACCACTAGTATTATTTAATGAGGTAGACATAGGGGCCACACCGCCTCGCTGAGAACGAACATTTGATTGTAGACCAGACCAGTTGATGTCCCCTAGTGCATTACCAACACCTGTATACCCACCACTCTGACTCAAGCCTTGGTTGTTACGCATTGTACCTGCACCACCCATACCAGCTACTAAGTTACCACCAGCAGCATTAGCAGCTTGAGACTGGAACTGACCAAGTTGAGCACCAAACCCACCCTGAGCTAGACCAGCTTGATCAAGAGCCAATGACTGATTGAACATACTATTACCAATGTTAATATCATTCTGACGTTGGATCTGAGCACGATCAAATGCATTGTATCTATCTTGTGCATCTTGCTGTGCAAAGGATTGAGCAAAACCAAATCCATCAGGAGATATAGTGCCTCCACCAGCAGCACCTAAACTCTCAGCACTCATGCCTAGACCAGTTCGACCTGAGCCAAACATACTCTCACCTAGTCTTAGTGCTTCAGCATTACGACCACCAGCACCTAAGTCACGCTGTTGGTTATAGAACTGATCAGCAAGTTGATTATAATCACCCCCTGCTGCAGTGAATGCATTACTACCTAGCCCCATCATCTGCTGTTGTTGAGCAGCATAACGAGGATCCATTGCAAATGATGCTTGACCATTATCAAAGGATGAAGTGCCTAGTCCAGAAGTAACACCATATGGTTTATACTGCCCTCCAGCATACGCTATATTGGCTGCGTCTTGCTGCATCTGCGATGCTTCACCAGCTCCTTGAGCTGCTGCGTTAGCACCTGCCCCACCAAATAAACCTTGAATTAGTGATGGTGCCACTGCTCCTAATATTGATCCTAATAATGGCATTATACTGTCCCTCTATTTGAAATTAGTTTGTTATGATCGACTGCCTGCTGCCCTACCACTACCTCATTCCTAAAGGATTCTAAGGCTTGGGTTTGTCCTCTGTTCGTTTGAGCGTTCTCTATCAGTAAGATTGGTTGCCACGCCATAGCACATTTCCATTGATCAATAATCTCCTCAGACTGTGGATCCTTACCTTGTATGTTAGTGTACCAAGCACAACGCTCAATAGCCCCATCAACGACTTTCTCACACGTATGCCCTAAAGGACAGGTTACTTTGATTTCAATCATATCTTAGTTCTTTGTACAGATGATCACATCAACATAGCGAGGTGATATGGTTGCACTAGCGACTGCACCAGCTAGTCCGTGATTGTGCCCTTGTGTAACCCCTCCACTACCTCCAGCTCCTTGAGTAGGTGTATCACCTGCAGAGTGAGCATTAAGGCCATTATCTACAGCACTAAGACCTGAGGAGCCATTAGCTCCTTGCCCTGTGTGAGGGTATGAAGGGAGTACGAAAGGACGGTAGGACTGTAAGTGAGTGTGACTAGGCATCTGAGAAGTATTCAACGTATGGTTACTTACTGAGAAGCTATCTGAGTGACTGTGAGTAAATGAACTAGAGAATGCAGTAGAACCTCCTGAACCACCTCCACTACCTGACACCACCCGTAGTGCTTTGTCATTGTGAGTGGTAACCTTAGTCCATCCTGTAGGAGCAGAGGCTTGGTAGAACACCATTGCAGTTCCTGCAGTAAACCCCGCCAACTGAGCAAATGCTGTTGTAGCTATCTGAGTAGTCGCTGTACCCACTGCTGCTGTAGGAGCTACAGGGATACCTGTTAGAGCTGAGTTGTTAAGGTTAGCCTTAGTTGCAATTGCAGTGGACAAGGCGTTAAACTCATCGTCTATCTCTGCACCTTTTACACGCTTAAGAGCACTGCCTGCAGCTAGTGTATCTTTAGTGGCAAAGTTCGTTGACTTTGTATAGTTGCTCATTATATTACCCTACCTATTTTAATATATAAATCAAATTTCTGAATAGAAACCTCATTACCACTAATCTCTGTTTCAAATCCTAGTTGAATTACTGTACCACTGCCTCCAATGGAGAGCTTGACTCGATCAGTTCCACCACCACCTGTATATTCAGCAGTACCAGCTACACTAGTGCCTGACCCCCCATCCCATGTAACGGTATAAGGAGTGTAAGGATCCCCATCTTCATTCAATGGACTTGGGCCATACTCTGAATAAGGAGCTTCATCTATACCATACTCAGATAGAGCAGTCTGCTTAACTGTAGCATTGTAAGAGCGATACTCGTCAGAGTAATCAATACCTGATTTGATAGTGAACACCTGACCACTACCTCCAATCAATGTAATGCCTACACTCTTCAGTATCTTAACTGTAGTGGGTTGATCGAAGTCAAAGTAGTTAGTGTAGTAGAACATGCGGTATGTAACACCATTATCCGAGTACCCTGAGTATTCAGCAATACCGGCGGTCTGGCCAAATAGGAGCTTGTTATCAGAAGTATTAACCATACCTTTATGCTTGAAGTCTGCCCATCGTGTTGTACGTGCTGCTCCATTCTCTAACTTACCTCTAGTATCAAAGCAGTATGCCTGCTCACTACTTGGGAAGCTGATTAAATAGAACGCATGTTTAGGAGAGTAGACACTCTTAATATTATCAACAGGCTCTGACTCAGCTAGTGCTGTTAACTCGTCACGAACATTAATTGATAGTTCTCCAAGTGGAGCAGACTTCTCTTGTATTATCCTACCAAGAGAACGAATGCCTGAGTTGGATAAGAATAGAATATCAGTACCTGTGTTCTGAACTGAATCACGAGCCATACAGCCCACACCTTCAATAACATCCACTAGACGTAAATCACTAGGAGTTAAGTAGTTGTCTCCAGCACCTTTATCATCGTAGATTACTATGGAGTTCTTACAGAAGATTATTAAACGTCCGTTGAATGCAGCTAAGGCTACAATGGAATCACCACCTTTAGTCCATACCTTAGCTATGTCTAGATTACCACTAGTACCTCCTGCCCACTTCATACCGCCACCACCTTGGGTGACAATGTCTGAGAAGTAGATGGTGTGGTTATTACCAGTGATGTCGGCAGCCCATAGTCTACCATAGGAAGATAGGACAGTATTAGCTTGTGGAGGTGTACCTGCATTACCTACAGCAGCATCAACTCGTATTAATGATCCACCTGATTCAAGTATTAATGGATGGTGTCCACGCTGGAACAAGTAAGTTCGGTTGCTTAGTGTAGCACTCTGCCAGTTATCTGCGGAGATTGATGCGGAGTTTGTTATATCAGTGAGGGTAGACAGTCCTGAATAAACCTTGTTGTCACCCCATGATACATACTCTGACACACCTGAGTTGTTTATAAACTCATGTACCCCTTTGATATTAACCACTGTACTTGCTGAAGTCCTATCTATCCAACCTTGTCGTGAACCTAATCGCCCATACTTATCTATTACACAGTTTGTAGCTTCTAAGGCAAAGCCACTCGCTAAAGTAATGCTACTTTCCTGTGTGTTTAAACCATAGAATCCTGGGGCTGCTATTGATGTGGATTGTAATTGTGCCATTAGCTATACCAAATTAGTTCTTCAGGATGTTTGTTTGCATCTAATTGAATAGCATCATTCAGTACCTTATTAGCTACAAGGAATGCTGTGTTGCCTAGTTGACCATTATCCTCACCTCGTTCTTCAACAGCCTTAGCATAAGCTAATAGGATTACTGGATGAGAAGGGACATTGAACTTATCAGAAGGGCCATCAAGATCTGCTGTACGTGCAACCACGTTAAATCGTAGTGTGTACACTCCATCAGGTTTAGGATAAATATCTACCAATGTATCTCCGTCAGTGCTAACACCATTGAAGGAATAATGTGAAGGAGAACCAGTAGCAACATCAGCAGTGAGGAACTGTGTATCAAACCAGTGAGCTGTTTGATATTGCATGAAGGAAGTTGATGTTGAGTTCATAACATCAAGAACATTAATATTATTCTGTGTATTATTTAATTCATAATTAAATACATTGGCAGTAGTGGTGACAGTAAGTGTGGTGCGTAGTGCTGACCAATCCCATGCCTCTTCTACTTCACGTTTCGCATCATTAATAAACATTCCAATGAGTTCACTATAATCATTATCAGTGACTGCTGTGACTGAGCGTTCACGTAAACGCTTTAGAACTTTGTTAACTGCATCTAAGTAATTCATAATTATACCATAATTTCATTCAAAAGTCAATGGACATTAACGTCTTGCTACAATCGACTGCCCGAAGTACATACCAACAACAGCCATGATTGCATGAGGTAACCACTCAGGAGTTACCATACCACGCAATGTCCTCCACTCAGTTACTGTATTAGTGAAGTCAAAGAACAACAGTTTAAAACCACTAGTCACCTCAACAGGGACAACTGTAGGTAGGTTAAGGATAGGAGCTATGAGAATAAACATAGCCATACCCATGAAGGAGATCACTAAGAACCTTCTGATCCATTGTGCATTAGGAGTGTCATAAGCACGAGCTGCTGCTACACTATCCTCAGAGGCAGAGAACTGCTGCATGAGTTGCTTCTGCTGATCAGCCTTATCCTTCTGGCTTTGTGACCACATCTTCATTACCGCGCCTCCTAAGACGCTTAGTAATAGTGTTATCACTTCTATTGGCATTCCGAACATAACATCCTCTACATAGTTTCTCTTTCTTCTTTACATCATACGAGCCGCAGAGCCTACATCTCACGCTTTACCCATAAGGTATGTACTGAGTCCACCAAGGAGTGCTGCTAATGCTAATGCCCCTGCTGCCATACCCTTGCCTCTAGCAAGTTGTATCTCCTGTACTGCCAACCTCTCATTAAGTTTAGTCATAGTACTAGTCAAACTCTCAACATCTTTGTTTAACTGAGTAACTACATGTACTAACTGACCTGCTTCAAAGTCTGACATACCTGACATCATCTTATTCCCTTAACATATAATGCCACACCGAATAGTGCCGCTATAATAACAAATATAATACCCATTGCTTTTAAGCCTATAGATATATTCTCTTGTATTGCTTCCTGTCTAGCATGTCTCTTACGAGCTTGCTCCTTAACTGCTTCCTTCTGATCCCTAGCATACTGAGCCTTAAACTGTAAGAAGTTATAATACCCATTGAGTCCTTGCTTGTTGAGCATATACTTGAGGTCTTCTTCATTCTTTCGCAACTGAAGCTGGGCTTGGTACATTTCAAGTACGTTGTTCTTACCCTTAGCTTCAACAACTTTAGCTATATCATTCTCAGCTTTGAAGTATTTACCTACTGCATCTCCTGCGTCAAGTAAGTCCTTACCATTAGATAAGGCTTGCTTTATAACTTGGAATGCTGCATTTGCTATTGCTAACTCTGCTAGCATATCCACAATCTCCTTGAGTAAGCTGTAAGCTCATAGGGAGCCACTGGAGGCTGTACTGGTCTGTAGTCATAGCTATGTACCACTTGAGGCTCTACGACCAGCACAGAGCCTTGTGGAGCCTGTGAGAGAGATAAGTAGCTAGGGTATACCTCAGATACTGTTGACCACATTTATACTTCTAGGGCTTCAATACGTGCCAATAGCTCCTGAACTGTAGCCACTAATAGTGGAACTACTTTAGCTTGATCTATGCCCTGAATATCAGGTACTGAGCGAGTACCCATAACTGCTTCTTCAGTGTCAGTGGCTTCCGTCACAGTGTACTCTTCATCACGCATGGCATCTTTAGAGCCTGTAGCTGCTGCTGGGATGACTTCCTGTAACTCATGCGCTAAGAAACCATCTACGCGAGTACCGTCTGCAATCCACTCAAAGTTAACAGGCTTGAGTAGCTTGAAGGTCGCTGTAGCACCTGTCATTGGCTGAACGTCAGTCTTTAGGCGATAGTCTGAGCTAGTCACATAAGATGTTGTTGATCCGTTTGTGGTTATAGAGCCTATAGCTGTGCCAGCATTATTGTAGAACCTCAACCTATAAAGAGTGCCAGAATCTGTATTAGCTTGAAAATTAATTCTTCCATATGATCCAGAAGAAGAATAACCATATAAACCTGTGCCTGTAGCGGTATTGCTAGTAGTACCAATAAGCACATTTCCCAATGAGTCTATTCTCATGCGTTCTGTGGAGTTTGTGCCTAATGAAAGGCTAGTTGCCCCACCTGTATAAAAATGTGCTGCGTTCGCTCCTAATGATCCGTGGTTTAGTCTAGTAGTGAAGCCACTAGCTGCAAAGTTAGCTATATTCCCCACCCCATCGCTTGTAAGTCCTACAGATAACTTATCAGATGGTGAGCTAGTACCAATACCTACGTTGCCAGTAGTCACCACCGTACCTGTGTTTACTTGGCCTGATAGGTGTAGGTCTTTGAATTTCGAGGTTGAGCCACCCACGCTAACTACACCATCAGCATCAGCGCCCCCGTTTCGTGGGTATATGGTGCTAGTTCCAAATTGCAGTCCTGCGTGTAAAGCAACGCTACCTTCAACAATAAGATTATTACCATTATCAACACCAATACTACCCACCGTAGTGCCGTCTTTCTGGAATTTAACAATGTCACCATCAGACGATAATCGATCAAAGTATGCTGTTGCGTCAGACGTTACCCTAGCTTGAACGTAACCAGTACCACTTATAGATACACCGCCTGCACCGCCTGCTGTAGTAGTACCAATAAGAACGTTGCCAGAGGAGTCTATCCTCATGCGTTCAGTAGTACCAGCACCTATGAGTACTGTATCACTCATAGCAGATGTTCCAGCTAGGCTACCAATGATGGTGTTGTTAGAGCCAGTAGTGATTGCGTCACCTGAGTCATTACCAATACCAATATTAGTAGTACCATCATACAAGTTGTATAAGGACATACGACCAACCGCAGTATTACTGGTACCAATTGAGTTATTTAAACTCTTTGAACCAATAGCGGTATTGTTTGTGCCAAGTATATTATTATATAGCGCAGTAGAACCTACAGCCGTATTTCCACTACCACTTGACGTTTTGTAGGCAGCTGTATGGCCAACAGCTACGTTGTGTCGGTATCCACCATCGTCTTGTGCTAGTGCGGATGAACCTAAACCTAACGATCTGTTAGAATAAAAACCATCAGACAAATTACCAATTGATGATGTAGCTGGCTCCCATTGTGATGCTGCGTTATCCCAAGATAATGCTTGACCATCCGTGGGAGGCACTGTGCTTATATCTACGTCTGTTAAACCTTCTAAGGTTGTTACACCATCTGATGCGCTTGCAGCAGGAATACCAAAAGCTAGTACACCAGTTGCGCTAGTATACCCTGCAGTTGCACTGGTTCCTGCTGCTAATGTAGTGGCTGTTGCTGTGACTGCCTTAATCTCTGCTGCACTTGCTGTGGCAGAGGATGCTGAAGCTGCAGCATTAGTTGCCTGCAGTGTTACTGCTGTTATACTGGCATCAGTGGTTGAATCACCAGCCCCTCCAGTTCCTCTGTATAAGCTCATGGTTATTCCTTATTTAGTAAAACGACGACGATATGCTTCTATCTGCTCTCGTTTGGTACGATCAGCTACTGGAGGAAGTGTCCCTTTGATACGAGGAACTTTAGTAAAATCATCTGCAGAGCTAAAAGAATACTTAGGAGACTTACCTGATGAGGGTGATGCACTCTTCGTGATCTTAGCGTGAGGGGATCCTGTAACCTTCACATGATTAGGTGTAATTAGGTTAGAAACTTTCTTTGATTTAGCCTTCTTCTTGTCCAGAGCTACCGCGTCCTTGTAGAAGTCTGGGCCTTTCTTCTTGACTACTACACGCTTCTTCTTAGATGCGTCTGTTTGACGAACAATTCCCGTCTTGCTTTTAAGTACACCTGATTTAGTCTTAACAGGTGTACCTTTAGAATCTTTGGTAAGCTGGTTTAGCTTATATTGTAAACGACCAATGGTCTGAGTAGATTTACCTGCTTTCTTAGCTGAGGCAATCTGTGCTTTTAGTGCTCTCTTCTCTGCGAATGCTGACATGATATTTTCCTTAAGTAAAAGAAAGGGGACTCCCTAGTAATGAATACTAAGCAGTCCCCTCATGATGGCTAATAAGCCAGTGTGCTACGCAGGAAGCGCAACAGCGACAGCAGAAGTGTTACGAAGAACACCAGTACCGTAGATGGTATCACTGGTAAACAGATCAGCCAAGAACTCTTGCTTGTACTGAGTCTGTGAACGAACAGCCATTTGCTCGGCATACACGAAAGCATCTTTGTGCATGAACAAGCCAACTTTGTCAGAACCAGTTACAGGACAGTTGTTGCTGATAAAGATATCAACACCGTACAAGTTACCAATCTTACCGTTAACAACCGTCTGGCCACCAACGAAGTCAGAAGAAGTATAACGATCAATACCCATAATAGAATTACGAGCTGATGGAGGAAGGATCAAAGAACGACCGTCCATTGGAACATCAAGATCATCAAGCTTCTGGATCAAGTTACGGAAACCAGCATCGTTAAACGCTAGAGCGCCAGAACCAGCATAGTCAGACAATACACCAGCAGCAGAGATCTTTTGAGCTTTTGCCCAAGAAGAACCGTTACCACCGTTGGCAGACTTACCTAAGCTAAAGATATCATCTTCAACTTTCTTGCTTAAAGCATAGCCAGCATCATCAGTATAGAACTTACGCATAGAAGCTAAAGCTTGTACGTCAGTAATATCTTCGATCATGCGTGAGTATTCAAAGTGCTTATCAATGGTGATAGTTACTTTGTCAGCAGTTTCGTTCTGGATTGTAACTGCAGTGCCACTAGCCTTAGCAGAAGCTGCACCACGG
>Ga0307984_1000611_pt1 | contig 15538 bp, 8 predicted proteins | sample EllFjometageno78_FD_203169 | JGI IMG/M metagenome (GOLD analysis project Ga0307984, IMG submission 203169) | Marine microbial communities from Ellis Fjord, Antarctic Ocean - #78 | ecosystem: Environmental > Aquatic > Marine > Unclassified | place: Southern Ocean | collected 2014-10-09
GATAATAGAGGTGATAATCCACTTGGAACAACCGCAGATGCCTGTGTTGATTCAGCAGGAACTTCACTAGGACCAGTCGCAGGTGGAGATAGATGGGGTTGTCCTGACACCGATGGCGATGGTTGGTCCGATTTAGGCGATGCTTTCATTCACGAACCAACTCAATGGAGAGATTCAGATGGTGATGGATATGGGGATGAACAATTTGGAAACCGTGGTGATGCTTGCCCAGATACCAGAGGCACCTCTCTACTCGACCGGTTAGGTTGCCGAGATACCGATGGTGATGGATGGAGCGACCCTACTGATAATTGGAAAGCACATCCATTTGGTCAAGCAGATGCATTCCCTACCGAAGCACTACAATGGAAAGATAGTGATGGTGATGGCTTTGGTGATGTTCCATTAGGTGCACTACGTGATGATTGCCCAGAAGTACATGGCTTGTCAAAGAAAGATATACAGGGTTGTCCAGATAGTAATCGGGATGGTTGGTCAAATGAATATGGAGAATATGCAGCGGCTATAGCAATAATGGGTGAAGACCCTGCAGCATCTTGGATGACCTATCTGGTCATCGGATTAGGATTTATTATTGGCGCAGCAGCAGCTCTTCTCGTGCGCATTAGTAGGGATAAACAGGGAGAGGAAGAAGCCTTATTCAATGCTAAAATGTCTGATGAAGAGGTTTTATTAATCCCACAAGGTCAACAAATAGTTGGTGAAAACCTAGATACTCTAGAGGGAATGATTCCATTATCTGAATTGCCGATGTTACCGTCACTCAATGCTGATGAACCATTGCCAGATATGCCTTTGCCAAGCCTAGGAGGTGAAAACGATGCGTGATTCAAAGTTTTCATTGATGATTATTGCCATCTTATTCATCACTTTGTTATCACCGCAAAATAGTGCTATCGTAAGTGCTGAAGAATCTACAACCACTTCACAAGAGGAAATGTTATTGGATGAAGGAATTATATTGGTGGCATTAAGAAATGATACATTAGATCTTAATCAAGATGGTGAAACAGATGCTATTCGTGTTGTAGTAATGGTCAATACTAGCAGAGAATGGATGGACATGGAATTAAGAGTATTAGGTGATTACAAAGGAAAACAAGTGATTGAAAGTGTCACATTATCTTTCACAGGACAAACCAATGCTAGCATCATGTATGACGCGTGGTCTAGTGGCGAACATATCCTTTCGTTACAATTTGTTAATGCGGATGGTGAAGTTATCACAACTTACCAACTAGCAACGTATTCATTAGTTCCAGCATTAAAAACTCCTAGAATTAACTTGCAACTGAGCGCACCGCCATGGATAGAAACAGGTGATGAATGTCTTATAGAGCGGAATTTTTCGGATGAAACAGGACCTCGTTATGATGCGATAGGGACGAGAACTTTTTCAGGTGCGCCATTTTCAGTCTTAGACGACCAACCAACTCTAGATTGTTCACATTGGCCTGCTGGAGATTATCAATTAAGGGAGTCATATAGGAATGGGTTGGGACAAACTGCAGAATCATGGCTCAACTTGACGATTCACAATAAAGAAGCGCCTAGTTTTTCTTTAGAAGTAAATGGAAATTATAATTCAACAGATATTCCTTGTAAAGTCATTATGGTGGCCAATATGGTTGTTGTTGATTTCGATGAGTTCGAAAAGGTTTGGAGAATCCAAGGTTCAATAATCCCACAAGCAAATGGAAGTGAATTCGATTGTTCAGTACTACCCGCTGGAGTTCATTTGGTTTCCCTTGAAGTAATAAATAATGAAAAGATTTCAACTATTGAAGGAATCAATTTAGTGCGATTACCTGGTGACGATTTGTCTGCGGAACAAGAAACATCTCTACCTTCACGTTCTAAGGGTGAGAATACGCCTACTGACTCAGTAGGTTGGTTTTCAATAGGTGCTTTGGGACTGATTGTCAGTGTATTGGTATACATCATTCTGGTACGCGTCCAAGACGGACCAGAGATACGAGAACTTCCTAACCTTGGCCCTGAACCGCAAATATTAGCAGATGGTTCTCCAGATTCAGAAGGGTTGCCAACAACGACAGACGATGATGGCGTTTTGTGGAGGCAAAACGCAGACGGTGCGATGGATTGGTGGGACCAAGAAATGCGAGTTTGGCATAGGTGGTGAAACGTTTGATAGAGCAATTTTTTGATGACCCTATTCAATTCGGTCTATGTGCCGTTGCCTTGTTAGTAGCGATTGTAATACTGTGGTTGATTTTAATTTGGACGACAAAGATAAGACCTCTAAAACCTAAACTAGAGGCCGATTGGCGCCCAGATTGTGAGTTTCATGGTGAAGCAATAATCGATGGCACAAAAATCACATTTAAAAATATCAGAGATTTTTTCTGGCGGACCACAAAAGATTTTGATGCTAATTGGATAGATGAGATTACAGTAGATTCTGAAGAGATCAAGGATATATGGTTCGTAGTGGACCAGTTCCATTCAATCAAAGGTTTAGCTCATACATTGGTAACCATTGAATTTAATGACGGTGTTTGTCTCTCATTTTCCTTTGAAACAAGGAGGGTTGTTGGCCAAAGATATCATCCATGGGATGGATTATGGCGTGCTTATGAATTGTATCTATTAGTTGGACTAGAGAGTGATATTATGGGACTTCGCACTAATGGTAGGAAGAATATAGATTACATGTTTAGAGCGGTTACTCCACCTGGAAAAGATAAACAAATGCTCTTCGGTCTTGCACAGAGGCTAAACAAGTTAGGCAAAAAACCAGAGTTTTATCATTCATTACTCACTACTTGTAATACCTCAATAGTCAGTCTAGTCAACAAAGTGACGCCCGGTAGAATACCATTTACTTGGAGGAATTTACTTCCAGGGCACACTCCAAGGGCCGCCTTTAAACTCGGGTTGATTGAGGATTGGGGCGGGTTTGATCAGACGGTAGAGACATCCAGAATTGACTTGGTCGCCCAAAAATGGGATGGAGAAGGAACATATTCTGAAATGCTAAGAGAGCATTTGCCATAATTGTTTCAACGTTCTAGCAATAATAGCAGGTTCCCTCCAAGGTGAGAGATTTGTATTTTTTGTCCGTTAGATTCGTTGTGTAATCCGTTGGTTCCAGGCAATAATTGTTGGTTATTTAATGACCACTTTACTCCACTGAGTGTCACTCCTTTGACAGTGCCAATTGCGAATAATGAAACGTTCTTTCCTTTTTCTATAGAATCAAATGCTAGGCCCTCGCTGGGGACTAATCTTGCAGTCCAATTATCGAGGTGGAGAATTGCATTTGATCCCTGCTCACAGAGAGAGAAATAGGCACCGATTTGATGGTCCAACCGACCTCCTTCGACTCCTATGACATCAATATTTGTGGCATCTAGGTTGTTGCAATATTGTAGAGCTTTAGCCAAATCATTCGAATCTTGATTTGGCATCGGAATCACAGTAATGCCTAATTGCTCAATTTGCGAGCCAAACATTTGTTGCGGAATAGAATCCAAGTCGCCAACAATGAAGTTGGGAATTATCTCATTTTGTAATAATTGCACTACTGCTCCATCGCAAGCGATTATGATGTCAGAACAATCGACTAACGGTTTCCAAATCGCTTGATTAGGCCATGTGCCATTGGCCGCGATAAGGACATTCTTAGCCTGCATAAAATAGCCCAAACTCTCTTTATTTTCAAATACACCGCATCAATAATTTAGCATAAAATAGTCCTATTTTGCGATTAGTTCACATGACCCCCTATGGGGGTCAATCTAATCAATTAGCGAGAAGCGTTTAGAAGTAACGCTGTCGTCATGATACTATGTCGGATGCGGGTGGCAAGGCTTTGCCAATAAAATCGATGCTCCTTGCGTTCTTTTTTGTTGCCCAAATACTGACTCCGATTCTCTCAAACATGGCAGTAGAGCAAGAAATCTTGCAACCTGAAGATATAGTAATGGGAACCTCTCTGGTGCCATTCTCCAATGGTTATAGTCATGACTTTGCTGACACTGTAATTGATTTTGATGGACTTCAGGGTGCTAAAGTTAGAAGTGAATCCGCATTGGATGTTTGGAGAAGTGAAGTGCTGTATTCTCAACCGCTATGGGCCAATATGGCCAATGAAACACCAGGGACACCAGATCTAGTTGTCACTGGGCGAGAAAAGTTGAACTTTTGTTGGTCGACGCTTGAAGGTAATATTCGTGTTGCTGGGCGCTATTTAAATGGGAATTGGGATGGTTCATTAGTCGATACAGTGGCACCTGTAACAAATCAATCGACATTAGTTGATTGTGCGATTTCGGTGACAAATAATGGCAGATATCAGTTATTATATGTAGACGGCAATGATCTCAAAATGGCAAGAATTGCCTACGAATCTCCCGTTTATACCGCACAAGCGTGGCATACACGAACAATAATTGAAGATTCTAATGTGACCCACTTAGAACTCTCAAATACCCTGAACGACTTAGAATGGGGCCTATTTAGAAATACGGATGGGCAATTATGGCAGATAAGTTACACTGGCACAAGATGGCAGACAACGTTGATGGACAATGGCCCTGTGGGTGAAGATTTTGAATTATCTATTGATTCAGATGATATTATTCACATTTTGTACACGTTGCCGTCAGATGGCGAAGTTCGCCTTATCAGAATTGAAAACGGTGTCCAAGACAATCGTGTCTTAGCTCGTGATAGTAATCTTGGCCAAATGATTGGAATGGGATTAGATTCAAACTTATACGAACAAATAGCGACTTCGATTGTCAATGGTGACAGCACTACAGTCCAACTTCTTCGTTCACTTTCGGGGCAGGATGATGGCAGGATAGACACACAAGCAAGTTGGGTTCTATCCGGGGCCAATGATGCTACTGAAGGAGAGTTATTAGTAGGTGATTTCAATGACGATGGATTTGATGATTTTGCTTACAATAACCCTTCTGCTAGTAGCAATGGACTGATTGAAAATGGTCAAGCGACCATATATTTCGGTGCCCCTGCAGGGCCAAATACCACTCAAGCAGACATCATTATCAATGGAACTTCTTCAGGTGATAGACTGTCATCAGGTATTGCAGTAGGCGATTATAACGGCGATGGTTATGATGATTTAGCATTGGGCTCTCCTGGATTTGATGGTTCAGATAATAGCAGTAGTGGCCATGGTAGAATAGAGATTTATCTTGGAGATTCCAATGGCCTTAGCAATACCACTTGGTGGAACCAAAGTGGAGCTGCTGGCGATGGATTGGGTTGGAAATTAGAATCCATTAACGATTGTGACTTTGATGGCGACTTTGAATTGGCAGCAGTTTCATACAATTGGTCGGAAATAATTACAGATAACAAAACTAATACGGGTAAAGTTAGTATTTTCTTAGGAAATTTATCATCATTAACCTTTGACAGAAACATTAGCCAAAGCTTGGAAGGTGATTTATTCGGAAGAGCATTAGCAGGTGGAGGAGACCTCAATGGTGATGGTTTTGCTGATTTGGCAATCGCTAATACCGATTCAGAATCAAGTCCTACTGGTTATTCTTCAATCGAGGTTTTCTATGGTTCCTTATCAGGATATAATGGTACACCCGATGCATCGATACAATCTATAGTCCAAGGTCGTTTGATGGGTTGGCAAATTGAAATTATTTCGGATATAAACGGTGATGGTTTTGACGAATTAGCATTCTCTGAAATATTCAATAGCACATCATCTTACCAAGCGGGTAAGGTGTGGATGTACCACGGTTCAGCTAATGGAATTGGTGGAGAACCAAATTATACTATAGTTGGCGATTCTCCAAATGACCGAATGGGCTACGCATTACGAAGCGCTGGTGATGTAAACGAGGATGGATTCGGCGATATGTTCATTGTCGAAGATGGGGCATTAAAGAACGGTGTTGTCAAACTATTCTTAGGTTCAGCATCAGGATTGAGAAGTGATGTACAAACTATTGTCCAAGGTAATAGTCAAGAAAAGTTCGGTACCTCGATTGCTACTAATGCCGATTTGGATGGCGATGGATTAGAAGAATTAATAATCAGTAAAAGAAATGAAAACCTCGGAACCTCCTATGGATTAGAGTATCATATTTTATCTGAAAGAGATTGGGAAGCAACCGATTTCACTTACCAAGGAGATTTACAATCTCTCAATTTAGCGACATCAGCATCGGGTGAATCGAGTATGATGTTGACCATAGTAGTAGATAATGTCACACAATTACACAAGTTAGAACATGCCAACGATGGCAGTCCTCTCGGCATTTGGCTAGATCAAGAAATTACTTTATCGAATCAAAATAATACTACTGTTGAATATACAGTTTCAAATGCAGGTAGGCCAATTATTCTAACAAGTGATGCAGTAACTGGTATTGTATATCACACAGCATCAGCATTTACTGCAGTTGAAAATCAACTGGTAACCCTTGGCACAATGGGCCAATATCTAGGAAGTGCAACCGATGATTCAGGACGCCAGCATCTTGCATATACTTCCGGAACAGGAAATCAAATATTTGCTAGTATTGAAGGTGAATCTTCTTGGACTCATGAAATGGTTAGAGCTTCAATTGTTTTAGAGGCTGAGATTTCAGTTATTGTGGATTCCAATAATAATACCAATTTGATTTATAGAGATTCATCTGATGATAGTCTCGAGTTAGCTACAAAACTTAGTTCATGGTCATTGACAGACATGGGTGATGTTGGTAGTGCAGTAGGTCTGGACCACCCAGCAGTATTACTGCCAAATGGTTCATTTGCAATCGCTCTGATCGAATCTGATGGTACCAATTCTAATTTGAGTCAATGGATTTGGAATGGAACCGCAATCTCCTCTACAGTCCTTCAGCCAGAAACTGATTTAACCACTGATATTGAAATAGAATTATCTGTTGATGGTTATTTGTACATTACATCATTGACAAACTCTGGAACGTTATCAGTATTCAAGAGCATGTGGAATGATAGTAACTGGACAACTCCGACCGTACCACAACCGCAAGGCGGAATTAATGATTATCAAGTAGATTTAGAGGTTATTACTACTGCCACTTTAGCGGTTAGAGGAAATGGAAATAGTGATGTCATCTACGTTGAAGATACTGATGGTAATTGGACAACTATTGCTACACAGCCACCTTCAAGCGCAAGCGGAGTATGGGATTTAGTAGAATTGAATGACCATTATATTCTGTTGACTAGTGAACCAACCAGTAACTTACTAACATGGAATTCTTTATCCAAAAATCAAATCAACGATGCATCAGCACCTTGGATGAGTATGACTTTCGGAGATATTAACGCAGGCAATCACATCGATGCTGATATAGATTCAAATGGAACACTGATGCTATCAATTTGGGATTCAATCAACAATGACGTAGACCTATTGAGATTATATTCCGACCAAGATAGAGATTTGATTTTTGATTTATTGGATTCTTTCCCAACACTTGGAAATCAATGGAATGATAGCGACGGTGATAATTATGGAAATAATAACCTTGGACCCTCATTTGATAGTTGCCCTACAACAGCAGGCCCTTCATCATTCTTTGAGATGGGATGTACAGATTTTGATAACGATGGTTATTCTGATTCAGTAGATGACTGTTCAGGTGTTGGAGGAACTTCATGGATAGACCGTCAAGGATGTATTGATGTAGACCAAGATGGTTGGTCTGATAATGACGGCAGCTATTATTCTGGAGACGAATTTTCAACTAATTGGAAACAATCTAAGGATACCGACGGTGACGGTTATGGGGATAATTCAGGCCCTGATTGTTGTTCAACATGGCTAGAGCCTAGTGCTTCATCAGGAGATTTGTTCCCTTTCAACCCAAGTCAATACCAAGATTATGATGGCGATGGATGGGGGGATAATGATTCAGACTCTATTGGTGGCGATCAATGTCCTTACGAATGGGGATCTTCTTGGCGTGACCGATTTGGCTGCCTTGATTCCGATGGTGATGGTGCAAGTAATCCTTCAGCGATAGGCGAATTCCTAGAATACAATGCATCACATGGTGCAGATGCTTGGGAAAATGATTCAACTCAATGGGTTGATTCAGATGGAGATGGATATGGTGATAATAGTTCTGAGGGTGCGGTAAATCCAGACTACTTCCCCAATAATATCGCCGCAACCAATGATTTAGATTTGGATGGATACCCAGATGCTTGGACTTCTTATTATAACGGAACCAATAATAACGGTTTATCACTTGATGGATGCCCCGATTCGTGGGGTAATTCATCAAAACCATATTCCGGCTGTTCAGATTTGGATGGTGATGGATGGATGGATTCACAAGACGATTTCCCATTGGAAAAGACCCAGTGGTTCGATAGCGATGGCGATGGTTTTGGAGATGAAGCAGATGGCTTTGAAGCGGACCTATGTCTACAAGTTTCAGGTGTTTTCAACGGCACAGATGGAATGGGCTGTCCACTAATAAATTCCGAAGACGATGACCTTGATTCGGTATACGATGAATATGACCAATGTCCTAATACTGGGTATGATTTAGAGGTCGATACTAATGGTTGTGCTCAAAACCAATTAGATTCAGACCAAGATGGGGTAACCAATGATGCTGACCAATGCCCTAGTACAGGGTTTGGCGATACTGTTGATACAAATGGTTGCAGTCAAATTCAACAAACGACCGACACTGATGGCGATGGCGTATATGACCCAGATGATTTGTGTCCAGATACTCTATTGATTGAAGTTGATGGTGTACCTGACCCGATAGATGAAAATGGTTGCCACGCATCACAAAAAGACGATGATTTAGATGGAGTCAATAATGACCTTGACCTATGTCCAGGTACCGCAGTAGGATTCCCAGTAAGTTCTGATGGTTGTATTGATGAAACTGCATTGGATACAGATCTTGATGGCGATGGTTGGAAAGGAAATTATTCCTTTACATTCAATTCCACTACTGGGCTGAGAGAAAACCAAAGTGGCGATGCATTCCCTCTAGAGGCAACACAATGGCATGACAAAGATGGTGATGGCTATGGTGACAATTTGAATGGTAATAATGCAGACCAATGCCCCGATGAGCATGGATTATCTTTCGAGGATTTCCTCGGTTGTTACGACGATGGCGACGGTTGGAGAGACTTATTTGAGCCAGAATCGCTGCGTGGTGATGCAACTCAGTGGGAGGATTATGACTTAGATGGATATGGAGATAATGCTGCAGGAATAAATCCAGACCTTTGCCCAGAGACTCATATAAATTTTAAGAAAGAAGTAAATGAATATGGTTGCGATCCTCAGAACTGGGATAGTGACAATGATGGTGTGGTTGACTTCTATGACATCTGTATTGACGAACATAATGGCGTTGATGGATATTCCGATGGTTGCCCTAAACGCAAAATAGCCGATACAGGATCATCAACAATTCTTGGAGTTTCCAAGATGACCTTAATCGCTATCGTTGGTGGTACAATTACATTATTGGCTGTCATTGCTATAGTGTTGAGACTAGTTCGTGAAAATGACGATTATGACGAGTACGATGATGATGACGAGGATGATGAAGACGATTTCATGGTTTCATCGAGAAGTAGTCCAAAGAGTAGTTCAGCGAAGACCCCTCCAAGCAGAGGTAATGGCAGAAGTTCAACTACTCCTCCAAGTAGAGGTGCTGACAGAAGTCCAACAACTCCTCCGAATAGAGGACCTCCTGGCAAGGCGCCTCCAAGTAGAGGCCCTCCAGGAACATCTTCCCCAAGTAGAGGCCCCCCAGGAACATCTTCTTCGAGTAGAGGTCCTCCGGGTTCAACCACGGCCAAAGCAAAACCAAATTTTAGTACTGAAGTTGCTGAACCTCAAGCAGATGATGAGGAAGTTCAAGGAGCGAAGAAAACTAAGAGAAAGGCTACGATGAAAGTTGATTTGAGCATTTTCGAAGGACACCAAGCCGCCGATAGAGAATCAGCTGCTAATTGGGTAAAACAAGCCCTATCCGATGGTGAAGTGCAAAGAAACATCATGATGCAATTACAAGAAACAGGATGGACGGCTCAACAATCTAGAGCTATTTTTGATTTAGGACGGAGCCGTTAAAGTGTCACAAATATTTCTGAAAGGAGTGTTCTTTGGCATCAGCCATAAGAAGGGGACTAAGTACGGTAACAATTGAGGGGATTGGAATGTCTGATGCAGTACCAGAAGGAGCAGTTATGCCGGAGGGCATAGAAGTCGATGAGGCTGCTGCATACTTCGGTGTTGTTGACACATCTGATGCAGTTCATCAGTTGATGGCAATGAACCGATTTGAAGCGATGGAGAATTTCTTTGCTCAATTATCGGACATAGTTTTGACCGCTGGAGAATTTGATTTTGAAGCTGCAAGCGAAAGAATGCAATGTGAAGGTGGAGAAATTTACTTTTTGGTTGCAGGTCATTTGTCATTATTGAATGTTACAGACCCCCTATTGAATTATCTTGGTCTTGAAAACTCTCTTGGCAAAGGGGCGGGTAATTGTCAGAGGGAAGCAACTGGTGCAGATTATGACTCACTCAAGGAATTATCAGACCCAATGAAGATTCTAAAATTATTAGCGATCGCATTTACAACTGGTGGGAAAGGAGAAGTTACCCGCTATTTCAATGGTTTTGAGAAATTAATTTCCAACCCTGGAGCAAATGAAGCTGCACTTTTAGCAATCGCCAATGAATTAATTATTTCATTGGATGTAGCTGGGCATGCACTTCCGATTCCGACCCTAGCAAGTGGTAAAGCAGCATCTGCTGTAGTTGCAGTTCCAACTACAACTGCAAAGCCAACAGTACAAGCAAAACAAGGAGTCGCACCATTTCAAACCCCAGCGCATGAAAGCATCCCGTTACCAAGTGAAGCAACAATCCCTTTACCTTTTGCAGAAAGTAATGTTGCTGTGCCTGTAGCTATGCCAGCGCCAGCGCCAGTATCAGTACCAATGCCAGTGCCAGTAATGGCGGCTGAGATTGAACAAGCACCGGTAAATAATGAGAATCTAAAAGAAGTCGCAAAAGCCACTCAAGACGCATTTGCTGGCGCATTCAATATTGGTGTTGAAGAAGAAACAGCACCAGTAGTTGAAGAAGAAATAGTACAGGTAGTTGCCCAAGAAGTTGTCGAAGAAATACAACCAGAAGTTGTACAAGTTGAGCAATTAATTGCAACTGAGAGTGAAGAGAATGAGCCACAACAAGATGAATTTGTAAGTGCAGCAGAGCATTTCATTGCCGCAGATGCTGATGGTAGTGGCCAATTATCAATTGAGGAATTAGCGGAAGCGACTGATACTACAATAGAAGAAGCTACAGCACTTCATGCCCAAGCAGATACAGATGGGGATGGTTCTGTATCACTTTCAGAATTCATGTCCTCCGCTGCTGGTGAAAAAGCCGCTTCCTTGCCAAAGCCGGTTGCCCCGGTACGTAAGCCTTTGATTGATAATGGACAGCCAAAGGTGGAACAAGAAGCAATCCTCACTCCTCAACCAAGGCCAGTTCAATCCAATCAACAGCAGCAACAGCAGCAAGAATGGAACCAACAGCAGCAACAAATGCAGCAACAGCAACAGCAGCAGCAAGAATGGAATCAACAGCAGCAACAACTGCAACTACAGCAACAGCAACAGCAGCAGCAACAATGGAACCAGCAGCAACAACAACAACAACAACAACAACAACAACAACAACAACAACAACAACAGCAGCAGCAGCAATGGAACCAGCAGCAACCACAGCAGCAACAAGGTTGGAATCAACCACAAGCAGCAGTTCAACCAACAATTCGTTCTGGTGTTATGTGCCGTGGATGTGGAATTGGATTAGATCCAAATTGGAAGCACTGCCCAATATGTGGTTCTGCAAATGCAGGTTACTGATTAAATCAAAAAGTTCCCATCTTCGATAATTTGGGTATCATCAAGCCATACACTTGCATTTTTCAATACACCTGGAATATGTATCCCAACTGCAGCCGAGCCGCCTAGGGATGTATTGTCGCCAATTGCGAAATAACAAGTACCCAATCTTTTTTCATCTTCAAGAACATTACCAAGTAGCCTTGCCATCGGATTCATTCCGAATCCGAATTCCGCAACAGTCCAAACATTTTCTCTTTGTTTGACATTTTGCCTTCTAGCCGCTTCTCCAAACTCTTGGCGAATAGAAGCAGCGATTGCACCACCCTTCACATCTGTTACCAATCCCTCTTCAATGATGAAAGTAACAGGTTCATCTATCAAGTTCGATTCCCATGAACCATCGATTACGATTGTCCCATTCATACTATTCTCTCTTGGCAATACGAATACTTTGCCAGCAGGTAAATTGGTCAGCATTTTCGGACGGTTGCAGATGCCATTATCATCCATTTTCCATTCTCTCCAATTAACTTCAAAAGTGACATCAGTACCATTCTTTGATTTGACATTAACAATTCTTCTACGCCTCAATACAGGCGACAGTTCACTTATCTTCCGCTTGATTTCTGTGAAATCAGCAGAAATACCCCCTTTGGTGAACATTTCAACATTCATTCCAGGCATTGTTGCCACTCTTGCACCATCTTTTAGTGCCTGACGTATTGCTTTAGTGTGGGTTAAAGAATACCTGGTTGGAGCAATAATTACCGATTGCTGGCGCATTAAATTTGCAACTGGAACAGGAGGTTCATCGCCATGATGGCGCCCTTTTGGCATGACTATCAGTAAAACACGGTCTGTTCTTTCAATAGCGGCCTCATGCAGTGATTGGCCTATCTCACCTGTGGTTGGATCACACACAATCAATACATTATCAGCTCGGCGAATATCTAGGCAAGTTCGAATAACAGTTTGTGAACTCTTCTTCAATAAAGATGGAATATCATCTTCTATTTCTTCATCATTATTTCCACTATTATCTGATTCTGTTTTGTCATTATTCAAGACAATTCCAGAGGTATTTTCTCCGATGGTGACTTCATCTGAAGCCTTGTCATCTATTTCTCCAATGACTTCGATTAATTCATCGTCATCACTGATTGGCGGGAGTTCCTTTCCGTCTTTTCGTCGGAATGGTTTCACCATGCACAGTCCAATCCGCTTGAAGTCTTCAATGTGTGCTAGTATTGTTGATACTATAACAGTGAATAGTTGATGAAGAAAGACCTCTTCGCTCAAGTTATGAGCGCATACGGTGAATTCATTGAATTGGTAAAAGATATCTATCGACTGGGTGCATTACAGGGGCACTTGGGATGGGACCAAGAAACAATAATGCCTCCTAAAGGTGCAGAAGTACGCGGTGAAATATTGGCATGGTTGGCCAAAGAAAGACATTTACGTATTACAGACTCCAACTTAGGAGAATTATTGGTGAAGGTAGAAGCAGAAACAGATCTTGATAGCGACCAATCTGCCAATGTCTTAGAGATGAGAAGGGTTTACGATAAATCAATAAAACTTCCAAGTGAATTCGTTTCAGAGTTTGCTAAAGCACGCTCGGAAGCACTACTTGGCTGGCAAAAAGCCAGAGCAGATTCTGATTTCTCTGCTTTCGAACCTCAATTACAAAAGTTGGTTGATATGACCAAACAAAAAATAGACTATTATGGTATTACAACTACGGCATATGACGTCCTTCTTGATGAATTTGAAGTTGGTATGACCGTAGAAGACTATGACCCATTATTCGCTGGATTAAAGGAGAAACTAGTGCCTCTTTTACAAAAAATATTGCACTCACAAAAAACTAATCCAGTTCCTAAATTACCCGAGGGCCTAACATTTTCAATAGCAGCACAAACAGAATTCTGCGAGAAAGTATCAACCAATATGGGGTTTGATTTTGAAGCGGGAAGGATGGATGCATCAACTCATCCATTTTCCGCAGGTTTGTGGCCAGGAGATACTCGCTTCACAACAAGGTTCGATGAAAAAGACCCGTTTTCATGCCTATATGCGGTTATGCATGAAACAGGGCATGCGTTGTACGAACAAGGATTAGCGCGCGAGTTTTCATTCACTCCAAGAGGCCAAGCGGTTTCACTAGGAGTTCATGAATCTCAAAGTCGTCTTTGGGAAAACCAAATTGGTCGTACTGAAGCATTTTGGAAAGTTGCAAACCCGTGGTTCAGGGAACTATTCCCCGATTCACCTCAATGGGATGCAAAAACATTGAACAAAATCGCTAACACGGTATCAACAGGTTTTATCCGTGTAGAAGCAGATGAAGTGACTTATAATTTACACGTTATGCTGCGCTATGAAATTGAAAAGAAATTATTCAATGGAGACTTAACTGTAAAGGAACTTCCAGAGACTTGGAATAATATGTTTGAGGAGTGGTTTGGAAACAAAGTCCCTACAGATTCAGAAGGATGTCTACAAGATATTCATTGGTCGATGGCAGCATTCGGATATTTCCCAACATATACACTTGGAAACTTGTACGCAGCCCAATTACTAGAGTCGATGAGCGATGATTTAGGAGATATTGACCAAATAATTGCACGAGGAGACTGGTCTTCACTATTGCAATGGCTACGTCCTCGGATTCATCATCAAGGCTCGGTTATGACCCCTGCACAATTGATAGAATCTGCAACTGGAAAACCTCCAAGCCCAGATGCCTTCATCAGATACATAGAGAGCAAATATGGTGAACTATATTCTCTAGACGAAAATTGATATTGAAATTATTCCTCTTCAGTCTTGTGTGAATCGATTAATGCATCCATCTTTGCAGCCAATTCATTCAATGCTTGTTGTAAATCATTGGACCTATCATCTTCATAGTTTGTTCCAAATGTTGTTCCCAGTAATGTGATCATAGCACCGGATAGCATGACTACAGCGGGCCAATAAACATCCGCTGCAACCATATCTGCTCCAGCATTCATGCCACCCCATATCGCTCCTATGATAAAGGTGGTAAAACCAATCATTACTTGTTGGTAAGCATCTCCTAAATTTTCCTTAAGTGTATTCATGTTGTTTCCCTCAACTATGTCTTATCCGTTTTACTTATAACATTCTGTGCCAAATTAGGTCATAAGAGCGTTAATTCAGAGGTAATGAATTCTCTCATTGCCAAGGTGCCATCACTATTGGAGAGCCAACTTGACCCCTTTCAACCAATAATTTACCTTTCTGTCCTGTACTCTTGTCGCGTTTGAATACAGGAATACCCGCTACGATAGTAATTTGAGGCCAGCCAACCAATTTCCGTCCTCTAAATGGACTCCAGCCAACCCGCGTCCAGGTGTTTTCATCAATAACCTCAACTTCATTTTCCAGGTCGACTAGTACGACGTCGCCATCTGCGCCTTCTATCAATTTGCCTTTTCCAGACATGTTATAGCAATCAGCAACATTAGTTGACATCCAATTTACAACATCTTCAACAGTACACATTCCATTCTTAGCATGTGTGAGCATTACAGCCAGTGAGGTGCCAACTCCCGGCATTCCACTCGGAGCCTTTGGAAAACCCTCT
>Ga0307984_1000612_pt1 | contig 15518 bp, 14 predicted proteins | sample EllFjometageno78_FD_203169 | JGI IMG/M metagenome (GOLD analysis project Ga0307984, IMG submission 203169) | Marine microbial communities from Ellis Fjord, Antarctic Ocean - #78 | ecosystem: Environmental > Aquatic > Marine > Unclassified | place: Southern Ocean | collected 2014-10-09
TCTTTCCAGTAAGCTTGATCTTCTCTGCGTTTATGACAACTACGTAATCTCCGCAATCTGCGTGAGGCGTAAAATTAGGCTTGTGCTTGCCGCGTATAAGTTTTGCAACTTCTGAAGCAATTCTCCCCAGTGTCTGCCCTTCAGCATCTACCAGTAGCCATTTTTTATCGGCATTCTCCTTGTTAGCGGAGATTGTTTTGTAACTTAAAGTATCCACAGCGAATGTGTTGAGTATTCGATTTTTCCCCAAATTTAGGGGTGCAAAGATAGTTGACAATGTGGATAACCAAGTCTTTTAGGTGGACAAAAATTACTTTTTTCCATTCCGACCCTTCAATTCTAAATCGTAACTGCAAATAAACACGTGCTGAGTCCATGGGTCTGTGGTGTTTATTTGTTGTTCTATTTGGTAACCAAAAGAAATCCAACGTCGTTTGGAGGCTTTATGTTTAGCCATAAATCTGTATCTATACCCGCTCTGATAGAACCCTTCTTGAGATGGTTTAAAGAACAATTCTGTATAAATGGCCAATCGTAATTTTTTTGACACCTTATAATACAAGGCAGGGCTTAGTCGGAAAGTTTGCCTAAACTCTGTTTTTTGTTGGTATAGAAATCGAAGTGAGCCAGAGAGGTTAGAGAACAGGGGGCGTTTATATTTCGCGGAAACGGAAATACGACGCAGCGGCTCAAAAGCGTACTCGGCAGTTCGCGTCTCGCCGAGTCGGAGAGCTGAGGAAAGTTTCCAATAAGGAGAGAGCTGTCTTGAAAGGGCGAAGTTCGCAAACGCGGATCCGAGGCGGGAGGCATCGTAGTCTAAACGGGTTTGGGCTTCAGAAGAAAATTCTAAATTCTTAGAAATATTTTTAGAAACAGAGATGCCAGACCAAACTCCATAATCTGCCCACTGTCCAAAAGTCGACGTAGTTGAAAAGAAGATGGCGAGAAAAACCAATGCAAGCCTTCCCATAATCTTAATACTCGTCATAGATGAGTAGGGGTGCGGAAGTTACTATATCATCTCTATCTTCAATATCAACTTCAAAAGAAAAGGCGACCTTAGGCAGCGGACTTGTAGTTGAAGAGGTGTCCTCGGAATACACATATAAGGTGTAATTCCCGGTTCTCAGCCAGTTAAAAGCAAAATCACCATCTGGGTTTGTATCAACTTTGTCATCCGGGCTAGTGTGGTCGCCATAAATGATGTGAACCTCTACATCTGAAGCCGGAATGGTATCGACGGTGGAGGCGGGATTGTTTATTTGGACTCTGCGAACGAGACTAATGGAACCCTCTATAGACGCACTCCCCCCCTCGCCGGGAGTTTTAACGCAAGAAATAAGAGTAATCGCAATAAAAATTGAAGTCGTGAGATAATGCATCGTTTTCATAGGTGCTAAATTACATTCAAATCGTAACTTGCTCTCGCTTATGCATAATATTGATTCAATCCACAATGTAACGACGCTTCCTTTAGGGGAGGGAAGACTAGAAGTCGTTTGCGGCCCTATGTTTTCTGGTAAAACAGAAGAATTGTTAAGAAGAGTAAGACGAGCTGTTATTGCTCATCAACCAACTCTCATAATTAAGCCCGCTACAGATACCCGCTACGCTATTAACGAAGTTGTGTCACACGACAAGAATGCAATGCCTTCTAAGGTTGTGAAACACAGTCGGGATATCTTAAACTCCCTCGAGGTCGATGGTAGAATGGCTCTTGTTGTGGCAATTGATGAGGCTCAATTTTTTGATGATGAGTTGCCTGAGGTGTGTAATGAACTTGCAAATCGGGGGTTGAGGGTTATTGTTGCGGGATTAGACTTGGATTTTACTGGAAAGCCCTTTGGGTGCATGCCTCAGTTACTGGCTTTAGCTGAAGAGGTAACCAAACTTCATGCTGTTTGTATGGAGACGGGTCGTGCCGCCCATTTTTCACATAGAATTGCAGGTGGTGACAACACCGTTGAACTCGGGGAGAAAGACCGATATGTCCCGCTTGCGAGGCATGCCTTTGTAGTATTCCGCAAAAAAGAAAACGCCAAGTAATTAATGTTAGAAAAGTCACATGTTACTACTCTAGATGTTGATTTGGGATGTGTTGCGCGGAATTTAAATCGAGTGCGCGAAAAGATTAATGGCAAGTCTGTAATTTGTGTTCTAAAGGCATTTGGATATGGAACCGATGACATCGTTCTGGCAAAACTTCTCGAAAAGCAAGGTGTTGAATATCTCGCCGTTTCTTATATCGATGAGGGCGTACGTTTAAGAGAGGCGGGGTTAAAATCTCGAGTTGTGGTTCTCAATCCAGACAAAAGCACTTTTGATGTTTTGGGGAAATACGATTTAGAGCCAACTTTACTGTCGACACATCATATGGAGGCTTATGTCGTTTGGGCGAAGAAGAATAGAAGGAATGATTTACCTGTTCATATAAAAATCAACACAGGGATGAATCGCCTGGGGTTTGAGGTGAGTGATGTGTTGGAAATTGAACGTATGGTTGTTGAATCTAATTTAACCGTCGCAACAGTTTATTCTCATCTGGCTGGATCTGATGACAGCTGTTTTGATGGCATAACAAGAAAACAGTTCGAAATTTTCGACAAGATTTGTTCTGGTTTTTCATTCCCCTTTAAGACGCACATTTTAAATTCATCAGGTGTCGCCAGGTTTTCAGATCACAAATCTGATTATGTACGAGTGGGGCTTTGTTTATTAGGCATAGATGAATCAAAAGAAGAATGGGGACTAGAACCAGCGATTAGCTTTAAGACCATTGTTACTCTAGTGAGGCGCTTGTCCGCTGGGGAGGGGGTTAGTTATGGCTTTACAGATGCGGCGTCAACTGACAGAGAGATTGCCTGGCTTCCTGTTGGTTATGCCGACGGATATCCACGGTGTCTCGGAAATGGGGTTGGTTGTGTTTTCATTAAGGGTGTTTATGCTAAATCCGTGGGTCGAGTCTGTATGGGTTTATTGGCAATCGACGTGACTGGATTAAATGTTGTTGCAGGCGAAGGAGTGGAGATTTTCGGTAGAAACCAAAGTGTTATGGCGCTTGCAAAGAAAGCGGGGACAATATCCTACGAGTTGTTAGCCAGGGTTCATGGGCGTGTGAACCGGACTTATTCGTAGAGAAAATGTTATAAACGAGCGAAGCGCTATTCTTATCGAATAACGCTTCATCCGTTCCATTGTTCTTTTTATTTAATGTCGAAATCACCCAACATTATCTATACAATCACTATCTAAACGTTATTAGAACTACAAAGGTTGTTCGCGCAAATGTTAAAATTTGCTTTTATTCCCTATTCTATGGTTTTGTGGGTGTTAAAGGAAGTTTTCTGGTTTCTGCTTTTCGCTTTCTCCGTGGTAGGGCACCTGAAAATTTCGCGACAAATTTCTCAGCTGTAATTCTATAGGCGGTCAATTTCCCCCCATAAATTGTGGCTATCCGTGGAGCGAGTTTTTTATCGACATGAAATGTTGTCTCGCGTGGACGAGAAAATGCTTTGCCGGAAGCATGCGGAAGAACCCGTAAACCAGCAAATGATTCAAGGATGTTTTCTCTCGTTAGATTTTTAAATTTAGGAAAGTAACTCGAAGCAACATCACAGAGATAGGTTTCCTCCTCTGGCAGAGGGATGACATCTGAAGGGTCGCCACTGAATACCGTTTCCGTAGTTCCTATCATCGTTTTTCCTTTCCAAGGCATTACAAAGACGGCGCGCTGATCTTGAGGGGCTTCAACATAGTACATACCACTTGGCGCGGGCTCGTTTAAAACAATGTGAGCGCCAGCTACGAGGTCGAATTCACGTTTTGAAGGGGTTGGGATTACTTTTTCAAGGACTGCGTTCGCCCAAGGACCAGCTGTATTGACAAGCAGTCTAGCTTTACAGCTGTGAATTGTATCATTGACAGAGTACTTGATTTCATTTACATCAGCTCCGGGGATTGCAGAAATAAACTCTGCAGGCATCTTAAGTTCAGCACCGAGTGATTTAGCAGATTGAATCACCGCTCGTGTAAGTGCAGCATCATCTGTAGCTCCATCATTGTATTTGTAAACTGCTTGAAGGTTTTCAATGGAAATACCATCGAGGTTTTTCCACTGTCCCTCAGGCACACTTTCAAACCGCGCGTCACGTTTAAATTTTCCCAGAGCTGCGTATAGTGAAAGTCCCGCTCTAATTTCCCAAGGTCTGCGTTTTGTGTGCTTGTAGATTGGAATAAAAAAAGATTCAAGGCGAACAAGCTCAGGGGCAAGTTCTAGCAGAAGCGATCGCTCGGACAGGCACTCGAAAACGAGTTTTATTTGGCCTGACTCAAGGTAACGAAGCCCACCATGAATGAGTTTACTCGACTTGCTAGATGTTCCATGCGCTATGGCCGTTTTCTCCAAAACCAGGACGGAATATCCTGCAGCGGCAGCGGCTTGTGCAACACCTGCACCGTGAATTCCACCACCAATAATTACCATATCGTATATCATGACAGCATCTTCTCCACCTCCTTGGATTCTATAATTTTCACTCCTCTTTCGAGTAATCTAGCTGCAATTTCGAGTGAGGTAACCTCATAAATCACCCACTGCCAGACGCCTTCCCAAAGTTTTGACCCATCGTCAGGAAGAATTTCCGTGTCTGCAAAAAGATAATCTGGAGAGAGCTCTTCTGATATTTTCTCACCCACCTCATCATAAGTTAAAATCACCCAACCCGTCTCCATAAACCCATAGTCCTGAGCCGTTTTTACTGAGTCTGGATTGAAGCTGATAAATACACATTGGTCAAGGGCAGGGTCGCAGCATTCGCGGAGCGCTTTCACACATACTTCGAGTCCGTGCATGTTGATGGATTCCTGTTTTAATTCCACAAATGCCTTCACTCCCGGGTTTTCTTTTAGCCAAACCACCACCTCCTCCACCTCGCTAATCTGTGTAAGATCTAGCTTGTCTTGGAGTTCTCTTTGTGTGATTTCAAATACGCTTAGGTCTACTCCCATTGTGCGTTTGAAGTTGTCATCGTGGAGCATGATGGGCGTGAGGTCCTTTGTGAATTGAACGTCAAACTCAACCATTGTTGCTCCCGCCTTGACGGCTTCGTTTAATGCCTCAATTGTGTTTTCTAAATATTTAGCAGCATACCCTCTATGTGCGACGACTTTCACAGTTTTCACGATAGCGATTTTTTAATGAGCGAGGCATCGGCGTGATGTGCTCGTGTTACTTTGAGGCGGGGTTCAGCAGCCATGGCGCGATCTATGGCCCATTCTGCTCCGGGATTCCGTGCCCAGCTTCGGCGTGCAATGCCATTGTTTACATCCCAGTGTAGCATGGATTTTAGACGCCTTTCAGAGTCTGTTGATCCGTCTAAAAGCATACCGAAACCTCCGTTAATAACCTCGCCCCAACCAACGCCTCCTCCGTTGTGTATCGAAACCCAAGTCGCTCCTCTAAACCCGTCACCGATAACGTTCTGAATCGCCATGTCAGCTGTAAACGCAGACCCATCATAAATGTTCGAGGTCTCCCTATAAGGCGAGTCCGTTCCACTCACATCGTGGTGGTCACGTCCTAAAACAACGGGAGATTTTAACTTGCCGGAGGCAACCGCATCATTGAATGCAACGGCAATCTTTGTCCTTCCTTCCGCATCAGCATATAAGATTCTAGCTTGTGAACCCACAACAAGATTGTTTTCCTCAGCGCCACTAATCCACTGGATATTGTCACGCATTTGGGTTTTAATCTCTTCTGGTGATGCCTTTATCATCTCCTCGAGCACTTCGCATGCAATGGCATCCGTTAAAGCAAGATCGCTAGGTGATCCACTAGTGCACACCCATCTAAAGGGTCCAAACCCATAGTCGAAACACATCGGGCCCATGATATCCTGAACGTAACTCGGATAGCGAAATGAAAGTCCATCTTCTGACATTATTTCTGCTCCCGCACGACTTGCTTCAAGAAGAAAAGCGTTTCCGTAATCGAAAAAGTAAGTTCCTTTTGCGGTGTGTCTATTTATGGCTGAGGTATGGCGTCTTAGTGTTTCCTGAACTCTGTTTTTAAATTGCTCAGGGTTTTCTGCCATCATCAAATTCGACTCCTCAAATGAGAGTCCCATGGGGTAGTATCCACCAGCCCAAGGATTGTGAAGGGAGGTTTGGTCTGAACCTAGATCAATATAAATCTCCTGCTTGTCAAACTCTTCCCAAACGTCCACCACATTGCCGAGATATGCATATGAGACAGCCTCCTTAGACGCTATCGATTCACGCACTCGATTAGCGAGCTCAATGAGGTCCGTAATGACATGGTCGACCCATCCTTGTTCGTGGCGTTTATATGCCGCAGCTGAACTTACTTCGGCGCAAACCGTAACGCAACCGGCGATGTTGCCCGCTTTAGGTTGGGCTCCACTCATGCCACCGAGTCCAGAAGTTACGAATAGGCGTCCTGCCAAAGACCCATCGCCACCGTGTTTTTCCGCGAGTTTTCTGCCTGCATTCAGGACGGTAATGGTGGTTCCGTGAACAATTCCTTGAGGGCCTATGTACATGTACGACCCTGCTGTCATTTGGCCATATTGACTAACACCAAGAGCGTTCATGCGTTCCCAATCGTCTTGTGAGCTGTGGTTAGGAATGACCATCCCGTTTGTTACGACAACTCTTGGGGCGTCTGGGTGTGATGGGAAAAGTCCCATTGGATGGCCGGAAAAAATAGTCAGGGTTTGGGATGAATCCATCTCGCTTAAATACTTCATCGTGAGCCTGTACTGAGCCCAGTTTTGGAATACCGAGCCGTTCCCCCCATATGTAATTAGCTCTTGCGGATGCTGTGCCACCGAAGCATCGAGGTTGTTCTGAATCATTAACATGATTGAGGCAGCCTGTTGACATTTTGCGGGATACCACTCTAACGGACGGGCTTTTATTTCAACATCAGGCATAAAGCGGTACATATATATCCTCCCATAATTTTTTAATTCCTGGGCGAATTCAGGTGCAAGAACTGCATGCTGGTCCACTGGGAAATACCTAAGAGCGTTCGCTAAGGCCAATTCTTTTTCTACTGAAGTTAGAATTTCTTTTCTAACCGGAGCATGGGATACTCCATCACTGGGCGTTTTTGAAGGAGGCAAAATCGTGGGTATGCCTTGCGTAATCGATTCTTTGAACTTCTCTAAATTCATTTCTTTCCTTTATTTCTGTAGGTTCCCGTCTTTTTATCAAAACCATAAGGACAATGCTTACATCCACTTTCACAGCATTTACCACGCTTTAAATGGAAAGTTTCTGTAAAGACAATGAAGCCTTCATCAGTCGTGTAAAAGTCTTCAGGTTCAAGGTCTTTTGCCATCACTACAAATGTACGATTGTGACTACCTTCGCAGCTCCACCTACAACATCTTTATGAGCGATTTCCTAACGCATGAATGCGGCATTGCGCTTCTAAGGCTTAAAAAGCCTCTCCAGTACTACATCGATAAGTACGGAACGGCATTCTACGGTTTGAATAAAATGTATCTCCTGATGGAGAAACAACATAATCGCGGGCAAGATGGTGCCGGGATTGCTAATATTAAACTGGACGTTAGCCCCGGTAAAAGATATATTTCAAGAAAGAGGTCTATAGACTCTAAGCCTATTCATGATATTTTCGAAGATATCATGAATCGATTTTCTGATCTCGACGCAGATCAACTTGCCGATGCTGCTTTTTTACAAGAAAATTTTGGCTTTACTGGCGAAGTGTCTCTGGGTCATTTGCGATATGGCACTTATGGGAAAAATGACATTGAAAATTGTCACCCTTTTTTAAGACAAAATAACTGGCGAACTAAAAACCTTGTTGTCGCTGGTAATTTTAATATGACAAACGTCGATGAGCTTTTTAATATACTTATTGAAATAGGCCAGCATCCAAAACAAAAATCTGATACTGTTACCGTCCTTGAAAAAATAGGACACTATTTAGATGTAGAAAATCAGTCTCGTTTTGATGCCCTAAAAGCTGAAGGGTTAAATCACCAAAGCATTTCTGAAAAGATTGCCGACACATTAGATCTTGAAGGGATCTTAAAGTCTGCGGCAGAAGGATTCGATGGCGGTTATGCAATGTGTGGCATGCTTGGTCATGGAGACGCCTTCGTGTTACGTGATCCCAATGGAATTCGCCCTGCATATTGGTATGAGGATGATGAGATTGTGGTTGCTGCTTCCGAGCGTCCTGTAATCCAAACTGCCTTTAACCTCACCGCTGATAAAGTTCATGAGGTTGAGCCAGGCCATGCTTTAATTATCAAGCGTGACGGAACAACTTACATGCCCCGCATTCTCGATCCAGCTCCACGAACAGCGTGTAGTTTTGAGAGAATTTATTTTAGTCGAGGCAACGATGTGGAAATCTACAAAGAGCGAAAAGCATTGGGTGAAAAAGTCGTACCTAAAATTCTAGAAGCAATTGAACACGACCTTGAAAACACCGTTTCAAGTTTTATCCCTAACACAGCTGAGGTTTGTTATTACGGAATGATTCAGGGGTTAGATAATGTCTTAAATATAAGTAAAATTGCTCGGATAAAAGGCCTCGGATCTCACCCATCTGATGAGGAAATTGAAGGTATTATGAACGAGCGCCTCAGGATAGAAAAGGTGGCAATTAAGGATGCTAAACTCAGAACATTCATTACTCAGGATTCTTCACGTGATGATCTCGTAGCACATGTTTACGACATCTCTTATGGCTCAATAAGAAGAGGCAAAGACAACCTCGTAGTTATTGATGATAGTATCGTTCGCGGAACAACATTAAAACAATCCATTCTCAGAATTCTTGATCGACTCGGGCCCAAGTTAATCGTTGTCGCTTCAAGTGCTCCTCAAATCCGATTCCCGGACTGCTACGGGATCGACATGGCAAAAATGAATGATTTCATTGCATTTAGAGCTGCTGTTGCTCTATTGAAAGACCGCGGTCTTGAAAAAATTCTTAGCGATACATATGAGAAATGTAAGGTAGAGCTAATGAAGCCTTTGGTTGAGATGCAAAATCCCGTAACAGCAATTTATGATCCTTTTACTGCTGACGAAGTTTCTGACAAAATTTCTGAACTTCTAACTCCCAAGGGCATGGTTGCTGATGTTAAAATCATATTCCAAACCATTGAAGGTCTTCACGAAGCTTGTCCCAATCACACTGGAGATTGGTATTTCACCGGAAATTATCCTACGCCAGGAGGACGTAGAGTTGTAAATCGCGCCTTCGTAAACTACATGGAGGGAAGCGACAAACGCGCTTACTAAATTCTTACGCTCGAGACCAAGTCTTTTTAGATAAACTACTCTACAATTAATTGTTTTGTGGAGAGGCTCTCTAAGCCACGCTTAGCTGTTACCGTATAGACACCTTTCGACCAAGAACTAACATCTATCACTCCAGAATTGATACTCGGGACAAGCGGTAGCGTTTCGATTAAACGACCTGTGATGTCACGAATTTCAATAGCGTCCGTTGAGTTGGGTGTAAATATCCCCCCGGCGAAAACAAATTGTACTTTCGAACTGGCTGGGTTAGGGAACATTGTAAAATCGATCTCGGTCGCTTCATGCTGAAGTTCGTCTATTGCTACAGTGTAGGATTGAAGTATCTCTGTATAGTCCTGTATTGAAGTGTCTTGACCTTCTATAACTTGGAAATGTGTATGAGTGACCATTGGAACAACGGTCGTTCCTGAGTAAAACATTGCTAAGTCAATTAAATAGGTTGCCTCACCCGTCATTGAACTGTCCGTAACTTCTCTCGACATTGAGATCCTTGACACATCATCTAAATGAACTCCTCCGGGAAGGTCGAGGGTTCCATAACCATCTACTACACTTGTTACAATTCCTGATCTATGGGTTTCAATGCCTAGTATATTTAGCACTACATCAAAAGTGTCTGTCCATGTTTCACCAAATGAAAATGGGTATGGGAAGTAAACCTCAGAATCAGGATATGAGTAACTTACTCCTCCTTCTACCCCGCCGAAATACTCGAAAACATCTGGTCCGTAGTTGTAGTAATACTGACCTCCACCCGCTTCTAAAATCCAGTTGGCATTTGGAAAATATGAAAGAAATGGTGAGGAGGATGAGGACAGTATCTGAGCGTTGTAGGAATTAACAGTGGTAAAAGTACTGTAATCCCAAACCATATTTTCTCCCACTTCACCCGTTTCTGTCAATTCTAATACGCCCATTGTATAGCCGTCACCCGATTGAAAAATTGGGGCAATCAGGGTTTGGGCTGTCGCCTGAGGAAAAGAAATAAATACTGAAAGTAAAACCGATAAAACCAGTGGGGTAATTGTAAATCGCATCATAACATTAATTATATTCGGCTCAAATATACATTATTTAAACATTTGATGATAGAATTTATATCTCAATCTTGGCCTTGGTACGTTGCCGGACCGGCCATCGGACTCATGGTCCCGCTTCTGCTTCTTGTGCTGAACAAATCATTCGGAGTGAGTAGTTCGCTGAGGCATTTCTGTGCAATGTGTTCTATTTCTAAGGCAGATTATTTTAAGTACCGTTGGAAAAAAGAAAGTTGGAATTTACTCTTTGTTTTCGGTATATTTCTTGGTGCCTTATGTGTCGCTGAGTATTTACCAACGAATGAGCTTGTGGGCATTTCTGACGCTACGGTTACAAAGTTAATTTCTTTAGGAATTACCGATTTTACTGGCCTTATGCCTTCACAAATATTTTCTTTCGATCACATCACCACTACCGCTACACTAATCTCTGTGATTCTCGGGGGATTCCTTGTGGGATTCGGAGCGCATTACGCTGGAGGATGCACATCTGGTCACGCTATTATGGGGCTCAGTATGTTGAACCTCGGCTCGCTTGTCGCAGTTGTCGGCTTCTTTGTTGGCGGACTCGCTGTTAGCTGGTTCGTTTTACCATTTATTCTCGCATCACTATGAGACATCTATACGCACTACTTCTCGGCGCTCTTTTCGGAGGAATACTTGTTAAAGCTGAAGTCCTTTCATGGTTCAGAATACAGGAAATGTTTTGGTTCCAAAGTTTTCATATGTACGGAGTAATCGGAAGCGCGATTGCTGTAGGAGCAATTTCTCTTCAAATCTTAAAGCGTCTTGAGGCCAAATCTTTTTCAGGCAAACTGATCGATCCGGCAAGTAAAAAATTCAATAAAAAAGGTAATTTAATAGGCGGAATAATCTTCGGATGCGGTTGGGCATTAACTGGCGCATGTCCGGGGCCCCTTTACGCTCTTGTTGGAAGCGGCTATGGAATTATGCTCGTATCAATCTTCTCCGCGATGCTCGGAGTTGTGGCATATGGAGTTCTAAAGGACAAACTCCCTCATTAATTTTGAAAAAGGAAGAGAAACAACACCTATCAGCAGGTTGTTCCAAATGCCGAAAGCACAAGTAGTACATCTGTAACGTTAACATAGCCATCGCCATTTACGTCGTTTGTACAAGCTGACAGGCAACCAAATTCGCTTAATACAACTAGTATGTCGCTGACACTAACTACCAGGTCTCCATCGAGGTCTCCAACGCATGCCGTATTTGTTTCTTCAATACATGGATTGAAAAGAGATGTCAGTGTTGTCTGAAGCGCATCGTTTACTACATCTACCACTTGAGAAATACACACCATTCCATTTGCCGATCCTATCCAATGAACACGAAGAAAAGGAGTGTAGACTATGTTCTTCGGAATCGAAGTGCCATCGTAACTTAGAGAAAGTACATCTATTCCTCCCGGTACATGAGAAGGGGTTCCAGAGTAAAGAAGAGGGTCGATCAAGCTCTCCGTTTGAGAGATTTGAATGCCGTCGAACTCAAGATGGTAAGCGTAGACCCTGTTGTCAGGATTCAGAAGGTGAACGTCAAAATATTGTAAATCCCAGTTCACGCTAGCTATAGTAAATTCAACATTGTCAAACGGATTTTCAATCGCTACAGTTGGAAAGTCACAATGAGTATGTACCCCAGAACTGTCTGGATGAGCGTGAGCTGTATTCCAATACTGGCAATCTGCAATCGTAGCAGCATCAACCACGTTTATTAAGCCATCAGAATTAATGTCATTACAATCAGTAAGTGGTATATCTCCTCCCAGAACTCCTTCTGTATAAAGCTGAGCGTCTGTCAAGTCTTGGTCAAAATCTGCGTCGACATCTCCCATTAAGGTCGATCCTCCACACGTTCCAGTACAGTCATTCAGGGTAGTTCCATAAGGCTCTCCTGAACAATCTGTGAAAACTGGACAATCTGTGAGAATACTTACATTGTATCCACTTGTTCTATCTATTTCAATACAAACAACACCCCAATTGTTGTCTGTGTTTGTTTCGTAATGGCCCAAAGCATCTGGAGCGTAATCCCAATTTACACGAACAACTAGACGATACTGTCCGTCAGGCACATCTGTAACGTCTATCCATTGGCAACTGAGTCCGCTTGAGTAAATATCTCCGCAACCAGCAGTAATACCCATCGTTGAACATCCGTATGTTGCTGACCCCCCACCACTACATTCTAAATCCATAACACAAAATCCATTTTTAAATCCCACAGGAATGAATCCTCCATCCATGTCAAATAAATCATATTTTGCATATCCATCATAATGCCAGTGATTGTGACAATCGCCCCATTCAAATTGCGTAGATGACCCACCGCTTTGGCCTATATAGTAGTCAAGATCCCCAATATTCTTTATGTGTGTTGTGAATCTAATAATTTCCCTCTCACCAAACCCATTTAAGCACCCCTCTTCGATATAGCAATCTGTCTCATTAACATTCATCGTTGTAGCATATAGAGAGCTCGTAATCGCGTCAGTGACAATTGTCAGATCTGGCCCGTTACATAGAGGGTCTCCTTCGTAAATACATGTTCCGCTGTCAACTTCAGCTGAGGGATTGTAGTTACAGGCTGTCGAGTCCATACACCCTTCAGGAGGACCTATAAAAGAAAAATCCCAATCAAAAGCTCCACAACTCGCATCCAAAGAAGCCCAGCGTATCCACATCTGTTCTCCTCCCACTAACAATGCTGTAATCGCAGCCTCGTCACCGCAACCACCTTGCATATTGTCATAATAAATCGTGCCCTCATTCGTATCCCCAAAGTTGTTCATATTACAATAGTCGTAGATAAAAAGGGTTGTATTGCATGCTGCTCCACAAGAGCTGAATAAATACATTCCGTTCGCTGGAGGGGTAAACGTGTACCAGAAGTTGTCTGATGCCTGAGCCACAACTCCATAGTCTGCGTCTGTCAAAACCACCGCGTCGTTGCAAGTAGTTCCAGGAGCACAATCAAACATAACGATATCCTGATAGCCAAAATCTCCGCCCGTTGCTATTTCAACTCCGTCAATTAATAGAATAAAATCACCATTACCATAGCCACAACATATACCATCTCCATAGCTGTCGTCTATCACAAACTGCAAACAAGATGGATCTCCGGTGTAGGGGATACATGTTGTGTCCGAATAGGTTGTGTTGGTTGCTGAGTACGGTCCTCCTGTTAAGAGAGTGCCACTTGCGTCGGACAAAGTCCATGTTGTTTCACCTGGATAGTTGTCCGTTAATATTTGGACAACAACCTCTGATTCTCCTTCAACGCATTGGGCTGAAAAAGGAGTGGAAATAAATACGGAAAGTAGGAGGAGGATTCCAGAAAGGAAAGTAGTGTAGTGATTATTCATAGGAATCAATTCTTAATTGTTCTAGTTTAGGACGCAAAAAACTATCTTATAGTTGCTTGAAAAATCATTCTTGTGAGGCTTCATTGGGTTTAACCCGTGCAAACCTGACCGAACGCACCTAGTATTTGCAACAGATCTCCTACGGTCACAGCTCCATCAGCATTGACGTCTTCTGGGCAAAAAGCGCCATAAACACAAGCACCTGAATCCACATTTGCCCAAGCTGTATAATTGAGAGCTCCCGAATCGAGACAGCCGGCGAACTGGCAAGTTCCATCATCCAAATTTGCAGCGGCATCATAATTCGAAGCCCCGGGATATGTACAACCGTCAACAGCAGTTGGTGGCACGTAATCTAGATTGCGAAATTCTTTAATCTGATTTGGCCCACTTCCAGGATAGCTCCCGCCATTTAGAGCCATATATACTGAGCCCGTAACGGGATTTACACAAACATCTCTAATACGCTGATTAAAGGAAGCAAAATATTGGTCCTCCGAAAGAACCGTAGTCCCATTGGAGTTTAAATGCATCACGCTAAGTCTTTCGTATTGACCTCCCAATCCCCCCAAGACTGAGAGAAGAATGCTGTTCTGCCACTCGGGTATCGCTGGATGGTCATAGTATTCCATCCCGTTTACAGCAACACAAGGTGACCAAGCATAAATCGGTTCAGCAACATTGTTTGCATTACAGTATGTGTTTTCACTCGATGTATTACAAAATCCTTCGACGTTAGGCCATCCGAAATTGCGGTTTGATTGAATTATATTTAATTCATCATTTGTACTCTGGCCATGCTCCGAGCTATAAACAATTCCGCCAGGCCCTGCACAAAGTCCTTGTGGATTTCTGTGGCCGTAACTATATACATAACTTCCAGGAATTGGATTGTCTGAAGGCACAGAGCCGTCCAAATTTATCCTCAGCACTTTTCCGTTTAACGAATTAATATTCTGTGAAGACGCACCACCATCTCCAGTATCGCCTGTAGTCATAAGCAGCGTGTTGTCAGGAAGGACTAACAATCGACTGCCATTGTGGATACCTCCTGCTTGTAAGCTCAAAAGCTGTTGTTCGTTCACCAATGAGCTTCCATTCCAATCAAACGAGCTTAAATACTCGGTTCCATTAAAACTAGAGCCCGAGCAGTAAACGATATAAACTTTAGGGGTATTCGCCCAATCTGGGTCCATTGCCATACCTAGCATTCCCGGCTCTCCAGATCCACCATTCATTACTGCTTTTGAGAGAACTACAGTGGAAGCACCTGATTCAGGATGAATTCGAGTCACCGTTCCTTGTCTACTCGTAACCCAAACATGATCGTCTGGGCCCCAGAGGACTTCCCATGGAAGGTTAATACCTGAAATCAATGTTGATTCCGTGAGGGTGGTGGAACCTACCTGATAGGTAGTTTGGGCGAAAGAAAAATTACAAGCTAAAAAACCAATAAATAGGTAGGAAATAAATATTAAATGCTTCATGATGTGGTGGTAAGTTACGTATTTTTTTGAAAGACAGGGGTCCAAAAGAGTATCAGGAAGTTAATAATGTACTCGGAAGTTTTTATTCCCAGTATTAACACTTATATTTCATCAGATAAATATTTAAAATTGAATTTACATGAACCTCAGCTCTAAACAATCCCTAATTGCCATAGTGGTGTTAGCAGTAATTTGTCTTTTCCTAGGGATTCAACTTTTTGTGGGAGGAGAAAAGTTTAAAGACTTGTCAGGTGATTATAGCCGGCTTGAAATGGA
>Ga0307984_1000614_pt1 | contig 15507 bp, 18 predicted proteins | sample EllFjometageno78_FD_203169 | JGI IMG/M metagenome (GOLD analysis project Ga0307984, IMG submission 203169) | Marine microbial communities from Ellis Fjord, Antarctic Ocean - #78 | ecosystem: Environmental > Aquatic > Marine > Unclassified | place: Southern Ocean | collected 2014-10-09
CATCCCAGCGAACAACCCACCTTCATCGTTGTTGATGAGGTGGGTGATGCCTAGCTCCTGGTGCTTGAAGGGAGTGAAGATCATCTGGTTAATTTCACGCAAGCCTCTTGACCCGGTCCCCGTCAGCCTTGTCGATTGCGAGCATTATCAAATCGGCCTTGAGAATGTTCCCGTTAGCTGCGTTGATTTTCCCTAGTGCATTCGAGTATTCCGATGCTTCCGTCAAGCTAAGCTCGCCCGATTTGAGCGCGTCGAGGATGGAAAACCCCTCCTTTGATGCACGGATTGAGTTTGATTTCACTAGGTCGATGGTGTCGATGTCTGTATTTGTATTCATAGATTTTGTTCTTTAAGTTTAATGAGTTCCCGCTTGATGAGCCGTCCGGTGTGGATGGCTTCGACGTATTCGGCTGGGGGATCGAAGCCGAGTTGCCTTCTTAGTGATGTGGCAGTCCCTTCCTCGCTGTGCTGGTAAACTTTCATGTGAGCTTTGTGCTTCTCCGACTGCTGGTAAGCTTTACTGGTAGCTTTACCCTTCTCACTCTGCCTATAAGCTTTGCTGGCAGCTTTGCTCTTCTCCGTCTGATCGTAAGCTTTGATGGTAGCTTTACCCTTCTCACTCTGCCTATAAGTTTTTTTAGCAGCTTTACGCTCCTCACTCTGAGCGTAAGCTTCCCTAACAGCTTTGCCAGCCTCACTCTGAGCGTAAGCTTTCATGTAGGCTTTGCCAGCCCCACTCTGAGTGTAAGCTTTTTTAGCGGCTTTTCTTTTCTCCGTCTGATCGTAAGCTTTCTGGTAAGCTTTACGGCAAGTTATACAATCGCTATCGGTATTCCTCTCCGCGACATGCCCCCACTTACACGGCTTGCCTGTGAAGTATCGCTTAAGCCCTTGCGCTAGAGCTTCTTTCCGTGTGATGATTTTCATTTCATCCAGAAGTTCCTTTTCTTGCATTGCTTCCGTAGCCAGTCGGCGCGGTTCTTGATGACACAGCTGATTGCCACCATGCCGTCGTCATAGTTGTCCACCCAGGTGGCGAAGCCACCGGTGGCACACACTAGGGAGATCTCTTCTTGTTGGAGCATGCTGGGCTTCTTCCCGAAGTCTTTGATCTCCAGGAGGAGTGTCAACTCTTTCGAGATGAGACGGTCAGGGACACCGGCATGGTGGGAGGTGAACTTCCGCACGTAGCATCCGTATTCCTCAGCGAAGTCTTTGAGCTTCCGTTCTAGTTCTGATTCTCCAGGCATCTATTTGTTGAGTAAGGTGTTGATGGTCTCCATTGTCTGCTCCTTCTCAGAGTAAGAGAGGTAACTCACAAGGCGTGTGATCAGCCCACGGCGGGGGATGAATGCCTCCAACTCACGTAGGACAAGGAGCTTTGCATCACGTTCACTCAACCGACGACTGGAGAGATGTGGTGCGAGGGAGGTCCAGCCTACGACAGTCCCGCAGTCATTCACAAATCCTTTCTTGAGGAGCCATGCGTTGTCTGGTCCGGTGACTGTCTTGACATCGGTGAAAGGGTGTTTAGGTGTCATATTATTTCTTGTAGAATGGGAGTGTGCCACCTTCGGCAGCAAGTGGTAAGCCTTTCATCCACGGTGCCAACGTGCAGAGGAGGTCACAAAGCTTTTCATGGGTCTGGTCTGGGTCGGTGTGCAGGGTGAGGATCTCATCATGCACCAGCAAGAATGCTGGGTAGCCAGCGTCCTCAGCGCAGGACATACCATAGCGCATGATGTCACCGGCAGTTGCTTGAGTGCAGTTCTCAAACAGCTTGCCACCATATGTGGAGCACCAGCCCCACTTGCCACCAGTGTTGGGGATGACACCCCAGAACTGGATCTCATTCCCCCAGTCAGCACAAGGGACAACCTTGGCATGTGGGTAGACCAGCTTGTGACCGGACGGGAGCATGATGAGGAGGGCGTTGAACCCTGCAACTTCCTTGAAGCAGAACTTGAGCTTGCCCACAGTATGGGTGGTGCCAGGTAGGTTGATTGACCTCTTTGCAGCAGTGTCAATGTCCTTCCACGCTGAGACGATCATGGGGTTTGCTTCACGCCACGCATGGACGGCACGCTTGGCGAGGTTGTCAAAAGTTTTGTCAAGCCACATACCATAAGGGACATTTTTGGTTGACCGCTGCCAAAAATCTTCTGAGTCCATTCCTTGATCAATGCCTTTGTAGTCCTCTACCATCTCAGTCGGTGGCACAAAGCCATACTTCTCACATGTCCCACGGAACTTGGGTGGACCCATCTGGTAGGTGCAACCAAGGACGGCTTGCTTGCCGATGAACCGTTGGTCGGTGGTGATGTCCTCCACCTTGCCACCAAAGATCTTCTGGGCCATGATCTCGTAGATTGGTTCCCCAGCTTCGAACAGGTCCAAGGTCTTCTGCTCACCGACAAGCCACGGTGCCACCCTCGCTTCGATGGAGGAGTAGTCAGCTTGAAGGCAGTCGCCCTCATGGGGTTGGATGAAGTGACGGATGACGGAGACGAGGACATCGAAGAATGGTCCGCAGACACTCTCGATCTCAGCGATGGAACACCCTCGGCAAATCATGTTGTAAGCAAGCTCAGTGAACTTGATCCTAGGGCGTGCGAAGTTCTGTGGTTGTATCCCCTTGCCAGTCCAGCGGTGTGTGCGCTCAGCACCGAACACCACCAGTGCGCCACGCACGTAGCCATCATCACAGGCCATGTCGAGCATGGCGGGGATCTTCTTGACGGCAGCACTGGCGATGAGGTTGTAGGTCTTAAGGGCAGTCTGCCCACGCTCGGTGAGTTGGCGAGGGTTGGTGAGCCAGTCCTCCACCGTGTCAGCGGTGAGGTCCGTGCCGGTGTAGTTCTCCCACTTCAACCAGATCTTGAACATCTCACCTTGGGTGGGGTTGAAGCCATCAGTGGTGTCCACATCTTTCGGTGCCTTCCGTTGCTTGGTGATGGGGAGGGTGATGAAGCCGGTCTGGGCAACCTGACTGCGGAAGAGTGGCACCATCGAAGCGAGGAACTCAATCATCAAGGTGTTGGCATGCCTCAGTGCTGGGAGGTTGACGGGGATGCCCTGTGTGTTCATGCGGAGGTCCGCACGGAATGAGCTGAGTGACCAGTCTTGGAGCGGGAAGTCCTTGATGAGCTTGTGGTAGACCTGGTGCTCAGCGATCACATCACGGGCGCAGTAGTCTATGAACAGCTGGAAGTCCTCAAGGTCATCAGCTGGCATGACCCGTGTCCGCTTGTCCAGCTTTGTTGGGAGGCGGGGGCATGAGAACTTCTTGATGAGTCTCATGCCCTCCTTGTCCTTGGGCGTGTCGATGCTGAGGAAATCACCCGACTTGGCGAGGGATGATGGGATAGCAGCGAGACGACACATTGCAGCGGTGCAACGCCATTGGTCGATGGTGGGTGGGTCAATGCCAAAGGTCTTCTTGAGCAGGTTGATGCAGATGGCATGCTCGAACTGGGCATTGTGTGCGTAGATCTGGGCACCAGAGTCAATAGCTTCTCGCAGCAAGTAGCCAGCTCTACACCCGCCAATGTGCTCATCACTCTCCCACTTTGCCCACACCACCGGTGCCTCATCGTTCTTGGAGATTGCCATGATGAGGATCTCGGTGGATGGGTGCTCGGCATACTTGAATGCCCCCACACTGAGTAGGTCCGCCTCTGAGTAGGTCTCGAAGTCGAGATGGTAGATGTCTGTGCTCATCTTTTCTTTTTCTTCTTGGTTCCACCTTTGCTGTGCTTCCCACAAAATGGTGACCCGCCCCTTGGCCCTTGGGCTTTTGGTCTGCGATCTGAAGCCCCTTGGGGTTTCCCATAAAGCTGGGGAACTGATCTTGTTTTACTCATGATCTTAACATTCTTCAAGTGCTTGGTCAGGTGCAGTCAAGCCAGCGTTCTTGGTTGAGTTGGTGCGGGTTCTCCAGTCTAGTATGTCACCGGCCACTGCCAGTTGCATTGCCACCTCCTCACGGATGAGCTTATCACTCTCCAGGAGGTCGGTGATACAACTGGCGATACGACGGCGACGGGTAGCAGGTGATTCACCTGGTTTCTTGCTGATGTATAGTTTTTCCATAATCACCCCAAATGCCCATCACCCCGTGAGGAGTGATAGGCGTGCTGGTTGGTTATGGTTTAGAAGCAGGTCGCTTCTTTGGCCTCATCTTCGACTTCAACTTCATCGAAGCTTGAAGCATCGGCTGGCTTAGCACCGAATGGTTCACCGGCTTTGACATACTGGATTGCCACCAACGACGCTGACACACCCTTCTGATTGTTGTAGACATATGAGAAGAGGTTGATGTTGGCGTTGACGATGTCCCCAGCGATGGGGTGACCGGTCTCAGCTGGCATGGGCTGCTTGAGTTGGTCCACGATCATTGGGCCTTCAGGGGACTTCTCAGCCTTCATTGAAGCAACGATGTAACAGGTGTCTGCATCGTATCCATCGTAGTAGTTCCCATCCACATCAGTGACGGGCTTACGGGCGCTGTTTGTGCCATCCGCTTTAGCGTAGGCATAGTTCTCAAGCTTCGGTGGGTTTGGGTTGCCCCACTCCTCGTTGCAAAGAGCATCAAGGAGCTTCTGGAACTCACTGAATGGGTATGTCTTCTCCTTGTCTGTCTTGGGGTTAGCCGTGACGGTTGAGTCCGGTAGCCCGATGAAGTTCCCTTTGAATTTAGCATCCCCACTCGGTGGTGTGTATGGGCTGCGAATGTCGAGGAACGATGCTCTAACTCCGTTTAAACGGATTGGTAATGTGGTCATATTATTCTGGTTCTCTGGTTGATTGCCCGTAGTGGGCACCCCAAATGCCCGACCCCGTGTGAGGAGGTCAGGCTAGTTTGATGACGGTGTGTGCTAGAGAAGATGGTCTGGGACAAACCCTCCCGCCGTGTGGAATGCCCTAAGTGCAGCCTTGACCCATAATGAGTTGTGTTTGGCTTGCTCCCACTGTTTTAGTGCTTCCTCCCATGTCTTACCTTTTCTGAATGCTCTGTATCCAGCAGTGCCATAGCCACTGTCGATAAACCCACGGTTGGTGATTTTCATGGTCTTAGAAGCAGTCGTCTTCAGAGATCACCACATCGAACTGCTCGGTGGCAGACATGGTGACTCTGGCTGGTTTGGGGTCGTTCTCCAGTGTGAGTGTGGGGCTACCTGGGTTGCGGTGGACTAAGGTGTTCCAACGGTACTGGAACTTGGGGGACTGGTCTTTGAGGGCTTTGTCCTCCGTCTTGAGCACCTTCTCAGCTTGGGCGGGTGACAGGACACGGCGGAGTTTGTATCGCTTGGCAGCAGGGATCTTCTTCCTGAGCAGGTTCTCCACCTCTTTCTCCTTGTCACCCCAGCCACGGTTGCCTTCTTTGCCGTCCACCGTCTTGAGTCCAACGATGGTGCCACCGTTCTCAATGGTCTTGAGGGAGTCTTTCACAACGTCGGACATCCAAGCTGCGATCTTCTTGTGGTGTGTGAAGATCGCCACCCGTGCCGCATCGTTCAGCTCAGCGAGTGCTGGGAGGGATGGTGTGATGTGATTGGCTGGCACAAGCAGGTTGGTCTCGACTGGCACCGTGTCGAACATCTCACCGGTCCTGGTGGGGCAGATGACTCTGGCATCACAGAACCGGCATGCATCCTCAGAGGGCTTGCGGTCGGTGGGGTCAGCAATCAAGGAAGCTTGATAGTCTGCCTCGATGTCGATGGCGTAGTCCATGAGGTCACGGTAGGTGAGTGACCAGCACTCTGGCTCACCGGCGAAGTTGCGGTGGCGCGGTTGGTAGATGTAGATCGAGACCTTGGCATCGTCCTTGAAGACATAGCCTTCACCCTCAAGCTCCTTGATGCGGGAGATGGCATAGATGGCACCTTGCGGGTTCTCCTCAGCGGTGACGTAGACACCAACCCCATACTTGAGGTCAAGGATTGCAATTTCTGAGGCATCCTCAGCAACGACACCATAGTCGAGCGTGCCTACTTGGGCTGGCTCATACCAATATGGGACTTTCTGCTCATTCATGACGATGCACTCGCCACCACCGACAGTGTCAGCGAGGAAATGGGCAAAGTCAACGTAGCCCTCAAGGTGCTCCCAGAAGTTGGCGGGGATGTCATCAGCCGCGATCTTGCCGGTGAGGTGGTCCTCAGCATACTGGTGGGCGGTTGTGCCCTCCTGTGCCCACTCGGAGTCAGTGTCCGCTGGGATATGCCCTAGTGCCCGTTGCTCACGGACAAAGTTCATTGATCCAGGGCATCCTCTCCATGTCTTTGCGCCGGAAGCTCCCCAGTCGTAATGTTCGTCAGGTATTGTAGTAGTCATAATTTAAAGGTATTGGAGAGTTGGTTTGAAGTGTTGGAGCGCGGCCTCAATGCCGTGGTCTCTCATGTAGTGGCGAGCCTCCCATGCTGGGTGGCCGAAAGAGTGGATGGACTCAGTCCCATATTCTTTCTTGAGCCAGACAGTCCGTAGGTGCATGGCAGTCCGCTTGTGAATGCCAAGTGACTCTTTGGCAGCGATGATTGTCATCCCCCCGACCACTAGTCGGATGATCTCGACAGCGTCCGCTTCTTTTTGGAGACGGTGTCCCAGCTTGGTATCTTCCTCACGTTGCCGTGACCGCTTCCGAAGTTCCACCGTGATTGGGCGCTTAACATCTCGGAGCCTGTGCAGCTCTTCAATTATTGGGCGCATAAGGACGTTGATCTCTTCGATCCGGTCCTTGCATTGTTCTTCATTCATAATCACCCAAAATGCCCGACCCGTGTCATGGGGTCAGGCGTGCTTGGTGAGGATGTGTTAGACACTCTCAATCTCGGCGGTCTTGGCTGAAATGGCATCAAAGAGTTCGTTGTATTTGTCCTTGGGGGCACCGGAGATCTTGACACCGGCACCGATGACAACGTCGAGGACGGCACGGAGGGTGGCGGATGAACTGGCAGCGACAAGGGCTTTTGCGACGGTTGTGACGGACTCTTCAGTCTGCATCACTTCGACAGGTGCTTCAACAACAGGCTCCGGCTCGGGAGTTGGTTCTGGCTCAACTTTCTTGGCCTTCTTAGTAGCTGGCTTTTTCACAGCAACTGGCTTAGCTGGTGTTCCCCCTGAGAGGGCGGAGAGGATGTCAACGGCTTCCGCTGGGGAATCTGCTTCGATGTGGATATTGATTTTCATATTGTTTTGTCAGACGACAGGAGAGGTTTACCATACTGGCTGGTTCGGGCAAGAGGAAAGTTGAATTAATTTTAGAAGCAGTCCTCCTCAGTGGTTTCAGCTGTCTTGGGTGTGACCAGCCAGTAGTAGCTCCCGTCGAGCTTCCGTGGTGTCACGGTCGAACAGTTGGAATACTTGAAGCGGGTGGGGTGTGCCATCTCCAGTAGCTTGAGCTGGGAGGAGAGCACCCGTGGTGATGGGCAGGTCTTGGAGAACCGGCGTTGGCTTGCGATACTGCCAACTTCGCAGAGTATGTCGTAGAGCTTGCCGGAACATCCGCGCCAGTCGTTCTTGCTGTCACCCTCGAATGGGTCACTGAAGAGGGTGGCATGGGCCTCGTTGTCAATCCGGTGGAGGAGGTATGTCTCCAGTGAGTCCTCTTGGAGTGAGTCCATCAGCAGTGGGTTCTTGTAAGACCTCACGGCATAGCGACCGGTGGGATCTTTAGCATCATCGGAGATGGTCATCTCCCGCAGGAGGTAGTGGAGGTATGCTGGTAGCTCGCTGACGATCTGGTCTTTCCACGGCTCGAACCAGTTGGGCTTGGTCTTATCGACACTGCCACCGTCCATCGTGGTGGCATGGAGCAAGATCCACTTGTCATCGGCCCCTTTCTCCGTCAGTGGGAGGGTGGCGAGGTCGTCGGGTGTGGAGTTGAGCATGCGGAAGAGCCTCCACCAAGGGCGTGAGGTGATGCGGTCCTGGAACATGCCACGGTATCCTTGGCCACTTCCCACGGTGATCTCCTTGATTTTCTCCGTCATAATCTTCCTGGCACGGTGCGAGGTCTCAAGGACTGAGGTATCGTCAAGGATCAAAAGCTCGGACATAAACATTTCTGAGTTGTGCTCACCGCCGTTGAGCTTGAAATATGACTCAGCATTGGCCCAGCGCCCACCAAAGAGGGCTGGTAGGATGAATTTGTTGATGAATGATTTCCCTGAGTCGTTGTCACCGGCGATGTGGAGCGCCTGGCATGGAGAAATGCGCGATTCTCTCTTCCCGCCATTGCGGAAGTCCTTGATACTTGAACTTAAAAGCCCGTTGAATATCAAGAACTGGAGAGGGTCTGATTGGAACATATGCTGAAAAAACCGCTCGATTGTCACCCAGCTCCCCTGCCTCGGCTTGAGAAGCATCGGTGACTTGAGGACCAGATAGTTGAAGCCGTTGTCCTCGTAGTATCCAGCGTGCTTACCACTGGCACCGGTCAGCGCGGCCTCGATTGCTCGGTCACTCTCGAAGCCGGCAATAAGACCATCGACCGGTGAGACCATCTCAGTATCAACCTTTACGTCTCGGTATCCTTGGACGGCTAGCTGTTTGGAGAGGCTGAACCGGTTGAGGGTAATCCAACGTTCAGTTGATCCTTGCATGTAATACGTGCCCTTGCCGGAATAGTAATACTCGAGTTGCTTGGCATCTTGGATATATTTCTCAAACCCAAGGATGTCCCATAGTCCATCTTTGGGGCACAGCTTCCGTTCTGGGTCGAAGAAGAGGACTGTCTGAGCGTCACGCCCTTCGCCACTGCTTGAGACGTTAGGCATGCGAGCAATTTGAGACTTAACTGCAAGTTGCTTGTCTGCGCCGTGCATCCTTGCTTGGGCGAAGAACTTCGCGACAATGTCAGGTTTTGTTTTGCTTGTGTCATACCAAAAGTGGATTGATTTGTTGCCGGTATCAACCGCCAGGACGAGCGGGGCGAACTTGGCTAGGCAGAATGCGAAGGTGGTGAACCGTTCGACGGCAGCGCGGAGTTCACCGTCTGACATGCCCTTCGTCCCGTCATACTCCAAGACCATAAATGGACGTTTCTTGACGTTCTCATTGCAACGGGTCATATGCTTGATCTCCCCACCAGGTTGTTCAACGTCTAGCCCTTCAACCTTCTTGAATGTCGAGGGGTTCAAGAACTTGTAAGGTGAAATGTCGTCGGGGAGGTCGGAGCACCTTACCAGTGTGCCACCCTCTCGGCCTGTCTTCTGAATGCAGAGAACGTCAGTTGGCTCGAATAGCCGGTGAACAATGTCCTTGGGGTGTGTGCCGGTGGAGGCTGGGGAGGTGCCAATGACAGCTGCCGCAGAGGTCCGCTTAAACCTTAGAAGGAGTTCCGCTTGTGGTGTGAGGTTCTCGCCTTTGTCCTCGCCGTCACTGGGGATATCCCCTTCGTTAGCCCATACTCGCCGTATGGCGCGGTTTGGTGCGGTTTGGTAATCTTTACGGTCAGAGTCGTAAAGTACTCTCAGATGGGCTAGAGCGTCCTCCATTGACACTCCTAGCTTGTAACAGGTGGCCGCAACGGAGATAAGTCCGGCATTGTGGCCTTCCCCAGGGTCGGGGAGCGTGAGAACAGTGTATTGCTCCCCCACGGGGAGTTTGGAAGCTGCCTCACGCAGGTGGGCAGGGAAATAGTCTAGTGGTTCCATTGGCTTAGTCAGGTGCGAAAAATGCGGGAGTGCATTCCTTGCACCTAGAAACCTACCACCCCTTGCGGAGTGGTAGGCAGTCTGACTAAGACAAGCGATGACTTACATCGCTGGAACAGACTAGCTAGTCTGTCGTGGCGGTCAACTTAAATCCTGTTGAGGTAGTGGTATGCGATACCTAGGGCAATGAGCACCAGGTATATGGCACCCATGAACACGATGACTTTGTTGATTTGTCGGTCCGTTCGACGTTTACGCATGGCCTTCTTACTGTGGTAGACCGTGGCGGGGTTCCGGACTGCGTCTCTGACTGCGTAGTGGGATTCTTTGGCTTGTGCTATTGTGTCTTTCATTGGTTTTAGGGATGTGAAATGATGGTGTCCCTGTATGGGTCAACGTTGAATTGTTCAGCTTGGCAATACCGCAATTCAGCATCGGATGACTTGACGGATTCCCGCCAGTCGGTGCTAGACCGGAATTCACCGCCGTGAGAGCACCATTCATTGCGCTCCTTCGAGGTTGGGAATGAATGGAAGTGTGCTAGATACCGCTTGCCCGTCCGTGCGCAGACTGCAACGCCGTTACAGTATGAAACGCCGTAGTAGTTTCTTGAGTTGATTTTCATAATCACCCCAAAGCCTCCCGCCCGTCGTGACAGGGGGAGGTGATTCGTCGTGCACCTTTAGTGCTCAAGGTTGTTTGTCTCTCACTTTGTGCGACTACGCTTCGAGGTGTATGAGTGCCGCGAGGATCTCCGCGCATGGTGCCAGTTTTTGCAGGGCACTTAGGGCCGTGTGTGTCATGTCCCGCTCATAACCGGAGATTGTTGGGTTGCTTCCGGCGGGATTATCCCCTGCCTTCTCCCACGTTCCGCCCATGTAGTTGCTAGCAGAGATGGCATCACCTCCCTGAATTATAGTAGCGGTTACCGCCGACTGCCACGCTTGCCAGTCATCGGGGTTTTCGTCGTCGTGCCCGTCGCAGTCTTCGCGGATATCTCGCATTTCGTCGTCGTGCTCCCACGTTGTCTCGATTGAGATTGATGGCGCGATGGTTGCGAGCGTTGTCTGTAGTTTTGTTTTCATGGTCTTATTGTACCAGTTCTCCGACGTAACAGTAGTTTACATATTGCTCAGGATGGATTTCCCCATCCTTGCAGAGTGCATCGGCGAAGTAAGAGAATTCTTCGCTGAGCATTATTGGATCGTTAGCTAGTTTGCGCTTTGTGTCGTCGCCTAGCATGTCGTCAAACCGTTCTGACAGTTCCGATTCTGTGGACACGTGCCCGACTTCCTCAGCGTAGAGTTCGACCATTTCAAGTAGCGTTTCGTCATTGTAATTCATAAGCACCCGGAAACCCGGCACCTTGTGAGGGTGCCAGGTGATTCGTTGGGAGTGTGTTGCCGTTAGTCTGTCCAAGGGCTAAATTCCCCTTTATCCCCATCCCACAATGGCGGGGTTTCTTGCTTGTTTAGTGCCAGCCATTGGGAGAGGAAGGTTTTAAACGTGGCAATGTCGGGGATGTAATTGCAAAGTGGTTGACCTTGGAAAACCAAGGCGTAACCGTGTTGGCTAGTGTGGGAGATGAATATCTCCGGAGTTGTTTCGTTTTTCATGTTAGTTTGATTTCCGTGCTTGCCAGATTGCTTCTAGTTTGTGAGCGAGTTGGACGAAGAAATGATTCCCGTCTTCGTCCTCCACCGTGAAGGCTCCGTATGAGTGACGTTTGATTATGCTAGTTATTTTCTTCATGGTCCTAGAGTTGTTTAAAGATTAAGTAGGTATAGAGCTTGGCTGATTTGTCAGAGGGGAATTCCGTGCCTTCTGGATTGATTCCCAGGTCGTTAAGGAATTCCGAAATGCTGTAGTCCATAAATTCGAAGTCGAAGGGGATCCCCATTAGGTAATCATGAAATCGATCTTGATTGTTTGGGAATCGTAGGAGGTTGTTTGAGTAGTTTGACACTCTCTCGAACTCTTCCCGTAGGTGATTGATGGCTTGCTGGTATGTGGGGAATGTTCCCCCTTCGTCGTCCGTGACGCATTCTTGAATGTGGTTGCGTATGGCAAGAGTGACTTGCTTCGAGTTTGTCCTTAGTTTTGTTTTCATAACCTTCACCCCAAAGGCTCGCTTGATTCAACAAGCGAGCGATTTGGTTTATTACCTATTAACGGTCTGAACGTATCGGCATGATGACGGCCTCCAGGTTGCCAGACGTTAATTTCAGTGGGTGCATATGGGAGGTTGATGCTTCCCATGATTGTTTCCCTGCTGTGCCAAACAAGGTTTTCGAACCTAGTGCATCGGATAGGAAAGTATCGTTGAACAAGATGGCACCACCATGCGAATTTGCTTCGTTTAGTTTGGCCGTTACGTAGCTGACTAATTTTTGCTTGTCTACCACAAGAGATGCCGTTGCCATCTCATCGCTAGGAATTGCTTTGAAATCTGGAATGACTACGCGCCAATTAGGGAAAGTTCCAGTGTCTTCTTTAGGGACTAGGAGGACGTTTTTCCCCGTTACGGATATAGCATAGCTGCCGTTAGAGTAATTCATATTAATGTCTGTCTCTAGCTTGTGGAGTCGTCTTCCGTCTGTGGCGACCAGGAGGATTGTCCCGAATTGATCAATTTCACAATTAAGGAAATTTAGAACGTGGCGGGTTGCGTCTTTGCTGATTGCTTTTGACAACCATTTCAACGCTTGGAAATCTGGATGCGTTTTCTCGATTGTGACGGTCTGGCGGTTTGTTTCTGTTTTCATAGTTTCTTAGTCAGTTGCGGCAGGTTGATTCCTGCCGACAAATAGGTTTTAGTTTCTTGGGGAGGGTTTGTCCACTTCTTTTTTACAAATAGGGGGAGAAAGTGCTGGAAGCGGCTTAGAAGCAATCATTTTCTGTGATTTGGGGAGTGAGTTTAGCCAGTTCCGATTCTTGTTTTCTGAGAATGTTGTAAATCTCTGTGTGTTGCTGGGTGCGATATTTGGATTCTGCGGATTCTTGGCGTTCCGCTTGTGCCGCTCTGTTCTTTGCTTGGCGTTTCTCTTTGACTCTTAGGGCCGTTGCTTCCATTTGTTCCTCTTCTCGGAGTGATGGGGAGTGAAGGGGGCGGAATATGTCAACGATGGAGTTTTTAGCTCTGATCCTTGCGTTAAGCGTGGCAATGGGGATTCCGAGACGCTGGCTCCATTCGCGTGTGTTGAGGGTTTCCCCACTGTATTCAATGTTTAGGCAACGTCTGCGGCCAATCTGTTTCAAGTTTATTTTACTCATGCACGGCCAATGTGAGCCAGTTAGTTGGGTGTGGCAAGCTTTAATAGTATTGCAGGGAGGGGAGGGCAGAAAGGAGTTACACAAATTCCACTGCTCTCGCTCTAGGATCAGCCATGCTGGGGGGATTGCGAGGCTATCGGGAATTTCGGGCATTGCTCTTCCATTCTGCTCCCTATATATATAGAGATTTCTTTATTCTCTTTTTTCTCTACTACATAGCAATTCTATAAGATGTAATGCCCTAAATTATTAGATATATAGAGAGAGTATAAGGAATAAAGGATTTTTAGCGAGGGCAGTACGATTCGTGTAAAACTCTTCTGCCCTAAGTGATTAGAGGGCACGAAAAAGCCCGTTGCCATGGTAAGCAACGGGCTTGAGGAAGGGGACTAGCGGCTGTTTTGCTGGTCTTGTTGGTGTTCAATTCGCTCGATATTGCCAACAACGGCCATAAAGAGGATTATCAGGATAGTGGTTTTCATTGTGCTTGATTGTCGATTTCTGACATGAGGGTGTCAATGTGGGTGTTTTCGTCCATCTCGAGGACAATCCAAGGGCGGGAGTTTCTCAGATTGTAACATGCACCGTGAAAACTATTGTTGCCAGCCTGGAGGCACCAATGTTCTTCATTGTATGCAATCGTTAATTGCCCCCATGTTTCACCATTTTCATCAGGTTCACAGTATTCTAGGACTTCCCGCTTTACTGCGTCAATGTTTAGGGTCAAGGATGATTTAATGCTCTTAATTACTTCGTCAATTTCGTTTTTCATTACTGGAAGAGGCAAGAGATTAGGATAGGGACTAACACCAGGACAATAAATGACATGACAGTAATGTCGATAAGGAGTCTAATGGCTCTTTCTGATTTCGTTTCGTTTTCCATAACGTGGGGAGTTCTAAACTTTGGTTCTGATCATGTCACGCTCTTTTTTACATTATTTCTTCTAAGCCTCTTTTTGCGCTTATGGGAGTAAGAGAGGGGCGAAAAAGAAAAATTGCTTTAGTCCACCACTGGTCCTTGCTCTTGCGCATGTAATCCTATAGGTTTCACGTAATGAGCCACAAAATTATTCCAACTCCTGCAATGATAGAAATCTTGCTCACTATGGCAACAAACGGCGAAAAACGGCGGGACATTGCGCCAAAACTCGGCATTTCAGCCATCACATTAACACGCTGGATTATGGGGGAAGAGTTTCCGGAAATCAAACAAGCCTATAAAGAGGCGAAACAGGCATACGCTAACGACCTGGCAGAAGACATTATTCATCAAGCATCAATGCCGCTACATGAAAACCCCAAACTAGCTAATGCTGAAGTCCAGAGACGCAGATTAATTGTCGATACGAGCAAATGGATAGCGTGCAAGCTATTACCTAAGGTGTACGGTGACAACCTCAAGATTGACCATAAGCACAGTGGCGAGATCAAGCTATCTCCCCTTGCTCAGCTACGACAACTGGAGAAGAGGGGGCCAGTTGTGGACGTTGCGCCATTACCTAGGCTAGTAGTGACTGACGACGACTGTTTCTAGTGGTGTGATATTGAGATTCTCACCAGCGATTTCAGTTTGTGGTGATATGCCGGGGTGTATGGCCCATATAGGCCAGGACTTCTTGGTGTATTATATATGGACCACCATCACCCCAACAAACCAAACAGACCCCCAACAAACCAAACAGACCCACAATATAAAACCAAACTAAACCCCAACAAACCAAACAGAATACTCACCAGCTTTCGACCCCAAAAACGCGCTTTTGTCCCTACCTACAACACCCAGCAACTTCCTTGACACGATCCACAAAAAATGAAAAAGTGAAATTTCATAACCAATGAACCGAAAAGTAATTCAGATCACTACAACGCCTGGACACCTCGTCGCACTATGCGATGATGGGACCATGTGGACCAAGTGTTGGCACCCAACCGCTAGCACACAGTGGGAGGAGTATCCCAGCATCCCAGCTGGTGGTCGCACCCCACCGAAAACCCCACCATGCCCACGGTGTGGGTCGTTGATTGACAACGGTCAATGCCTCAATGGGCACACTACAGAACCGCCACCCGAGCGTGGTATTGACGACAACGTTTCAAAGTTCTAAGTATGGCTGGAACACCCATCAAGCGAGCACGGAAAGAGGCGGAAGCGAAGGAGCTGCTCCGGCTTTTGCAAGACCCATTCTGGCGGTTGAACAACCTCTACCACATCAAGTCCGAGGACACTGGTGCGGTGATACAGTTCCGGCCCTACCCAGAGCAGACCGAGGTGTTCGAAGCTGTCCTTACTGAAGGGCACAAGAAGATAATCATCCCGAAAGCGCGACGGCGTGGGATGTCCACAGGTATTGATGTGCTGGCGTATGATCAAGCAGTTGAGAACGCCGGATATGAGGCGGGGATCGTGGACCGTAACCAAGCCGATGCCTCCAAGAAGTTGGAGAATATAATCAAGACTTCCCACGGTAAGCTCCCCGACTTCATGGCGGCGGACATGAAGACCATAAAAAACAATGATGACAGACTCGCATTCCAAGTTGGTGATGACACCACCTCTAACATTTACGCATCGACTG
>Ga0307984_1000615_pt1 | contig 15506 bp, 26 predicted proteins | sample EllFjometageno78_FD_203169 | JGI IMG/M metagenome (GOLD analysis project Ga0307984, IMG submission 203169) | Marine microbial communities from Ellis Fjord, Antarctic Ocean - #78 | ecosystem: Environmental > Aquatic > Marine > Unclassified | place: Southern Ocean | collected 2014-10-09
CAATTCCCGTAAAGCCCATCTTAATGGCCTCTTCAACAACCGTGTACCTTTGTGTTCCGTTACTAACTTTAATGTCCGCTGCAATTCCTTGGGCATGAGTTCCTGCTTTCTCCTTCTTTCTTTCGATTGGGTGGTCTTCTGATCTATAACCACTCGTGATGACGAAGGGGAATGCACACCTAGCACGTAACAAATCTAACTTCAGGAGTAATACATCACTGATCTCGTTCTCGCCAGTGTACTGACAAGCAAACTCTTCTCTAGTGAAGTAATCTAAATCGTTGTTAATGTTATACATCAGTATAATCCCCTTCAATGGGTTCTTCGCCACCAGAGATAACAGTAGTTTCACCTCCAACACCTGTAATAGAGATGTTGATGGCACTCTTGCCCCCTGTGGCCTTATCCTTCTCAAAGTAACTGACAGGCAATAGCCTATCCATACAGAGCTTCCATGCCGCTGCTTGATTCTTATGGTCATCGTCCAAGGCTGCTGACAATATCGAGTCTAATACCTTCCTACTCTTAGGAGAGGCCAGCATCCTAGCCTTGTACTCGTTGATTGTAGCTGCATCACCCTTTGGTCTGCCTAGGGCCTTACGCTTACCGTTGGTTTTTGACACTATATCTGTTTTCTTTGGTCGCCCAACCCGCTTTGCGGGCTGACTAACCTTTGATTCTTTAATACTCAAGGCATAATCCTTTGGTTATCTTAAGTATACTTAAGTATCTTTAGGCTATACTTTAATTATAATCTTTAAAGTTAACTCTTAAAGTCTTCTTAAGTACCCTTAAGGCTAATGGTTTCCTTAATCTCTTTATTATACTATATATTATAGCACATCTTAAAGCAAAAGTCAAGCATTATTTACTGTCTAGCCTAAGTTTCTTTAGTCAAGCTAAGGCACTCCTCATGTCATACCTAGCGGTCACCCATGTGTCCGTTTGCCGACCCCTCGCCACATAAGGGCAAGCCTGTGTTTCCTTATGTATATCAATGACTTAGGATACATATGGATTACTAGTGTATATACTCATTAATTACCTTTTATTTCCAAATTGCTACTATTTTGTATCTAGGGGGTAACATCATATAAATAAGGTAGTCCAGCGGCCCCCCCGGTACCTTTACCGCGCGCCTGATCAAGACTCCTTATGGCGCGAATCGAGACCACCGGCCAGCCTTTGGGTCAACATGGGGAGTTCACAGGTCAGACACAGGGCCACACAGGGTAAGTGTAAGGATACAGTAGGATACCTACAGCCTACACATGACCACCCAAGTCAGACCCAAGACACAGCCGGCCACAATGCTCACACAATGGCCAGACCCATCGGCTAGCCCCATGGATACCCAAGCCACAGGCCACGGATTGCCACCTGTCAACATGGGATGTAAATTAAATTCCTAGGGTTTATGCGGGCTGTAGGCCGATTGTAAAATTAAATGAAATTAGTTGTTGACAGCTTCCATGGGATCCCTATACTGGGCACCAAGGAAACGGGGGAACGGCTCCCCAGATTGATACCTAGTGCTGGCAGTGACCAAGGTCGCTTATAGGCCAGCAACGAAGGAGACAGTCCCCGCTTCCCTCTCGCAATAGCGGGTCGGCACTCTGGCTTACTAGCCTTGGCAATAGCAGAGAAGACACCCATACTAAGCGAGAACGAGTAACCAAGGTTAGAAGGGTTAGCGCGGGAAGTAGGGCTTAGGCTCGAAGGTGTGCCGCCAAGTAATACCCAACTAATCAGCGGTTATTCACTCAAGGCCCTTAGCGTTAGGGGTCTTGATTGAATAACTTGAGGGAATCAAAATGAGTAAAATAAAGCATTTTAGGCACTCTTATGCTGAGCTAGCAAAAAACGGTGCGAAGTACTACAACGATGATAATTTCTGTACAGTGATTGGTTTAGCAGTAGCCTGCGACTTGTCATTCGGTAAGGCATACAATATAGCTAAGCGCACCGTCAATAGGTCGCACCGTCGTGGCCTCAAGGTTCACGCAATCCATAAGCTATATGAGAGCATGGGGAAGGCGCTGATCCCTTGTGCAGTACCTTGTAAGACATTGATGACCCTGTCACGCAGTGTACCACCAACAGGTCGCTATATGTACCTAACAGCCTCACATTGTGCAGTATCACGTGAGGGTATAGTTGAGGACTGGTGCGCGGAATTCCCTAAGAAAAACCAAATTAGAACAGCCTATAAAATAGAGGATATAAAATGAGCAGATCAATATTAATAGAAATAAAGTCCCATTATGGGAATTCGGTTATCTACCCAGCGTGCGACAATGCCAAGACGTTCGCCAAGGTCGCAGGCACTAAAACATTAACCAGGCACACTCTGGAATTGATCGAGAGCCTAGGCTATAAAATTGATACATATACACCCGACTGGAGGATTTAACATGCAAAAGTTTTTAGTGTGCTGGACTGCGTTTGATGGAAGAGAACACTTCTCAGAGTATGACAATTTAGATGATGCAATGAGTAGACACGAGTACTTAAAAGGAGCGGGTTACGATTGGCTCGTTTATCTGTCAGTAGTAATTGATTACGATTAGTAGCTTTATCGTGTCCATTGGCGTACAGTGGGCATTATTAAATCAACTAAACCGATAGGTAATACAGATGATTATTAAAACAGTTAATGAGTATGAGTTTGTCAATGAGTTCAGAGCATACGAGCGAGAGGACTTCACACGTGAAGCGTTGGTTGCCTTGTTTGAGTATCTTGAAGACTACAGCCGAGACACAGATGAGCCTTTTGAACTTGACGTTATAGGTCTGTGCTGTGAATTCACAGAGTATGCGGACTTTGAAGAGATTCAAGAAACCTACAGCAGCACAGAGCTTTACAGCTTGGACGATCTGCGAGGACATACGATAGTCATAGAATTTAAATATGGCATAATTATACAAGACTTTTAAGAGAGGAAAACATAATGCAAAAAGCACACTTACATCTAATCAAATGGGCGGTAAAACGTGGGTATTCTGTGGCTGTATATGGTGAAGGCGAATTTGACGGCCTCCACAGTACATATAAAGATATCAAAGATGCTGTTGAGGGTTGCGACATGGGCCAAATGGATCTACTAATTCCCAGCGTCAAACAAGCAGGCAAGTGGAAAAACCTTGGTAGTTTTGCTTACATGTTCGACTATGATCAAGAGCCAGACGAAACCATCTATGACTACGGAGTTAATGAGATTTCTGAAGCATGGGCGGCTGATTACGAAGCAACTAGATTAGAGGTGGCATAATGAAATACAGATTTCAGGTAGATTTTGAAGATGTTAAAACAGGTGCAGAATTTGAAAGAAACGGGAACCTATGGGTTAAACAATCCACGCGTACAGCTAAGATAATTAAACCTGTGGAGTACTCTAACGTATGGTTTTATTTTAGCAAACGAGAAAAGATCAACATAAGTGAGGTGGCGTGATGATTAATAGACCTTATTTGTGCCCTACAGCATGGGGGGAGGCTGAAAAAGAAGGTTTAGTTCCAGTCCCTCTAATAAAATACAAGGATAAGACAGCAGTGGCAGACGAGTATCATGTTGAAATATGGGGAGCTAGTGACGGAGGTGGTTTATATAAAGCGAATCTCGCCATAATAGAAGATAATAAAGTGGCTGATTTTATTTATGGGCACAGCTATACAGACGCGGACTTCTTAAAATGGACGCTTATCACTAAAAACCTAGACGATTATTTAAGGCATTCAAGTTTTGACAAACCGGAGGTGGCATAATGTACAGGGTATACTACTACACGTTTGATTATAGCAAATACTATGCTACAATGGCAGAGGCACATGCAGCAGGTCGTGCCTCAGGGTTTCAGGAATACACCATTACGAGGGCTAAATGATGAACTATTTCAAGACGGTAAACCTAAACCCTACAGCGGCGGCAGTAGTGAGAGCTAATGACAAGCGCGAGCAAGAGCGACAAGCGCAAAAGAGGCTAGACCACTGGGCGCGATTGCGCCGTGATTATTCAGCTATCGAGAGGGTTCAAGAATGAACAGCGCAATGCGTAGACAGATCGAGGAGGCACAGAAACGTGATACTGTGCAAAACATAATAGTGGAGGTCATAGGGTGGTCAGTCACTGGCCTACTGGCTGTAATAGGGGCGTTTAGCTGGTATTGGGTCGTGGTGATGGCCCTAGGGATGCAACCATAAATGATGACTAACAGACAAAAAATAGAAGATATGTACATTGATTGGATTAATAATTTCTGGACAGTGAGGCGCTTTGCTCAGTACTACGGCCTAACAGAGGCGCAAGCACATAGAGTTATCAACACGGGGCGCGCGTTAAACCATAGACGGCCCACACTGTCAGACCATTGGGCGCGATTGCGTACACTATACCCAGCCATAGAGAAGGTAGCTAAATGAAATGTAGATGCGGTAAACGAGCGGATGTAATTGAACGTGGGCTGTACAGTTGTGCAGTCTGCTGGCTAAAACAGAACGCGATCATTAGTGGTCACTACAGCGCCCAATAGTGTTGAAATTGGTAACTACACTGACCATACCACAAACGATATCAAACAGGCATAAACAGAGGGAAAACGATCATGAAAGAGCTATATTTTTATACTAAATGGTGCCTTATAGGATTTGTAATCGGCTGGCCTATCGGCTATGCTATCGGCACTTACATAATATAACTGGAGAATTGATATGAGTAATTGGCGCGAGCTACACGGTGACGAAGATATGCTAGACGACTATCCACCAATGGAACAATGGGAGATTGATGAGGCACTGGCAGACATTAAAGCAGACTTACAATGGACAGAGGAGAACACCTAATGAGGAACAGAACATATATAAACCGCAGCTCCAACGAGCGTATGATTTACGGGGAAACGTATAGTCTAGCTCAAATAGCATTGATCACAGACATGGCTAAAACCACGTTACACAATCGCTTTGGTTTTGCTGAGTCATTTGGTGACCGTGAGATTAGAAGCCCTGATAGGGCGTTTGTATGGCCTCTAATGGAGACTGCTGGCGCTAAGCTGTCCGCTGAGTGGTTGAGCAGGAGTTTAGTAGCATGATACTGTTCGGACGCTTGTTATCTATAGAGTACAGACTAGGTGTAGGCTTTGATCTTGAGTTTGCTGACAGTCGTGCTGTCTGGGTCTTTAACACTATCACGGGTGAGCAGAGTGCCTTACCTTTCATGGGTACAATAATCAGCCTGCCTCTGTGCTTAATCACATACGGTAGGATATACGAGGAGATAGAAATAGATGAGTAAGATTAAAGAGAACTTGTTAGGATATGAGTACGATCAGAATGACTGGATCGAACCCGCAGCCCACGTCATGGTTGACGAACTGGTCGAGTATCAGGTATACTGTATGTCTTTATCTGAGCTGACACAGAGAGTAGCCAGACAGGTAAGAGATGAGTATTATGCCAACCCATATATGCACATGGCCAACAAACATAACGAGGTATTTAGAGATGAGTAGATGCAGAGCATGTGACGTAATCTTAGGTGAGTACGAGTTGAAGCGGAGGGACAAACAAACTGGCCTCCATGCTGATCTTTGTAACACCTGTTACTCACACTCCAACGATGCAATTAATGAAGTAGAAATAATCACAGCACTTAGTCAAACTTTAAGTGAGAACGAGCTTGACAGCTTCTTGACTAACGATTATAATACTTAGGTAAGCAAAGGAAATGTTTAATAATAATCTTTAAAGTTTAATCAATCGCTACTTAAGTAGTAGCAAATAACCTAGAAGGAAGTAACCATGGCAGTAGTAGAAGGTACAATCGCATTTGAAAACTTAGACACCCACGAGATGTATCAGGGTCAATCCACCGGCAAGTACTCAGTTGTCATCAGCCTAGATGACACCACAGCAGACCAGTTAGCAGGTCTTGGCATCAAGATGCGAGAGTATGAAGGCACTAAGCAACGCAAGTTCAGTAGCAAGTACGACATTGGAGTCGTAGACAAAGAAGGCCAGCCCTTTATGGGTCGCATAGGTCGAGGCTCTAAGGTCAGGCTCTTGTGGCAGGAAGGCCCACCACACCCTGTCCACGGCACAGGTACGTACCTCAACAAGATCAAGGTCTTGGAAGTGGCAGAGCAGGAAGCAGGTGAGGACTTCTAATGGAATCGGAGTCCACTTTTGTCCAGCATGAGTCATGCCCTTCGTGTGACTCTAAGGATAACTTGGCTAGGTACTCCGATGGACACGCCGTCTGTTTCTCAGGCGGCTGTTCACATTATGAGCGGGGCGATGGCACAGTTACCAGAATCCATACCACACCAGCGAGGAAATTAGAAATGACAGGTGTAATAGCAGCAATCTCCGACAGGCGTATCAATCAAGAGACAGCTAAACGATACGGTGTCACAGTAGAGTATGGGCCTGACGGCACTATCTCTAAGCACCACTACCCTTACTACGATAAGGACACAGGCGATGCAACAGGTACTAAGGTACGCATCGTAGAGACCAAGTCCTTCTATGCAACAGGAGAGTTTAATAATGCGGGTCTCTTCGGCCAACAGGCGTTCAAGTCAGGCGGTAAATACATCACGGTTACAGAAGGCGAGGCGGACGCGCTTGCTGTCAACGAAATGTTCGATGGAAAGTGGCCAGCAGTTAGCATCAGATCAGGAGCAGCCGGTGCAGCCAAAGACATCAAAGCAAACCTAGAGTGGCTAGAGACCTTCGACAATGTGGTCATCTGTTTCGATAACGACAAGGCAGGAACGGAAGCAGCCAAGGCAGTGCTTAATCTCTTCACCCCCAACAAAGCTAAGAACGTAACGCTACCTATGAAGGACGCAGGCGAGATGCTTAAGTCTCGCAAGGTTGCAGAGTTTGTTAAGGAGTGGTGGAATGCCAAGGCGTTTAGACCTGACGGTATTGTTTCAGGCTTAGACACATGGGAGTTACTTCAAGAGCAGAAGGATGTCAAATCCATACCCTATCCTTGGGACTGCTTGAATTCCTTTACCTACGGCTTCAGACGTAAGGAGTTAGTAACCATTACCTCAGGGTCAGGCATGGGTAAGAGTCAGATCATGCGAGAGCTTGAGCATTACTTGTTGAAGAACACGGAAGATAACATTGGTATCCTAGCACTAGAGGAAGACATCCCTAAGACTACGTTAGGTATCATGTCCATTGAAGCCAACAAGCTACTGCACATACCAGAGGTACGCGCTAAGGTAACACCAGAGGAAGAGCGTGGTTACTGGGAGAGGACGTTTGGGTTAGGTCGCTTGCAATTACTGGATCACTTTGGTAGTACCAGTGAGGACGATCTATTAGGGCGCATACGCTACATGGCCAAGGGTCTTGACTGTAAGTGGATCATCTTGGATCACCTCAGTATTGTAGTTAGTGATCAGTCCAATGGTGACGAGCGTAAGGCTATCGACAGTATCATGACCAACCTCCGCAAGATTGTACAAGAGACAGGCGTTGGTTTGTTCTTAGTGTCACACCTCCGCAGACCATCAGGTCAGAAGGCGCATGAGGATGGAGGTAAGATTAGTTTAGGTGAGTTACGAGGCAGTGCAGCAATCGCACAGCTCAGTGACATGGTGATTGGTTTAGAGCGTGACCAACAACATGCCGATGCTACTATCCGTAACACTACTACCGTTCGTGTCCTGAAGAACAGGTTTGCAGGGTTGACAGGGCCAGCTTGTTACTTGTACTATGATAATGAATCAGGCCGCATGATTGAGACAGCCTGTCCAGCATCGGATGACAAAGCGGAGTTTTAAATGCGAGAGATAGTATTTGACATTGAGACAAACGGTTTAAACCCCAGCAAAGTATGGTTAGTATGGGTTTACGAGAGAGATACAGGTAAGTATGTATTGTTCTCAGCCGATACAGTCTCTGCCTTTAGCCAGTACATTAAAGATATGGGAGAGTGCAGAGTAATTGGACATAACATTATTGACTTTGACATACCTGTCTGCGAAAGGTTGTTAGCTACTGACTTTAGTAAGTGCATTGTGTCAGATACATTAGTTATGTCACGCCTTGCTGATCCTTCACGGGACGGTGGGCATTCACTAGGAAGCTGGGGTGAGAGATTAGGATTCCCCAAAGGAGAGCATGATGATTGGGATAACTTTACGCAAGACATGGTGGAGTATGGTAAGCAAGATGTTAGCGTTAATGAACTGGTGTACAAGAGATTACTTTCTGAGCTTAGTGGTTTTGGAAGTGAGAGTATTGACCTTGAACATCGAGTGCAAGAAATTATATCACAGCAAATTAAAAGAGGCTGGACTTTAGATCAAGAGAAATCCTTTGTCTTACTTGCTGAACTTAAAGAAAAGAAGTATGACTTAGAGGATGAGGTACATGAAGTCTTTAAACCTTTACCTACTTTTGTAAAACAAGTATGCCCTAAGATTAAGAAGGATGGGGCGATGTCAGTTGTGGGTCTGAAGTTCTTAGGTGACAGTTGGGAAGTAGTCGGTGGTGAGTTTAGTCGCATTGATTTCCCAGCGTTTAACTTAGGATCACGACAGCAGATAGGAAGATACTTACAATACTTTGGCTGGAAGCCTAAGCAATTTACTGAGACAGGACAGGCCATCGTTGATGAGGCAGTGCTGCGGGAAGTGAAGGGCATACCACAAGCGTCTTTGATTGGCAAGTACCTGATGATACAGAAGCGTATTGCACAGGTGCAGAGCTGGTTAGATGCAGTCACGGATGAAGGTAGAGTACATGGTTACGTTAATCCCAACGGTGCTGTGACGGGACGTATGACACACTCTAGTCCTAACATGGGACAGGTGCCAGCAGTCTACTCGCCTTACGGCAGAGAGTGTAGAGATGTCTGGACTGTACCCAAGGGATACAAGTTAGTAGGTATGGACGCAAGCGGTCTTGAGCTACGTATGCTTGCACACTACATGAACGATGAGGGATACACTAATGAAATACTCAACGGAGATATACACACGGCAAACCAGTTGGCTGCGGGCCTTGACACTAGAGATCAAGCAAAGACTTTCATCTACGCTTTTCTTTATGGGGCAGGAGACGCCAAGATCGGAAGTATCGTTGGAGGAACTGCAAAGGATGGCAAGAGACTTAAAGAAAAGTTCCTTGCAAATACGCCTGCTCTTGGAGACCTACGAGAACGAGTTGGACTGGCGGCTGGAAGAGGCTATGTTCTTGGCTTGGATAGGAGAAGGGTCGCCATACGATCAAGCCACGCGGCACTGAACAGCCTGTTACAGTCGGCTGGTGCTATTATAATGAAGAAAGCCTTGTGTTTGTTGCATGAGTATGCTACACTATGGGGTATAGACTTTCACATAATAGGAAACATACATGATGAGATCCAGACAGAGGTACGAGAAGAGAAAGCAGAGGTTTTCGGAAGGCTGGCAACAAGCTGTGTTGAAGCTGCCGGAACCTATTACAAACTCAACTGCCCTCTCGCCGGAGATTACAAAGTCGGCAACACATGGGCAGACACACACTAACTGTAGAGACTGTGACGCATTACTTACTGAGGTTAACTGGACACCTTCCTTTAGGAAGAACAACAACGCCACATGTAAGTTCTGTTATCAAACAAGACACAACTTAAAAAACTGTAAGATTACAAACCCTGAGCGTATGTGGGTAAACGGTAAGTACATTCCAAAGAAGCACCCTCTGTACAAAGCAGGTAAGTACAAGGGCTTTGAAGATGCAGCCTTTAGTTCCTTAGAGAACTACAAGACTAGCCCAGAGGGTCAGGTGTATATAATCGCGAACCCTGCATGGGAAGGTTGGGTTAAGGTAGGGATGGCAGTGGACGCAATGGATAGAGCAGGTAACTACCAAACGTCCTCACCTTTCAGAGACTACACGTTGTTGTACACCTACGATGTAGATGACAGGAGAGCAGCGGAGTCAGCAGCACACAAGAGACTAGCAAAGGAATGCGACAACATCAACGAGTGGTTCAGGCTGTCCCCAGAAATCGCTAATGACTTAATACTAGAGGTGATACATGAGTACTAATAAAACAACGGACAATTTAGTACAGGACATCTACGCACTGATGGAGAGCAAGGACGCTGACTCATCTGTAGATGTAGAGGCAGAGATAGAACGCTTTGGTGAGGGAGTTAAAGCTCTGATGCGTAAGGAGTTTGGAGCGGAGAAGCGAGAGGATAATAGACTGCTACGTTTGTCTAACATTGGCCGCACTGACCGCTACCTTTGGAACCATTACAATGGCACAGCAGGTGAAGAGTTAGAACCACATACTTATGTCAAGTTTATGTATGGTCATTTGATCGAAGAGATGCTCTTGTTCTTGACCCGCATGGCTGGACACACTGTTACGGATGAACAGAAGGTGTGTAAAGTAAATGGAATCGTAGGTCACATGGATTGTTCTATTGATGGGATAGTTACAGACGTTAAGTCAGCCAGCGCCTTTGGCTTTAAGAAGTTTAAGGATGGTAGTTTAGTACATGACGATCCCTTTGGTTACATAGATCAGATCAAAGCCTATGGTCACGCCTGCGGGCAGACTAAGGTTGGTTGGTTGGCCATGGACAAAGCAAACGGACACATTACTTACCTTAAGTATGACCTTAAAGAAACAGATAACACCAAACTTAAAGAGCCTATCACTGAACGGATTGACCAGATCAAGGCGATGGTATTAGAGCCAGAACCTACAGCTTATTGTTACGAACCTGTGCCTGATGGCAAGTCAGGTAACATGAAGCTGGCCATTGGTTGTTCTTACTGTCAGTTTAAAGCACACTGTTACCCAGACCTAAGAGTATTTAGCTATGCTTACGGGCCTAAGTATCTGTGCAAGGTAGTCAACGAGCCACGAGTACGGGAGTTTGTGTTAGATGAAACAGGGTTTTAGATCAGGGCTAGAGAAGGACTTATCACAGAAGCTAGATGGACAGTACCTGTTTGAACCTTACGGTCTGCCCTACACTACACACAGGAAGTACCTACCGGACTTCGTACACGAAGACAAGGCAGTGCTGATAGAGTGCAAGGGATTCTTTAGGGTAGGTGACACACAGAAGTATAAGGCTATTAGAGACTCAATGCCTGAGTGGGAGATCATCTTTGTGTTGTCCAACCCTAGCAAGAAGGTACGCAAAGGTGGTAAGCTGACGATGGGTGAGTGGTGTGAGAAGGAAGGCTTCAAGCACTACACCATTGAGACATCAAAGGAAATGACTAAGTACATTAAAGGGAAGAAAGTCTAATGGCTATGACACTCGATGAACTAAAAGAACAGATGGAAAAGTGGCTTGATGAAGATTTAATCTGTGAGTTGTTAGGCATCACGACAGCAGACTTGGTTGATGCTTTTGAAGACAGGATAATTAAAGACTTTGACAGACTAACAGAGGATTTTGAAGATGAGTATTAATGACGCAACACGGTTCGACTGGGATAGGTTACGAGACAACCACCCAGCAGTAGAGAAGAGAGGCTTAGAGAAGACAGGATTAGAGCCATGGGCAACTATGGCAGAGGAAGAAGCTGCCCATAGTTCTTGGGATAATGAAGTAGAGGATGTGGTAGGCGCACCTAGACACTACAACACAGGCAACATAGAGTGTATTGATGCAATAGAGGAGTCCATGTCCAGCGTTGCATTCAAAGGCTACCTCAAGGGCAACTGCATGAAGTACCTGTGGCGCTATGATTACAAAGGCAAGCAGGTAGAAGACCTACAGAAAGCTGGTTGGTACTTAAACAAACTAACAGAGATGGTGACAGAGGAGAATACATAATGGATCAGTATCAACAGTTTATACACAAGAGCCGCTACGCACGATGGATACCTGAAGAGAAACGTAGAGAGTCGTGGCATGAAACAGTCAACCGTTACGTGGACTTCTGGAAAGACCGTGGACAGATAGACGAGAAGACAGCGTTAAAGTTGTTTAACTCTATCCATAACCTAGAAGTAATGCCTTCAATGCGCTGCATGATGACAGCAGGTGTAGCACTGGACAAAGATAATGTAGCAGGATACAACTGTAGCTACTTACACATTGACTCACCTCGTAGCTTTGACGAGCTGATGTATGTGCTGATGTGTGGTACAGGTGTAGGGTTTAGTGTTGAACGTAACTACATCAACAAGCTGCCAGAGATTGCAGAGTCCTTCCACAAGACAGACAGTGTGATCGTTGTTAGTGACAGCAAGATTGGCTGGGCCTCTGCCTTCCGTGAGCTTATCGCTATGCTGTATGCTGGTAAGATACCACAGTGGGACACAAGCAGAGTACGTGGTGCAGGTGAGCGTCTAAAGACTTTCGGTGGTCGTGCTTCAGGGCCAGAGCCATTGATTGATTTGTTCAACTTCTGTATCGAAGTGTTCCAGAAAGCTAAGGGTCGTAAGCTAACCAGTATTGAGTGTCATGATATTGTTTGTAAGATTGCTGACATTGTGGTTGTAGGTGGTGTACGTAGGTCTGCACTGATCAGCCTCTCTAACCTCTCAGATCAACGTATGGCAAAGGCTAAGTCAGGACAGTGGTGGTTAGACGAAGGGCACAGAGCGTTAGCTAACAACAGCGTAGCGTACACTGAGAAGCCTGACTTCCAAGCATTCCTGTCAGAGATGCAGACGATGTACGAGAGTAGAGCTGGTGAGCGTGGTATCTTTAGTCGTGTAGCAGCACAGAAGATTGCAGGACGCAATGGTCGTAGAGATAACACCTATGAGTTTGGTACTAATCCATGCTCTGAGATCATCCTACGCAGCAACCAGTTCTGTAACCTATCAGAGATCGTTGTACGTGCAGATGACACGCTAGAGACACTGAAGGCTAAGTCAGAAGTAGCAGCCATTATAGGCACGTTACAGGCTACCTTGACGGACTTCCGTTACCTACGTAACTGTTGGAAGAAGAACACTGAGGAAGAGGCATTGCTAGGCGTTAGTATGACAGGTATTATGGATCACTACCTGTTGAGCAAGGGTAACTCACCAGACTTAGCTAAATGGCTAGAGGAAGTAAGAGATGTCGCTGTCGAAACTAACAAGGTCTGGGCTGAGAAACTTGGAATTGCTCAGTCTGCGGCTGTTACGGCTGTTAAGCCTTCTGGTACTGTATCCCAGCTTGTCGATAGTGCTTCTGGTATCCATCCTCGCTTCTCTAAGCATTACATTAGACGTGTACGCAGCGACAAGAAAGACCCGCTTGCAGTCTTTATGGAAGCATCAGGATTCCCAGTAGAGCAAGACGTGTCATCACCTAGCTCGTCAGTGTTTAGCTTCCCTGTCAAAGCACCAGACACCAGCGTGACAGTAGAGCAGGTAGGAGCAATGGAACAGCTTCAGTTATGGAAGGCTTATCAGAACCACTGGTGTGAGCATAAACCAAGTATCACAGTTTATTATACAGATGATGAGTTCCTGCAAGTAGCACAGTGGATATGGGAGAACTTTGACATCTGTTCTGGTATTAGTTTGTTGCCGTTTAGTGACCATATATATCAACAAGCTCCGTATGAGGACATCAGTGCTGAGAAGTATGACGAGTTACTAGCAGCAATGCCACAGGGTGTAAGTTGGTCTGACCTAGAGAACCATGAGAAAGAAGACAACACTACAGGTTCCCAAGAGTTAGCGTGTACAGGAGGGGCATGTGAGATAGTGTAAACTAGAGATAAAACTAAGGGGCCTTAAGTGGCCCCTTTTTTATTGCTCTTGTTGTCCACCAGTGTTAGCAGTCATTAGTCCTGTACCAGTATAAGGGTCAAAACCACGAGCTACACCAAGCGCAGAGGGTCTAGCGGATACATAATCCTCTAGTATTTTCCTATCATCTGGTCTATCCTTTCTCCCAATCGGTGTTGCTCCTTCTTTTTTAGTCCCTGCCTTACCAGCCTTTTTAAGCAGCGTTTGTCCACCTTCTTGGCCAATAATATCCATGTGTATAGGGCCGGACACGGCTAAGAGTTCTCTAGGTAATGATTTTTCAAGCACCTTACCAACAACCGGAAGTTTTTCTAGGAAGTCATGAATATCTGACATGAAGCCTATTGCCTTTCCGTTAGGAAGAACCTTAAGAAGACCGTTAATACCGCCTTCTACAATAGACCCACCACCCATTCCTGCTTGAACCCAGATACCGTCTTTCTTCGCTTCTTCCCACGTTTTGTTGACTTCGAAACCTCCGTTTTTCTCAGAGACTTCTCTCAGCTTCTCATAGAATTGTTTTGAAGATAGTTTACCTTTATGCTCTGCTATTATTTTCTGGATTGGTCTAATGGCTGGATGCTTGCTGGCCAAGTCTCCATAATGGTTGCCTGAAGTACCTCCGCTAGGTTCTTTAAATATTATTTTCCTAGTAGGACTATCTTTAGGAAGACCCCACGCTCTGTCTATTTTATCTTTAGCTGTCGTTAAAACCTTCTCAGGAACAGGTTTCTTTACTGTCTTTTTTGATTTTTTTCCTTTCCCCTGACCTTCAAGCACTTCAAATTTAGTGGCGTTGGCTCCTGAAATAAAGTTAGCAATCGTGTCACGTTTGTAGCCTTGAATATTAGCAAAGTCTTCTATCTCAAGTAGAGGGTCACCTATTTCTCCTTTACGATCAGACTGTTCAATTATATGACGATTATAAATAACCTGAGCTACAGCTTTGTCTATGTCTCTTCTTGAAGGATTGCCATCATTTTTAAACAAGTATTTATCTACAGCTTTCTGGCCACGTCTACTTATTCCTGTGTCCCTATAAAGCCCCCTTGAGTAAGGGTTAAGCATACTGTCGATAGCAGAAGCCGCGCCGTGTAAGCCCCACTTCATTATACCCGTAACTTTCTTACCAGCCATAGCTAGGTTTGATTTGTTGTTTACGCTCATTCCTTTGTAGTCTAAAGCTATTTTACCTAAAGTCTTTTCTAGCTTAGTGGGGTCTACAGATGGTTTGTCGTTAGTATAAAAATTATCAATGTAATTGCTAACCCCCGCAGCCCACGCCCCTTGGTTCGCTTTGGCTGCTTGTTTAAGTATACCCCCTCCACCCCCTAAGGTACCAACATTAAAAACATTACCTAACGCGTCAGCAGTCCTTGGGTTTTCTTCTGAGAAGTCCAATATAACCTCACCTACAGCTTGGGCAGGTGCTGAAGACATAAGAGCTTGAGTAGCCGCCTCACCAGCTTTGCCCACACCTAAAAAATCAGGAGTGATTGCATCTCCGACCGCTGACAACCCCTGACCAACTACGTCACCGATAAAACCAGCCGCTTGCCCTGCTGTCGATAAAGCTAACTCACCAGAGTTTAAATACGGATTACCCCCATAAGTTTGTCGGCTGGCGGTCTTTTTGACATTTTCTACACGATTTAGCGCGTTACCTAAAAAAGAAGTGTCTGGCTCTTCAACCAACTGATTAAGTCTTTTTAGCGTTTCGTCAGCCATTATTGTACACCCTCCTGCATTTCCTCTTCAGTAATATCTTCTGCTTGAG
>Ga0307984_1000617_pt1 | contig 15500 bp, 28 predicted proteins | sample EllFjometageno78_FD_203169 | JGI IMG/M metagenome (GOLD analysis project Ga0307984, IMG submission 203169) | Marine microbial communities from Ellis Fjord, Antarctic Ocean - #78 | ecosystem: Environmental > Aquatic > Marine > Unclassified | place: Southern Ocean | collected 2014-10-09
TAAATAAAAACACTTTACCTAAAAACCTATTTGTTTTCCCAGACCAACAATGCTCCCAGCTGAGCCCACTCTGCCCACCCCTCGGAGAAGTCCACAGGACGGGGCCTCCAGCTGGGCTCACTTTTTCGGTACATGTCTATTTTTCCGTGTACCGACACAATTATTACTATGAAGGAGAATACCGTGACTAAAAACGAGCAGAAGTTGTTGGATTTTTTCCGCAACATCAAGATTAAGGCCGATGCTCGATTGCGTGAGCAGCGAACCATGATTAATGAGCTGCGCTGCGAATGCGATGCGTTGGCTAAAGAGAGCGCCGTGCATCGGACGGGTGAAGAACACTCGGACGAGCTGCTGGACATAGAAATAGAGCGTACTCGTGGCTTAACTGTTCTGAATACGCATTTAACGGAGGATAACGCCCGCCTCCGAAGAGAAAACCTCGGAATTTGGACGGCGGGCATTACCGCTAGTCTATAACAATAGTCGACATGGGAAACCATAATCGCACTCGGGTAGTGACCAGTTAACACTCGCTTAGTGCACGTTACGCACTCTTAACTTAGCCCTAGTAACAGCTAAGTCCGTACTTCGTTACTTAATGATTGTTATGTACAATCCGCTTAGTGCACGTTACGCACTTACCACATCACCCATTGGCATTGCATTCCGCAGTGTCTCATTTAAATCAGTATAGGAAGTTAAATTATGTCTAAGTCATTAAAAGCATTACTAGGTTCATTCACGCCAAGTGAGCTACCACAGGATCAAAACAGTCTTATCCCCGAAGGTCAGTACTCTGCCATTGTTGATAAGGTCGAAGTCAAAACATCTAAAGCAGGCAATGCTTACTTGTCGGTGTGGCACAAATTAACGGGCAACGCGTACTACAACAATAGTATGGTGTTTGATAATTTAAATCTGGGTCACTCTGATCCAAAAGTTCAAAACCAAGCATTGGGGACACTCGCAAGCCTGCTTAAATCTGCTGGCATTGTACCAGGTAAGACAGACTCTTTAGATGAGTTAGTCTCAAGTCTCCCGGGATGCATCACAACAATGTATGTAACCAGGCGCGACGGCCAAAACGGCTATGGCCCTAGCAATAATGTGAGTCGTTATGTGACTCCCGCACCATTTGACACCGCTGCGTAGTCACACAATGACTTGCATAGCATTAGTAGTTCAGCTACTTGCACATAGTAGTTGAACTGTTATATTCTAATTACTCACTTATAGAAGGATACTATTATGTCTGAAAATCACACTAAAACCCTCGCCATGTACCGTAGCGTTGCCTACGAATACACAACCATCCAAGAAGTCACCTCTAACTACGAGGACGATAACTCCTATGTGCGTATATCGCACTGTGCCGAAGTCGAATTTGTAGCAAGAGACCAAAGTAGTGTCCAAGAAGACATGATTGCGGGAACGCTCAGCGAGATGGAAAACGTAGAGGAAGACTACAACAGGACTCGCAACAAGCTCGAAGAAAAGCTCAACGAGCTACGAGCACTCCCTGCCCCTGAAAGTATGGTTGCATAATGAAAGTACCTAAAAAGTGCTGGTCTGTGCAAGATCGCAACACCCTCGTTGCGCTCCGTGCCAACGGGGTTAGCTATTTTGACATCGCTGAAGTAATGGGCAGAGGTATCAAAACTCTGCACGTTGCAGTGCATTACTATGACCTGCAAATCCCAATTCAATCTGCACGTAAACTAATCATCAAGGCGATAATAGATGAGTCTTAAACACAAAATAGCCCACCAAAAGCAAGTCGACATGATTCGCGGGGAGATTGCTAACTACGAGCAAGCCTCCTCGCAATCCCAATTCAAGGAGTACAACGCCAAAAAAGCTGTTCTCCTAAAAGCAAAACTAGAAACAGTTATAGCAGCTGAACTAATAAGGAACCAAGAAAATGCTAATCCTTGAACGCCGCCAAGGCGAATCTATATTTATCGGCAAAGATGCGGAGATCGAAGTCTGCGTAATCAGTTGCTCTGGGAACCGAGTCAAGCTGGGGTTCCATGCACCAGACTCAATCCCAATCTACCGAAACGAATTAATGCGTGAGGATAACGCTAATGAATACTACAAAAAAGCCACCAGAAATGTATTGGACTCTACTAACCGACTGTCCGTTCCAAGCATTTTACAGCGGTAAAGACACCAAGCTAGATCACTCTAAAATGCAGTGGCTCTTTCAGGGAGCCATGATGCACATGACCCTGCAAGCCATGGTCAGTGTAGATCACAATGATCGAGCTAACTTCCAGACCAAAGTATCTGGCACCAACCATCGTGTGTACTCACCCATCGGATATTACATGGACGAGGATGACTTCGACTATTTCGAGCAGTCATCGTACATACCTACCTTTTTCCCTCAAGACGAGTGGTTAAAGCACATCGTCAGTAATTATGTCGGTTGGGTAATTACCAAAGACCAAGCCATGATGCTCATGCATCTCGAGGTCATCCATGACAATTATCCCATCGAGGATATGTTCGACCAATTCGAAAATGTGGCAACCCACTTCGGCTTATTCCTACCCAGCCGTGATGAGAAAATCCCCGTGTTGAATAAGCCACCAGAAGCGATTCAACCGCACTTAACCCTCGTTCATTAGGAGTCTTTATGTCAGAAACAACAGTAACTTTTGAAGGGTATTACGCAGATTGTGAAGTAAAGCACTTCGTTCCCTACATCCCTATCCATTGGGGAGCTACCCCTGAAGACTCAGACCCTGCTTGTGACCATGAGCTGGACTTTGACGTTATTCGTGTTGTTGCCACCTCTAAAGTGCAGCACGAATTACCTACCCTCGATGACATAGAAGTCAAACTTGTATCGCACCTACATATGGAGTCCGACTAATGACCGTAATCGAAGAACAAACCAGAAGTAGTTTTTTGCAGCAGACGCTACGACTAGAGCGCAAAGCCATGCGCCGTGCCTCTGCAAAACAAACGGCGCTCAATCGACGAGTAACAGAGCTTCGGCGAGCTACCGAAGATCGTAAATTAGCGCGTCAATTAAATTGTGAGGTTACCGACTTTGCGTATTGAAGATTACACTTTGTTAACACTGGATTTTGAGACCTACTATGGTCGCGGCTATTCACTAGGCCGTACGGATACCAACACCATTGACTATATCTGTGACGACAAGTTCAAAATCCAGTGTGTGGGCGTCAAAGTAGACGATGACGATGTGGAGATCTTTCGTGAAGACGAGATGGCTCAGTTCGAGCAGTTCTTAATTGACCTTAGTGGTTCAGGCGAGCCTGTTGCCCTTGTCTGTCATAACACCGCGTTCGATGCAATCATCCTGCATCATCACTTCAACTGGCACCCTACTTATTACGTCGATACGATGTCCATGTCCAAGGGTATGTTCGTCGGTGCACCCGCATCACTCAAAGCATTATCGCAGCGATTGTGGTCTGCCGACAGTGGCAAACGCAAGGGTGCAGAACTGGCAATGTCAAAAGACATCTATGACTTACCGCCAGAGTTGATGAACATTATCGCCAACTACTGCATCCAAGACGTCACGTTGACCTACGATGCCTTTATGCTCATGCAGCAGCATTTCCCAGAAGACGAGATGTATCTTATCCACGCCAACATTCGTATGTTTGTCGAGCCCTGGTTCCGAGTGGACACACAAATTATCCAGGAAGAGATTGACTCCCAAGTTAGTGAGAAACGTGCAGCTTATAAACGTGCAGGCATCCCACTGACTGTACTGTCATCCAATCAAAAGTTCGGCATCTATCTAGAAACGCGTGGCTACGAGCTGCCCTCCAAAGAGAATGTCAAAGGCGAGTGGATTGCTGCACTCGGTCAAAAAGACTGGCCTTTCCTTAAATTCATGGCAGCTCACCCAGAGCTAGCCGATGTGTTTACTGCGCGTAAATACGCTAAGTCCAACATCCAAGAATCACGCGCTCGCCGCTTCTTATCGACTGCTGAGAAGTTCAACGGTTTCATGCCTGTGCCACTCAAGTATTACGGTGCACACACAGGTCGTTACTCAGGTGGCGAGGCACTCAATCTACAGAATCTACCTCGTATCACAGGCGACGTAGGTTCAGGTCGTTTACGTCGCTCCTTGTGCGCACCCGACGGCTATTCCGTTATCGTGTCTGATTTATCCAACATAGAAGCCCGTGTACTAGCGTGGATCTCAGGCAATACCGAACTCATGACTCTGTATCGCACAGGTGGTGATCCGTATCTGCTCATGGCTTCTAAGATATATAACTTCGATTACAACGATGCGCTGCCCCGCAAGTCAGAGAAAGAATTCAAAGCCATGCGTAATGTAGGCAAAGTAGCTGTTCTCGGTCTAGGTTTCGGCATGGGTGCTAACAAGTTCTGGGTCACGATGAACACTGGCCCAATGGGTATGGACCCTATCCCCACGACCATTGACGAAGCAGAGCATATTGTCGCCCTTTACCGCGAAACCAACTTCCCTGTCGTTGACTACTGGGACAAATGCGATGTCATCATTAACGAGATGCTCTCAGGCAATGTCGGTCTGCGCTTCGGCCCTCTCGAATTGCACGGCACTAACATCATCATGCCCAATAACATGGCACTGCAGTACCCCAATCTCTGTATGAAAGAAGACATTCGTGGTCACAGCTTTCAGTATTCACCCGAGCTTAACCAGTATGGCGAGCTCAAAACACGCAAGTACCTATGGGGTGGCACACTCACCGAGAATATTGTGCAGGCGCTAGCTCGCATCATCATCACCGAGCAAGCCATCCGCATCGAGCGTTACCTCGATGACACCTATGGCCTCGATCAAGCACGCATTGTGCACATGGTTCACGACGAACTTATTGTCGTTGGCCCCGATGCATATGCAAAAGACATTTACCAAAGCATGGTTTCGATCATGTCCACATCGCCCACTTGGGCTCCTGACCTGCCTTTAGAATCCGAAGGCGGCTGGGCTAGTAATTACATCAAATAAAGGAAAACTCATGACTTTTGAAACTCAACCTCAAGCACAAACAAGTAAGCCTTGGAAACAAAAAGAAGATCAATACCTAATTGACAACGTTTCAATGCCGCTCAAAGAACTCGCAAAAAAGCTAAAGCGTACCTACGCGGCTGTCTCAATGCGTAGGCAAAAACTCAGAGAAGCAGGATCATTTGACGATCTTCCTCAAGACTTCACAAAAGACGAATACATAACAGCGCTGAAAGCTGTTAGAGCCCCTAAACCATCTGTCCGTGTCTTTAAGTACAAAGGCAGGCATACCATCAAGACCAAAAACAAATTGTCTTGGTTCACTCGCAAATTCTTAGGTGTGGAGGCAGCGTAAGTATGACAAAACTATCTGAAGGAAATATCGAAGAGATTTGTATGGCCTGCGCCAATTGGGAGTATGGAGATGGCGCAAAGTTCGCTAAAAAGTTCGGTGTCACTAGAGCAGCAATCAGTGTCATTAAAATAGCCTGCATAGGGGCACGTATACCAAAAGCTAGCAGGAGATCGTATGATCGCTGAAGCCCTGTTCTGCCTTGCGCAGAATATCTACTTCGAAGCCCGCTCGCAGCCCCTCATAGAACAAGTTGCAGTAGCGCAAGTTGTTCTCAACAGGGTTTATTCGCCTAACTACCCAGATACAGTCTGTGGTGTTGTCTATCACAATAAATACCCTAAAAAGTTACACAAATGTCAATTTTCTTGGTTCTGTGATGGTTTAGCTGACGTACCAAGAAATGCAGACGCCTGGTTAAAAGCAAATCAAATTGCTTCCCTGGTACTTTCCCCTGATTTCCCCGATTTAGTTGACGGCGCGACCCATTATCACGCCGATTACGTCAGGCCCAGTTGGGCATCTACACAAACCCAAGTGGCTCAAATCGGTAGCCACATTTTCTATCAATAGGAAACCTCAATGACCGAATACGAAGAGAAAAACCATGTGTCGCTAGTGCATCTAGATAAAACTCAAAAACATAGAACGCTAATACTCGACACCAGTATTAGCATCATTGTAACTGAGCATATGTTTAATAAAGTGCATGGTAATGAAGCGGCGTTAATGGAGTTTGTTGTAAAAAATGCCTTTAAAAATAACAGCCGCTTTGTAATTAGTGCGACATCCAAAGAAAAACCAATACCTAAAGAGTATCCAAATGAACCCTAAACAATCACAAGGTCTTTACGATATGACCGCAAAAGTATCAATCACACCATACACAGGAATCAACGGCTTTCTAAAAGACGAACGTGTCCAGTTAGAAGTTGACGATGTGATCGTTGGTGAATACGCAACCTATACCGAAGCATGTGAAGTACTCATACGCAGTGTAAACGAATCATTTGATTAACCAATAGGAGGACGTATGAGCGGAGGCGAAGGTATCTGCTGTTGGTGTGATAACAAAGGCTATACCGATGGTACAGGTGACAATCATCCTTGCTGTTGGTGTGGCTCCACTTCAAATCATGTTCGATCTATAGATGATGAAGAAGATGATGAAGATGACTGACCGCAGAAACTACATGTTTTTCTCAGGCCACCCTCCCCAAATGTTAGAGGAAGGTGACCGACGCTTCAATATAACCAATAACGGAGGGAATATGCCCCAATTCCAACCCCTATATAAGCCAGACACCAAAGGCAACGCCTGTGTGTGGTCTATCTCAGTCAACGATGATTCCTACACAATTTCCCACGGAAAAGTAGACGGAAAAATCCAAAACAAAACCACCATATGTGCACCTAAAAATGTAGGTCGCAGCAACGAAAGCACAGCCACAGACCAAGCACTCAAAGAAGCTGAAGCTAAGTGGATCGAGCGCAAAGATCGTAAAGGCTATGGTCTGACAATGGAAGAAGCGACTGACTGCAATAAACCCATGTTAGCCATGGATTATCACAAAGCAGGCCACCGTATTACTTACCCTTGCCTCGTTCAACCCAAATTGGACGGTGTGCGCGCCTTTATAGAAAAAGTTAGTGATACTAAAGTGACCATTACCTCACGCACCGGTAAAGACTTCCCCGCTGATCTTAGCCACATTGAGCAATGGGCGCTTAAAAGCATGGATGTTGGTTTAATCTTAGATGGTGAGCTATACATCCATGGCAAAGAGCTCGAAGACATTGTATCTGCTGTCAAAAAGACCAAACCTAGCACAGCTAAAGTTGAATTTTGGATCTTTGACTACGTAGATTTAAAACTCGGGTTTATAGAACGTTATCTTTGGTTGTATAACTATTTTAAGCCGCTACGCATGTCCATGTTTAATGAACCCGCTCTTTTAGTTCCATCAGAAGATCTTTTATCTGAAAAAGCCCTGAAATCTTGGCACAGGATATATGTGGATGATGGTTACGAAGGCATCATGCTGCGTAATCACGAAGGTGCATACAAAGCAGGTAAACGCTCACCCGATCTGCAAAAGTATAAAACATTCTTAGATGAAGAGTTCATGATTAGCGCAGTCTTAGAAGACAAAGACGGCAACCCTGTCTTTAAGTTAATTTGCGGAGATACCTCGTTTACCTGTGTCCTCAAAGGAGACAAAGACGAAAACAGAGCCAAGTACATTACTGGTAACGCTAATGTTATCGGTAAATACATGACAGTAAAGTATCAAAAGAAGTATCGAGACTCAGGCCTACCCCAGTTCCCTACTGGCGTAGCCATCCGAGACTACGAATAACTAATAACTAGAGGAAAACATTATGGGTACATATGAAGTCATCGAACATGACACCATTTTAGCCTTACCTGAACATTTAAATTATAACCCTATTAAAGAAAACCAGATGCGTAACGGACTTCCCGTTGTTGATAAATTCTGGGTGATCAATCCACTGACCGATCAGGTTATCGGTGATGGAAAACACCAGCATCGCCCTGCTAACTTCAACATCATGTGGGAATCATTGCGTAAAGGCTTAATCGCCTCTAATCTCGACCTTAGTAATGCACGCACGACTTTTCACGGCTATAACAATGACGCTAGCTTCCGAGCTGAGATCATGCTGCCTAACATGGACTTCACTCCCAAACTAGGAGAAGCCTCATGTATGAAGATTAATGCAATCGACTCACACGATCAGTCGTTCAAACGCTTTATTACAGCCTTTATAATGCGACTCGAATGCCTAAACGGTATGGTCGGCATAGCTGAAAACACCTCGATGGCTGAAAAGCACACCCGCAACGCGATGCCCGAAATTATGGGTACTGTGGCAAGTGCATGGCCTGCAATGTTAAATAACGAAGCCGAGCGTATGGCGTATTTGCGCAATGTAAAAGTCACAGATGACCAAGCCCTGGCTTTCTACGGCAGAAACCTAGCCACACGTAAGACACGCACGGGTACGGAAATCAATAAGACCCGCCTTAACTACATTATGATGATCCACGATCAATATAATCTAGGCAACAACGCTTATCGGGTTTACAACACCCTCACTCACCTCTCGACTCATATCGAGACACAACGTGAAGGTGCATGTCCGTTAACCAAGCAATTACGAATGGAAAATGAGATCCGTTCAATTGTGCGCGGCGATGACTTTCATCAGTTAGCGAAGCTTGAAGATTTCGCACTAGCAGCGTAACCTGTGTTGTGAAATAGTAGTTCAACTACTAAGATAGCAATTCGTTTCAAATTCAAAGGGATTTTTGATGAGCGACTTTTGTGATGATGCTTCAAAAACATCCGATCTCTATCTTGCAGTTGCACTTAAAAACCGACCAGCCGATGGGCCACAACCCAAAGGCTTTTGTTACAACTGTACGGAGCCTCTGGCAGCAGAACTCCGCTTTTGTGACACCGATTGTAGAGATGATTGGGCGATCTTATCAACCAGATAAAGGAAGAACATGAACCAGGTTAGTTGTTTATGGAGTCCAGAAGAAGTTCGCTTCTTAATTAGTAGATTCGATGACCTATCCACTGCGCAACTCGCGCGTGCACTTGAACGCAGTATGGGAAGTATCCGTGTTCAAGCCTGCAGACTTAATCTCTCCGCTCGGCACGGACGAGATAAAGCATTTAACCGCCGCCGACTTGAAGCTGATAGATCAGCTTTTCTTCAAGACCCTTGTATGGTCACGCCATCTTCACGCGTCGGTGATTACTGGCCTCGCTACAACATTTATACATAAGCATTTTCGCAGTAAGGAGAATATATGACTAAGCTGACCTTCTTAGAAGCAGCCAACGGCAAACGCATCGGCAAATCTTTTAGCACTACAAAAAATAGCAGCTATCCTTTAGTTAAAGAGCTTAATAGCTTCGAGTATTCTCCTGCTACTTTGCAAGAACGCTATAACCTGATTGTTGAGCATGCTGCCCTAGGACATGTAATGCTTCGTGGCGAACTAAATAAAATTTTAGTTAAAGAAAGCCGCAAAAATAACAGCAATAAAGAAAAACCAAACGCATCATTACTGCTAGACGTAGATAAATTACATTTGGAAGGTTACTCCCCATCTACCAGTAAGCTACGCAGCTCACATGTAGAAAATATTTGTGAGCGCATCATCAATATGCTGCCTATCGAGTTTAAAGAAGCCAGCTACATTGGTCACGCGTCATCCTCTATGGGTATGTCATCTTCATCTCATGTGTCAGTACACATTGAGTTCATGCTTGACTCACCTATCAATCCTAGAGTTCTCAAACAGTACCTTACGCATCTCAATTTCACTTGCGAGGGTATCAGTGACAACCTTCGATTATCAGAGACTACTACGTCAATCAAAACTATCATTGACCCTTGTGTAGCTGACAACTCTCACCTCGTCTATATTGCACCTCCTACTTTTGACGGCGTAGAAGATCCCTTCCAAGACCCCGAGCATCGTTTCTGTCTCGTAGAAAAAACCAATGCGCTTCTTCCAATTACAGGTCATCTAGCCACGATGGAAGACAAGTCGATGGCAGCTATACAGAACAAACGTATGGATGCCCTGCGTAAACTCAATGGGCAACGCGCTTATCGACCCAAGCGCAAAGACTATGTGACTAAGCAAGGTAAACTGCGCGTTGTTATCAACCCTGACCAGTTCAAGCTGACTGTTTGCAGTATTGACCAAGAGTTCGTGCGCTTTAATGGCGACTCATCTAGCAGTTACAAATACTGGGCACACCTTACCTCCCCTCACATCATCCACTGTTGGAACGGCGACGACTCCTTTGAGTTCCAAAAAGCAGATGCCGAGGGTTACGAAGACTTCATCAACACTTATAAACTCAACATAGACACTGTGACCAATGAGACTGCCCTCATCTTTCGTGACATACGCACCGACAAACATTACACAATGCTGTATGACGTAAAAGCTGACGAGATACTGCCTGGTCTAGACGACGACACTTACATTTACGAGTCCAATATCGGTAACTTAGAACCTTGGTTGTCTGAGTACGGTCAACCTATGCCTGACCCTATCCAATCGCTCCACTATGTTTACAATCCGATGGAAACCACAACAGTCAGACATGAGCTAAATGGCCTCGTCAATAAGTATCACGCACCTAAGCATGTCAAGTTACCTGCTAAGATTGACCCAGAGTTTCAGAATATCAGTTACGACCCAGACGTTACCGATAATATGGGCGGTACGATGCTCAAAGCATTATGTCCTAATATCTACAAGATCATGTGGCACATGACAGGCTCCACTCAACGCGAGTTCGAGCATTTCATTAACTGGTTAGCTGCCGCCGTCGACAAGAAAGAACCATTGCAGACTGTGTGGATCTTCTCAGGTACACAAGGTACAGGCAAAGGTCTGTTCTTCAACTATATCCTGACCCCAATGATTGGCGAGAGTAACGTCGCTATCAAAGCCATCTCTGCCCTAGAAGACAGCTTCAATAGTTACCTTTCTGACAAATTGTTTGTTGCCATTGACGAGTTTCACATTACAGACTCAAAGCAAGATCAACGCACCTTCGACCAGATCAAGCTTATTACTGGTGGCGAACGCGTCGATGTACGTGCCATGTATAAAGAAAGCAAGAACATGAAAATGTACTGCAACTTTATCTTCTTCAGTAACCACGCCGATGTTGCCCGCTTAGACGATGGTGATAGACGACACAACGTAGGTTTCCCTCAAACCATCAAGATCAAAGAAGCTTACCCAGAGATGTTCGACAACACTGTCGACATAAAAGCACTGCTCGGTGACGAAGTTAGTCACTTGTACGCCTTCTTACATGCCTTTGACTACAACCAGCTCGCTGCTACGACCTGCATAGAGAATGATGCCAAGCGCAATATGCGTGTCGCTGGTATGGGCGTTCATCAAAAGTTCTGCTTTGCGTTACGCGAAGGTGACCTTGACTACTTTGTCGAGAATATGAACGCGCTTCAGACCACTCCATCTCACTTACTTAATGTTAAGCAAGTTGCAGAAAAAGTACTGACTAAGTGGATTGACGAAGCCGTTAACACATTACCCAGTGACGTAGCTGTTGCCGAAGCGCACGCCATGTACCTTGTGCTTAATCCTGACAGTAATTCTACAAGTCAAAAGTTTGCCACCATGCTGACACGCAATGATGTCAATCAAGAGCGTAAACGCAAGAACGGCATACGTGCCAAGTACGTTGTTACTCGCTTTAAGTTTACCGACTACGATGCGACTGACTTCCTAGACAAAGCGCCTAGTGTCATTCCTGCTAGTAAGCGTGTCACTAACATGGTCGAAATACCTGAATTGCCACAGAAATATCAACCTGACTTTTAGGAGTACGTATGACTCTACCTATAATTGAACATTTTTCAGCATATGAAGTAAGGCATTTCATACAACCCGCTGCGCTTAAAGCTGGGGATGAGATCGCGTTATTAAACGAATACATCATGAGTGAAGTAGAGGAAGCAATGATTAAAGACCCTGCTGGCATGAAAGCTCATCTCATCAGCATGTACCGGTATATCAATACAAAACCAAAGGTGCACTGATGACTGATTTACCAACATTCAACCCAAAAAACCATGAAATGGCAGCTAAAGGCTCCAATTCAACCCTCGAATTTAACAATACTGTGTTTGATCCTAAAGCGGCTAAAGAATCTGCACGAAGGGCTAGAATTGCTCGCCTTGACCCGCTCGAAGCACCGTTAGGACTTATCCCAACGACCTCGTTCTCATCATTATCTAACTTTGAGAAGTGTCCTTACCATGTGTACCTGAGTAAAGTCGAAAAATGCCCTGATGTGTCTGGCCCAGCTGCATTACGAGGTAGTCAGATACATGACAAAGCAGAAAACTTCATCAAAGGCGATGGAGAGGATCTAGTGCCTAAAGAATTGATTAAATTTGACTCATTATTCTCAGATTTACGCGCACGTTACTCCGATGGTGATATTCATGTCGAGGAAGATTGGGCATTCACCAGAGATTGGGAGCCTACTGGCTGGAGCGAAGATAATACGTGGTTACGCATGAAATTAGATGCGCTCGATCTAGAATCACCTACCTCTGCCAAAGTTTATGATTGGAAGACAGGTCAAAAGTTTGGTAATGAGGTTAAACACGGACAACAAGCACTGTTGTATGTGATTTCTACCTTCGTTAAATGGCCTGAGCTAGAGTTTGTAGAAGCAAACATGATCTACACCGACAAAGGTTTGACCATGACCACCTCCTACTCACGCGATCAAGCCATGATGTTCTTTGACCGCTACAACTTACGCTTTAACCAAGCAACCACCTGTGTTGACTTCAAACCTACCCCCAATATGACCTCCTGCAAGTGGTGTCCCCACGCTAAAGTGCAAGAAGGTCTAGAAAATCCCGCATGCCAATGGCGTTACGCACCCCACTAGGAGAGTTTATGAGTAATCACATGATTTGTACGGCCCATGAAGGTGTTAGCTGGATTGTATGTTGGACAATCAGGAGTAAAGCTATTGGTTATGCTGATACTGACCATTACGAAGCTTTTGAATCACTTGCTGAAGCTAAACAACGCTACGACATCATAAAGTACAAAGATTCTCTCTACATTCACTCTCTCTGTGCAGTTATGGACAGCAGTGATTACGAAACCCACCCCGCTTTTGAGGAAACGGTATGACTTTAGCAGAAGAAATATTCAGTCGTTGCGCAGCTGATGCCCTATTTCAAGAAAACAGCCAAGCAAATGGCATTGCCACTGAAGAATTAGCGCTTATCGCAAGCTATGCCTTCATCGCTGCCGACGAATTCCATCATTTAGAGGACATGACCCATGAAAAACGGAAGAAATATATCACTACCTGCGCCGCTCGACTTACCGCCTCTATTTGACCACCAGGTATCAACCATCGAGTTCCTAATTAACCAGGAGCGCGCTTTGATTACCTCCGATGCAGGTACAGGCAAGACGCGTTGTGTTCTAGAAGCCTTCAAGCAATCAGATGCGCGCCGTATGTTAGTTCTTGCGCCGTTATCTATCCTAAAACCTGCTTGGGGTGATGACATTGACCAGTGGACACCTGAATTGACATGGGGTATCTCAACGTCGCAAAGTGCCAAAGCACGTCGGGAAGCCTTCGATGCTAAACGTGACGTTGTTATTACTAACCACGATGCAGTTAAGTGGTTACTCAAAGCCGAGAACATTTCTGTGCTGAACGATTTCGACATGATTTGTGTGGATGAAGTCACCGCATTTAAAAATCCTAACTCAGAGCGTAGTAAGGCCATACGCGACCTTGTAGACCTGTTTGATCGCAGAGTAATGATGTCAGGCACTATCACTCCAAACAGCGTGACCGACATCTGGCACCCTTGTGTGCTGCTAGACGATGGTGAACGTCTTGGTCGTTCTTTCTATGGTTTCAGACTGCAAGTGTGTACCCCAAAACAAGTCGGGCCTAACCCTAATCAGGTTAAATGGTTAGACAATGTAGGCGCAGAAGAACAAGTCGCTGCCAAAATACATGACATAACTATCCGTTTTCGATTCGAGGACTGCATCGACATTCCTGAAAACACACAACGCATGATGTACATCGACCTGCCTCCTAGATTGCAGACGAATTACATAATCCTTAGAGAACAAGCCATATTAGAAGCGGAAAGTGGCGCGATAATTAACGCTGTCCACGCAGGCGCTAAATACCAGAAATTACTTCAACTGTGTTCAGGTGCAGTGTATGACGAGAACGGGGCAACCCAAGTATTTTCTACTGACCGATCACAGTTAGTGATGGATCTAGTTGCAGAGCGCGACCACACGGTTGTCGCCTTTAACTGGAAACATCAAAAAGCAGAATTGCTGAAGATTGCTGACAAGATGGGCTTTGCCTATGCTGTTATTGACGGCGAAACTTCACGCTCTGCACGGGAAAAAGCAGTCGATGACTTCCAAGCTGGAAAGCTTAAAGTCTTGTTTGCCCACCCCGCGTCAGCGAGTCACGGACTGACTCTCACGAAAGGTTGCGCCACTATTTGGGCCAGCCCTACTAACCGATCTGAACTGTTCTCACAGTTTAACTCACGCATATATCGTGCTGGGCAAAAACGTAAAACAGAAACGATCACCATCGCAGCTCGCGATACATTTGAAGAAGATGCTTACAATACCTTAGACGGCAAATTAGCTGCTATGGGTTCCTTGTTAGATATTTTTCAGAAAAACACGGCATTTGCCGCATAATTAAAATATAGAGGAAGTACCTATGAATAATTCAATCGATTTCACAGCCGCATTTAACGAAGCTGAAGCAACCACATCATTTGACCAGTTAATTACTGTGTTGAGCATGGCTACAAAAGCTGTCAAAGCTGAACGTGACCGCTTAACTAGAGATGATACTGCGGAAGACAAGTTCCACGCTGCTGTTAAAAAAGTAAGCGCGTTATCCACAAAACTAGCCGCAGATCCTACACTGATTGACGACTACTTAGAGGCTGCTACAGAAATGAAGCGCGCTAACACATCACGTATCTCTCGTACTGAAAAGTCTATCCCTCAATGGGATGCGATTAATGAGTGCTGGGAATACGCTCAAGACCTTATGAATGGCTTGAGTGACGCAGAAAACGAGGCCGCAGCTGAACTTGCCGTGGCCGCATAGGAGTTAACATGTCTGATATGACCTTAAAAGAGCTACTCAATACGGCCAAGACTTTGCGTACAGAAAAGCAATTGCTTGAGAAAGACGTCAAACTCCTGTCCGCCAGCTTAGAGGAAATAAAAGAGCAGATACGCATGAAGATGCACGCCGAAGGCATCGAGCGCACCTCTGTTGACGGCATTACTGTGTCCCTGTCTGACGCTACTGTTTATAACATAGCCGATTACGGCCTTTTCCATGACTTTATTATGGCTGGAGGTCACACAGGACTGCTGCAAAGACGAGTATCCAACATATACGTTAAAGATCTTCTAAAGACCTTTGATGCTATACCAGGGCTCGTTCCTTTTGCCAAAGAAAACGTCAACCTCCGAGTCAGCTAGTATCAATTTAGTAGCTGAACTGCTATAAT
>Ga0307984_1000619_pt1 | contig 15490 bp, 10 predicted proteins | sample EllFjometageno78_FD_203169 | JGI IMG/M metagenome (GOLD analysis project Ga0307984, IMG submission 203169) | Marine microbial communities from Ellis Fjord, Antarctic Ocean - #78 | ecosystem: Environmental > Aquatic > Marine > Unclassified | place: Southern Ocean | collected 2014-10-09
GACGCCCTCCAGGGATGCGACTCCAAGGGAGACGCCGGTGAGACCGGAGAGGGTCGTGAGGAACATGGTTTCCGACATTATTTGGCGGATGATCGTGCTTGGAGTCGCGCCCATAGCTCGGCGGATACCGAGCTCCTGCGTGCGCTCGCGGACGGTGATGAGCATAATGTTCATTATGCCAATGGCGCCCGCAAGGAGGGCGAGTCCACCGAAAATGAAGGCTATGAATCGAAAGGCACCGAAGATGAGTTCCATTTCCTCGAATGCGGAAGCCATAGTCCAGTGACCGAATGCTGTATTGTCATCGGGGTGGACAGATTTGCGGGCTTTCATTAGAGAGATGACTTCTGTGGCTGCTGAGTCAGCATGGAAGGCAGGTGAGATTAGGAGACTGTACCAACCGACTCGGTCGCCGGTGTGGAAGGCTTTGGAGAAGGTGGTGTATGGGATGAATATGCTTTGGTTTGACTCTTCGGCATCTTCGCCTGTTGCGTATGAAGAGTAGACACCTACGACAGTGAAGATGACGCCTTGGACACGGATAGTGGAGCCGATGGGTTCTTCGTCTTTTTCGTAAAGCAGTTCGTATACACGTTTACCGATGACGGCTATTTTACGTTCAGCATCTAGGTCGCCTTGGTTTAGGTAGCGGCCATTTATGATTTCAACAGGGTCTATATGTATGTATGATGGTTCGTCGCCGTAGACGTTGAAGGCTCCTGATTTTTGGCCTTTAACAATATTATTAGATCCTCTATGACCTCCCAACTGATTCCTTGGAGACACTAGAAGAACAGACTTAGAGGAGGACCTTAGAAACTCTGTGTCAGAATTATTAAACTCGAGCCCCCTCCCTTTCGTGAAACCCTTGTAAGGCATAGAGGTTCGCTGAGTCCAAACAAACATCGAGTTCTTCACTCTCGTCCCCATATCACCCGAAACTCCGTTCTCAAGGCCATTAGAAGCACCCACGGTCACGACTATCATAAACAAACCCCACCCAACTCCGAGCCCACTCAATAGCGTTCTGAAGGGATTTGTCAGGAAAACCTGCAAAACCTCAAGGGCTCTATCCCTATCGAAAAGATTACTGAAATATCTACTCATCTCTCAAGGCTTCAACGGGTCTAATACTCACGGCTCTCAATGCTGGACCTATTCCGCTTAGAACTCCCACGAGGGCAAGAATTCCTAGGGCTAACAAGGCAATTCGGAAATCAACTTGTGGGTTCTTAAAGTACTCGTGATCAATCATGGGTGACACAAATTCCAACAGCCCCACTCCTACGACAAGCCCAAGTGAACCAGATACTATCATTAAGGTGAGGGATTCCTGTACTACAAGTCCTACTATCGAAGAGCTTGTGGCTCCAAGTGCTTTTCTTACTCCGATTTCCTTTGTCCTTTCCTTCACAGCTATGGCGAGAATATTTGCCACACCCACAGCTCCAGCTAGCAATGTCAGCAGTCCTATACCCCAAATAAACAATTCAATTCCTAGAAAAATATTTTGAAACTTCTCGTATTCTTCATTGTTGTTTTCTAACGAAATCCCACGTTGGTCGTCTGGGTGCACGGATTTTCTCTCCTTAAACCACGTAAGCAGGTGATCGGTCAGTGCTGTAGTAGCAGTAATGGGCATATCCCCAGTGCCTATTATGATTTGGTCCACTTTATCATTTCCAGCTCTAAAAAGCTTATTGGCGGTAGAAAAAGGCAGGTAAGCCATCTTATTCTCCCATCTATTCGCGGGATCATCAAACGACCCCACCACCCGAAAAAGCACACCACCTATAGTTAAATGTGTTCCTACAGGATTTTCTCCGTCATAAATCTCTTCAACCAGGGTTGTGCCTATGACGGCCACCTTAGTTGCCTCATCCACATCACGTTGAGAAATATACCTCCCATGGCTAAGCTTAGTGTTTTCCAACATTTGATGGTCCGGATCCACCCCCCTGACCGGGAAATTCCCAGCTTTATCACCGGACTCCATTTGCATACCCCAAATCCTAATCCTCCTCGAATAGGCGTACACCGTATCCATCTCATTAAACATCGCCTCGACATCACTCTCCCTCATTTGTATCCTCCGATTCGCCTGATTACCTCGGTAAGAGAGCTGCGTTCTTCCTGACTGTACCCAAATAGAATTTACAGCATCATCCGCAAATTGTTCCTTCACCCCATTCTGCAATCCGAACCCTAGCCCCTGCATCACCACTAAAATAAACACCCCCAAAGCGATACTAATACCCGTCAAAGCAGTCCTCATGGGATGGCTTAAAACTGTATTAGCTATCTCTAGCCAAGTATCTCTGTTAAACATTGACGGTGTCGGTTAATATTTGGCCATCATGCAGATTAATAATCCTATCACATAGTTCCGCGATATCATGTTCGTGAGTGACCACCACCATCGTTATGCCCTCACCATTCAAGTCCCTCAACAAAGTCATCACCTCCCTAGATGTTTTGGAGTCGAGTGCCCCTGTCGGTTCATCAGCAAGAATTACGCGGGGCTTCCCCACAAGTGCACGAGCTATGGCTACTCGTTGTTTTTGACCACCACTAAGCTGATTTGGCAGGTGCTCCGCCCAATCCGTAAGTCCCACCTTCTCCAGAAATTCCATCGCCCTCACATTCCTCTCCTTTCTCGACACTCCCTGGTAATAAAGCGGCAAAGCCACATTCTCCATTGCCGTTTTAAAACCTATTAAATTAAAACTCTGAAACACGAATCCTAAGAACCTACTCCTATACTTAGCCGCCACCCTCTCGCTTAAATCAGCCATAGATTCACCCGCTAACACGTACTCACCCTCATCAAACCCATCTAAAAGACCCAGTATGTTTAAGAGTGTAGACTTCCCTGAACCAGACGACCCCATTATGGCCACCATCTCTCCTTCACGCACATGACAATGTAGCCCCTTCAACACTTTCAGCTGTTGACTACCTGTTTTGTACGACTTCTCAATGCTACTCAGTTTAATCATCTAGCGAATATAACCGAGAAGAGAGTAAAAGGGCGTAAATTCGCGCGGCCATTAAGAAGGCTTAACATATGAGCGGAATTCGTAACATAGCAATTATTGCCCACGTCGACCACGGTAAAACTACCCTCGTTGACAAGATCATCCATCGTTGTAATGTGATTGACCCACATAAGGTGACTGGAGATTTAATCCTAGACAGCAACGACCTCGAACGCGAGCGCGGAATCACTATCGTTTCAAAGAACGTAAGCGCGATGTGGAAGGGTACTAAAATCAACATTATCGACACTCCAGGTCACGCCGATTTCGGTGGTGAGGTAGAGCGTGTTTTGAAAATGGCTGATGCCGTAGTGCTTCTAGTTGATGCTTTTGAAGGGCCTATGCCCCAAACAAGATTCGTTCTCAGCAAAGCACTAGCTCTAGGCCTCAAGCCGCTAGTAGTTGTAAATAAAGTAGATAAGGAAAACTGTACTCCTGACGTCGTACACGAGCAGGTTTTCGACCTCATGTTCAACCTGGACGCTACTGAAGAGCAGCTAGACTTCCCTACCGCATACGGTTCTGCAAAGTTTAATTGGATGGCCGAAGACTGGGAAAACCCTACAGACAACATCGACTTCCTTCTCGACATGATCGTTAGTCAAGTGCCTGAAGCACCTTTCCACAAAGGCGAACCACAAATGCAGATTACTTCTCTAGACTACTCAAAGTACACAGGTCGTATCGCAATCGGACGTCTATTCCGTGGTGAAATCATCGCTAACAGAGACTACGCTCTTTGCACTGCTAATGGTGTAAAGAAAGTGAGGGTTAAAGAACTTTTCGTCTTCACTGGCCTTGGGAAGGAAAAAGTCGATTCTGTTAAAGCTGGAGATATCTGTGCTATGAACGGAATTGATGGTTTCGAAATCGGAGACACCATCTCTGATTTAGAAAACCCAGACGCTATCGAGCGTATCGCTGTTGATGAGCCTACAATGAGCCTTCTCTTCACCATCAACACCTCTCCTTTCTTAGGAAAAGACGGTGAATTCCTAACTTCTCGCCACATCCGTGAGCGTCTAGAAATGGAGCTTCAGAAGAACCTAGCTCTGCGTGTAGAGCCAACAGATTCTGAGGACAAGTGGAACGTATACGGACGTGGAGTACTCCACCTTTCTGTTCTTATCGAGACTATGCGTCGCGAAGGATATGAGCTACAGGTGGGAAAACCGCAGGTTATCTTTAAGGAAATAGACGGAGCTAAGCACGAGCCATATGAGACTCTAGTTATAGACGTCCCCGAATCTTCTGCTGGAAAAGCAACCGAGCTTGTTATGATGCGTAAAGGTATGCTTCAGGTTATGGAACCAAAAGGTGAACTTCAGCATCTAGAGTTCCGAATCCCATCTCGTGGAATTATCGGACTTAGAAACCAAGTCTTAACTGCTACATCTGGTGAAGCTATCATGACACACCGTTTCGATAGCTATGACAAGTACGCAGGAGAAATCTCTACTCGTCAATCAGGATCTCTCGTTAGTTCTGAATTAGGCCAAGCCCGTGCATACGAAATTGACCGTTTACAAGAACGTGGTATTTTTTACATCGATCCAAACGATCAAATCTACCCTGGCCAAGTCGTAGGCGAGTCTTCTCGTAACACAGACATGGAAGTCAACCTTGTCCGCGGTAAGAAGCACAGTAACGTACGTTCTTCTGGAGCTGATAAGAGTCTTAAAATCCAACCCGCTAAGAAAATGTCTCTCGAGGAGTACATGGAGTGGATTTCAGACACAGAATACATCGAGGTTACACCTAAGTCACTTCGTGTACGTAAAATTCCTGGGACTAAGATCCCTTAGACTGAGCGCGTTTTCGCTGGTGTACTGCACTTGCGCATTAACTCTTTAAAAAGTCAACCAGTTGGTTGACTTTTTTCATACGGGGTACACGTGTCGCACCTCGACGTGCAATTGCTTAGAGAATTTGTCAACTCATAGGTTGACTTATTTCATACGGTATTTGCATCGCGCACCTCGAGGAATAAGTTGACTTATATTTGACTAAAATCAATCATGAAGCACCTTTTAACTATCGTATTGACGACAGCTCTGGCGACTCAAGCGACAGCTCAAACCTTCGTAGTCCAACCATATCTACAGGACGCGGAACCTAATTCGATCCGCATTATGTGGGAAACGACAAGCGGGGAAGAGTCGACCGTGATATGGGGAGAGACTGAAGGGCTTGGAAACGAAACGACAGGAATGAGTTTCAGTTCGGTGGGATCGGCGATGATGCATGATGTGCAACTAGTAGGGTTAGAGAGATTCACAACGTATTACTACTCGGTCGTGACGGGAGCAGCTGTGTCGAACCTGCAAAAATTCAAAACGCCACCATTCGCTTCGGATAATGAGAACTTTAGATTTGTAGCTATGAGTGACATGCAACGAAGTGGTTCCGATCCTTATGTGTATGATGAGATTATACATGATGGAGTTTTAGATTATCTGGAGGAACATTTAAGTGGGGTTGTTAGTGATGATCTCGCGCTGGTTTTGATACCGGGAGATCTGGTGGACAATGGGAACTCGTACTATCAGTGGGAGACTCAGTTTTTCGAACAGTCGTCTGATTTGTTTGGGCAGGTGCCTGTCTATCCTGTTTTAGGTAATCATGAAGTGAATACGCAGTATTACTACCAGTATTTCCATCTTCCTGAAAACGGTACGGAAGGCTATGAGGAGCATTGGTGGTGGAAAGATTATGGGAATGTGAGGTTTGTGGGTTTGGACTCAAATGGACCATATGATGGAGAAGCACAACTAGAATGGCTTGATCAATTGCTGACAAATACTTGCAGTTCGGATTCGATAGATTTCGTATTTGCGGAATTGCATCATCCTTATAAATCCGAGTTGTGGACACCTGGAGAGAGTGATTTCACGGGTGAAGTAGTTGAGCGAATGGAGGCTTTTTCTCAGGAGTGCGGAAAGCCGAGCATCCACTTCTTCGGTCATACACACGGATATTCGCGTGGCCAGTCGAGGGATCACAAGCATGTCTGGATTAATGTAGCTACTGCGGGAGGAGCTATCGACTATTGGGGGGATTGGCCACAGGCTGACTATGAAGAGTTCACCGTATCCGAGGACGATTGGGGCTGGGTGCTTGTCGAGGTAGAGGCAGGTGCAGAACCAAAGTTCACCGTTAAACGACTTAGCCGCGGGAATGGCAACGTAAATCTCGACAACGAATTATTTGACAGCTTTACAGTAACTAAAATTGATTACGAAATCTCCACCCCTATCCCAATACAACCTATTGACATAACTGTAGCACCGGAATGTGTAGTTCTTTACGGCTCGCCATTCGATACAGAAGACATGCATGGAGCTGCGCACTGGCAGGTAACGGCCATCCCAGGGGATTATGGCTCGCCGCTGAATGATGTGTGGGAACAATTCGAAAACATCTATTTCAATGAGGACACCCGCGAAGGGGAAGTAATGACGAACGAAGCAATTCACGGCCTACCAGAAAACACCCAACTATGGTGGAGAGTTAGGTATAGGGATAAGGAACTCAATTGGAGTGATTGGTGCGACGAAGTTTCGTTTACAACTGGAGAATCCACTATGAGCGAAAATCTCCTGCAAAATCCTGGAGCGGAATCTGAGATGGCGTTCTGGCAGGTAGATTTAGGCGTGTGCGAAGCTATGCTGGGTGGAGATTGTGCCGGTACGAACCCGTACGTAGGAAATAAATACTTCTCCGTAGGGGGACTCTGTTCTGAGAGCGCTGTGGGGATTATGCATCAAGACATAGACATCAGCTCCTACACAGATTCAGTGGATATGGGCGTGCTTGAGGTGAGTTTCGGTGCGATGATGTCGGACTGGAGTGGAGCAGATCTTCCTCAGATGCGATTGCAGTTTTTGACCCAAGGCGGAATGGAAATAGGCAGCACAGAGTATCTAGACGGTGCTTACTCATCTTGGACACTTATTTCAACACAAACCCTCGTACCCCTTCAAACACGAACAATCCGGTGCGAACTCAAAGGCACTCGCAATGAAGGTGTAGACAATGACTGCTACTTCGACGAAATATTTGTCAAAGCGGGCAGCACGGAAGTGTGCGACAGTTCTATCGTGGAAATTGAAACCGTACATCCTCCCGAAAGGTTAAGCCTTCTAGCCTACCCAAACCCTGCAGTAGATTCTGTAACTATTGAAGGTTATCGAGAAAACTTACAGGTTCGGGTCGTTGATTCCTCAGGGCGCAAAGTTGAGGTCGATATGACGATCAATGCCGAATTAATTGTTATCTCTCGTGGCGACTTACCCGCCGGGGTGTATAGAGTGATAGTTCTAGGTCGTGACGGAAGTGTAGGAACTGTCAGCGTGAGTTTTGAGTAAGGAATTAGTCTAATGGTTCGTTGACTTTTTTATGACAAAACTGCTTAGAATGGTATGGTAGCGCTAATAAACGGTATACCAGCAATTTCTTCAGATGGGATTGCTACCATAGCGTAATCCCAAAGAATATCGCGCTTTCTTGATGACTTTCTTATACCCACGCTGATAATGGTGAAGTTGTCATCCAATAACTGCGAATTACTTAAGAGCAGATAATTCTCAGTCATCAGCCATGTGGAGCTGTTTAATTCTAACATAGCAGAAACACAAAACATGTGTATTGACTGGCGACTGTTGTTTACCCAGCTACCACTTCCAGTCATATCATGATAGTTTCCATTATTATCAAAGTGATAATTTTGACTGTCAAGATCTGGGTTGGAGGGGTGATATTCACCGTCAGTATCAGTATAAGCATCAGCATGTTGGTATACCATGATGTCTTCATGGAAAAAGCCATTTCCATAACTTAATGTAACATGCTTTCTCTCATCTCCCGCCGTAAGGTTTAAAAAAGCAATACCCGCAATTTTAGAATCGTCATCGAAAGGCATTACACCTATCCCTCCTACAGAGGCGTGAAGCGTCTCATTAATTTCATATCCGAATTTAACAGTACCACCAGTACCAAAAGGCGTCATGGTTAATCCAGCAGTGATATTATCAGTTATACCGTAACTAACTTGATTATATAATAACATAATATTATGATAATACCCCTCACCCTTTTTCAATTGATGAGCACTAGGTGCGAAGAAATATCTAGAAACCTGAGGATTTATATCACCAGCTCTAGTATTTACAGTAGTGGCTCCTACTTGGTCAGCCTCGATATAAACAATCGTTGCAATATCCATTTTATTGATCCGCATACGTCCTAACATAGGAGTTTCTATCAGAAATTCCGATTCGTTAATCTCAATGACTTCACCCTCGAATAAACCTCCGTTTTGGAGTATAATCCTGACACACTTCCTCTCCGAAGTAGTTTGTGAATCAGTGACTTGCGAAATAATCATATTCGTTGCAGAGAACCCTAGAGTTAGGCAAATAAGAAGCAATAATTTAGTTTTCATATATTAAATTTAGGTGATTTAACACAAAATTAAGTTGCACAGCAGCACTTTAACTAAATTGACTCGGAAATTTGTCAACCAAGTTGTTGACTTTTTTTACGGCACACCGAGCAATGATACATCTAGTGTCCTTCTGGTTGACTTATATTTGAAAAATAATGAGAATTCAACAAGCAAAAATCATCACAACGGTAACGGCACTTCTATTAGCCTTATCACCAATACAGACTCAAACACTAGAGGATTTAGAGTTTGGCACAGAAGAGACGCTAGATATAATAACGTGGAATATTGAGTGGTTCCCCAAGAATGGCGCAACGACAACTGGATATGTGAAGGAAATTTTAGAGAACCTTGCTGGAGATGTTTATGCGATACAGGAGATTGATGATACGACGGCTTTTAAGACCATGGTGGATTTGATGGAAGACTATGAGTATGTGTTGATGGATGGATGGTTTGGGGGGCTAGTGTATGTTTATAATTCGCAGAGTATAGAGATGCTGGAGGCATTTGAGATTTACACAGAATCGCAGTATTGGAGTCCTCTCCCTAGGTCGCCTTTAGTGATGAAGTTCAAATATCAAGGCGAAGTATTGTATATCATTAATAATCACTACAAATGCTGTGGGGATGATTACGTGGACTGGAATGACGACGGTGATGAGGAGATGAGAAGGATGATAGCGGGCACGTTGATCGAGGAGTACATGAGTGAGGTATTGGAGGGGGAAAGGGTGATATTGTTAGGAGATTTGAACGACTTGATAGATGAGGTTGCGTCGACGAATGTGTTTGGGGGGTTTTTGGAGGAGCCGGAGAAGTATCGGTTTGCCGACTGGGATTTAGCGACGGGAGGCGTGAGTGGATGGTCTTATCCTAGTTGGCCTTCACATTTGGATCACATACTGGTGACGGATGAGATGTTCGAGGAGCTAGACGGCGAAAATGCTGTGGTGGAGGCTATCGATGTAGCGTCGAACATGGGTGGGTGGTACCAGTATGAGGCTAATGTTAGCGACCACAGGCCTGTGGGTATGAGGGTGGAACTGGAGCCGAACTCGATGGTGGAAGTACTGAGCGAGGTGGGGAGGAAGACGTTAGTGGGGATGACAGATGTTCTGGGCCGGGAATGCCCGTATGAACGGGGGAAAGTTATGATATTCCGCTATAGTGATGGTTCTGTATCGAGGAGGATCAGTCTTTCGGAGAGCCAACCCGAGTAGCTAGCTGCGCCTGAGGATATGAGGTGGTGGTCGTCATAGTAGTTAGATGGAGATGATGCTCCAGGCCAAAGGTTGCCATTTATTATCTCAATACCGTGCAGTGAGGGAGGGATGACGAGGGAGTCGGGACACAGAACGGGGGGAATGATGAAAATGGTTTGGGCTTTATTAATCATAGAAAGCAGGGCAAGCTCCACCTCTACACTCATCACAACGGTCTGTTTTTCAGCACATTCAACCTGGATAATTACGGGCTTCTCGCGCGCAACAAACCCCAGCCCCTCATAGCTATCACTTTCGGGCGCGGGTGTGTAGGTGCGGGAAGGAGAAAGTTGACGGGAAAGCTCGAAATACATTGTCAGCAAATAATTGTACAGATCGCCCCCATAAATGTCGGAAGAAGAGCCATTGACTATCCAATCCCGCTCGCACTCAACGCTCGACGCCCCATCCGACATCAGCAAAGAGTACAGATCCACCACGACATAACGGGGCGTAGAATGGGTGAGCGCTAAATCCAGGATGTGATCGGAATCCCCGGGACGTTGGGCAGAGGAGCATAAGCTGAAGGCGGTCATCCCCCGAATTTCGAGTGCGTGCGGATCAACCCCACAATAACAGGTACTACTTCCTAGAAACAAGAAATCCAGTTCCGTTCGTGGATCACCGAAGAATTCCTCTGTCTTCATCCGCACCGCACCCTCATCAGTCCTTACTGCAATGAAATGAGTTTCTATGGGCTGAAAGAAAATTGCAGCAAACCACAACAACACCGTCACGAAAGCAAAAGCTGCAGCAAATTTCACAACGCGGGTTAGAAATAGTTTCATCAGTGACTATAAAATTCGAGCATTAGAATTGGAAATAAATGAAACTCGAACCACCGTTAAGATTCTTCACACACACCCAAACCACCACTGCATACACAACCCATCTCACGAGTTGCATTCTTGAAGCGAGCCACCAGGAAGGGATTTCGCCCGTTCGCTGTAGCCAGTCCACAAACACCATCACCCCAATCCAAACAAAAGCCGTGAGCTTGAAGAAACTCAGATCTAATGTGGCGAACGAATGCAAGTCGAAAATACCTCTGAAGTACTCGAGGGCAATTTGAAGCGTATCGGCTCGAAAAAATACCCAGGCTAGGGTTGTGAGCGCGAAAGTGATGGACATTTGAAACAATTCCCGAAATGAAGGAAGGGAGGAGTTTTCCGCGATTGTGGAAGTGGCGTGAGTGCGGTTTTTTGAAAGTAAAATCAGTGGAATAAATAATGCTGCGTGTACCCCACCCCAAACCACAAAGGTCCAGTTAGCTCCATGCCAGAGCCCACTCACAAGAAAAATCACCGCTACGTTCCTTAAAACTCTAAACTTGGAACCACGTGACCCGCCTAAAGGGATATACAGATAATCCCTAAACCACGAGCTAAGACTAATGTGCCAACGGCGCCAGAATTCAGCTATATCGCGGGAGAAATACGGGAACTTGAAATTCGTGGATAGCCGTATACCGAAAAGTCGAGAGGTTCCTATCGCTATGTCAGAATAGCCGGAGAAGTCGCCGTAAATCTGGAACGCGAAATATATGGAGCCTAGGATGAGGGTGTGACTGCTGTGAGCCGAAGGGTCGACGAAGATGGCGTCGGAATACCGGGCGCAAGTGTCAGCCACCACCACTTTTTTGAACATACCCCAAAGGATGAGTCTGAGACCCGAAATGGCAAGGGCAGGATCGAATAGCCGAGGAGCTGTGATTTGTGGAAGGAGCTTGGCGGCACGTTCGATAGGACCGGCCACGAGTTGAGGGAAAAAACTTACGAATGCCGCAAACGCAACGAAATCACGAGTGGGCTCGAGCTTCCCTCTATAGACGTCGATGGAGTAGCTGAGGGTTTGGAACGTATAAAAACTAATGCCGACAGGAAGAATGATCTGCAGAGTTGAGCTATGCATCTCCACCCCCAGTGTGGACCAGGCATCAATCCAGCTTTCTATGAAGAAGTTTGAGTATTTGAAATAGGCCAAAACACCCAGGTTCACCACTATCGACACCCCTAACCTGACTTTTGAAATATTCCCTGCCGCCCAATAATCAATCAACGTAGACAACAAGATCAGCCCCAGAAACCTCCAATCCCACCACCCATAAAACACATAACTCGCAAGGACCAGAAATACATTCTGCATCCTCAAGTTTTTCGCCAACATCCAATAAATAGTGAAGACTATAGGCAGAAATAGAAAAAATGTGGTGGAGTTAAATAGCATTTGGCAAACAAATTATTATTTATCCGTCCCTGTCCTCACTCGCCCCACGGCATCGCTCCAAAGAGCAGCACGTCTTTCGCGCCATTCCACATTCTTTTCAGGCATAAATACCTTCCCCACTTCCCTCATACATTTTATTTCTGGTAAACTTCTCAAGCCCAAAACATGTGTCGCCATAAACGCCACCCCAGCAGCTGTACTCTCCACCACGGCAGGTCTTTCTATCGCTACTCCAAGTAGGTCGGACTGGAATTGCATGAGGTATTCGTTAGCCGAAGCTCCTCCGTCAACTTGGAGGGTGAAGAGGGAGATATCGGAATCTTCTTGCATGGCCTGTAAGACGTCCATGGATTGGAATGCTAGAGATTCTAGAGTGGCTCTGATTAATGCTTCGCGACTAGAGTCGTGTGTTAAACCGAAAACAGCACCCCGCGCGTTCATATCCCAGTATGGAGTGCCTAGCCCTGAAAAAGCCGGAACCACCACTACACTTGAATCACCATTACTCTCGGCATGACGCGCCGCTATCTTTGACGACTTACCTATGTCCTCGAGAATCTCGAGGCCATCTCGAAGCCATTGTAAAGCTGCCCCAGCTACAAATACACTTCCCTCAAGAGCATAAACCACCTTACCTCCCACTTGCCACGCGATAGTATTCAAAAGCCCTGAAGGTGTGTCAGGAATAGCAGAACCGGTATTCATGAGCATAAAGCACCCGGTCCCGTACGTGTTCTTGACGGTTCCGGGGGTGAAGCAGGTTTGGCCAAAGAGGGCCGACTGCTGGTCTCCCATAATGGCAGCAATAGGCACACTCCCGAAATCTCTTGATTCATATTCCCCGAATACACTCCCCGACTCTTTCACTTCGGGTAGGAGAGCAGCGGGGACGTTCAAAGCTCGCAACATACCTTCATCCCATTCCAGGGAACGAATATTAAACATGAGTGTCCGAGAGGCGTTACTGACATCGGTGGCATGAACCTTTCCGCCTGTCAAATTCCACAACAACCACGAGTCCACCGTCCCGAAGCACAATTCGCCTCTCTCGGCCCTCTCCCTCGCCCCATCGACATTATCGAGCACCCAAGCCACCTTCGTTCCTGAAAAATAAGGATCGATAACCAGCCCCGTCACCTGCTTACAGTAGTCGCTGAGCCCCGAAGCCCTAAGCTCCTGGCACGCCTCCACAGTCCTCTTATCCTGCCACACTATCGCATTATAAACCGGCTCGCCAGTAGCCCTATCCCATACAACCACGGTTTCTCTTTGGTTCGTAATACCCATCCCCACAATCTCGCCACTCCTAGCCTCCTCCATCTTCAACAGTTCCTCCAGCACTTCCATCTGAACCTCAAGGAGCTCCACCGGATCATGTTCAACCCACCCCGGCTCGGGAAAGATTTGCGTGAATTCTTTTTGGACTATGGCTAGACACTCACCATCCTCATTAAAAAGCACAGCTCTTGCGCTAGTCGTACCCAAATCTAGAGAGATTATTAATTTCATGGATTGATTATTACCTTTTGCAAAATAAGAATTATCACACAGATGCAACCATACGAAGTCAAAACTGCTGATGGAATCTCTCTCCACGTCCAAAAGTGGAACCAAGCAGAGTACAATTCTAGCGATTCTAACGATTCAAATCGCACTCTACTCATCACCCACGGGCTGGGCGAGCACCAAAACCGCTATACCCACGTAGCCGCACATTTCGCCGCTGACGGCTTCACCGTCTATTCTTACGACCAAAGAGGCCACGGTAAATCCGGAGGCCCTCGCGGCCACTCACCTAGCATTGACTCTAACGTTGAAGACATGAAACGCGTCATCGAAAGTATTCCCCACGAAAATCTGTATCTATACTGCCACAGTTTCGGCGGAAACGTCCTTGCTAACTTTATGCTGAAAGTCGATTGTGCCACACTTCGAGGCGCTGTGATGAGCAGTGCTTGGCTTAAACTCTATGAAGAGCCATCATTTATCGACGTAGCTTTAGCAACTGTGATGTCTTTTATATACCCTAAATTTTCGCAGAACAGCAAAATAGATGCTTCTAAACTGTCTAATATCACGCAAGTATGCGAAGACTACGTTGCCGATCCTTTGAATCACGAGCTGATCACCGCGGGGTTATTCAAAAGCTTCCACGCTTCAGGCTTGTGGGCCTTAGCTCATGCTAACGAACTCCATACGCCTGTATACGTTTTACACGGAGCCGACGACCAACTTATCTCCCCTTATGGCTCTCGAGAGTTTGCTGCTGAAGCTGGGGATTTTGCGACTTTGAAGATTTATCCTTCCACTCGTCATGAACCGCATAACGATTTAGTGTGCGATGAGTTGTTAGGGGATGTGAGTCGTTGGATGAAATTGCATAGCGCACCTTGATGCGTCGTTGCTTAGGAAATTTGTCAACTGGTTGGTTGACTTTTTTCATACGGTATGTGCGTGTCGCACCTCGACGCGCAGTCACTACGGAAATTTGTCAACTCATAGGTTGACTTTTTTCTTAAGTGGAGTGAACAGTAGGGTGTCTCAACACACAATTGACTAGGAAATGAGTCAACTCATAGGTTGACTTTTTCACCACGACCTATCTATCCCACTTTACGTTGGAGAATTTATCCAAACGAAGGAGTTGCACCATGTATCCGAGGATGAGCTTTAGGATTTGGACTACAAAAACAGGCTTAAAAAGAGTGAGAAAAGTAGCAACGATAAGGACGCATGAGTAGTGCCACATAGTCAGCGCCGAGGAAAACAGGGCGGCGACAGAGGCGAGAACTAATAATATTGGAGCGGTGTACTTCATGTACTTTTGGCCATAGAGGAAAAGGAGCTGAAGGATGCCGACACTAAACATCAATTTCAAGTGGCAACGTAACATTTGAATAAAACCCGCTGTGATACGACCCTGGCGGCGGCTAGTGTAAAACTCTTCCCAAGTAATGTCGTGGACAATCGCCGTAGGTTCAAGCACGACCCTCTTGCCATGACGCATAACAAACAAAGCAATCAGAAGGTCGTCGAGGATGGTGTCCGAAGGAATCTCGTCCAGCAATTCTTTGCGCACAACATACAGAGCGCCACACATACCCGTGGTGGAACCCTTGCGAGACTCACGGAGCTTCAAACTATTAATCCATTTTCGGGTTGAAGAGGTGTCGCCTGCAAGTTCTAACTGACTGGTTGCGGCTCCAATTTCAGGATCTGTGAGATGGGACAAAAGATACTTTACAGCTCCGGCAGAGAAGGTTTGACGTACGTCACTGAAGAGAAGAACAGGATGCTTTGAAACAGCAACACCACGGTTGAGAGCGCCGGGTTTTCCACCGCGTTCATCCAACTTAATAAAAGACACAACACCTTCTACCTCAAGGGCTTCAAGTATCAAGCATGAATCATCAGTTGAACCATCAGACACTACTATTATTTCGAAATCTGAAACACCAGCATCAACGAACTGGGCAGCAATTTCTCTGACCTTACGCTCAATGTTAAGCTCTTCA
>Ga0307984_1000620_pt1 | contig 15464 bp, 17 predicted proteins | sample EllFjometageno78_FD_203169 | JGI IMG/M metagenome (GOLD analysis project Ga0307984, IMG submission 203169) | Marine microbial communities from Ellis Fjord, Antarctic Ocean - #78 | ecosystem: Environmental > Aquatic > Marine > Unclassified | place: Southern Ocean | collected 2014-10-09
AGAATCCAAGAGAGCAAGGTCACGGATACCCTAGTTCTCTCTCGACTGATCTGGACTAACTTAAAGGATAGGGACTTCACGTTCCGTATAAAGAACCCTGAATTCCTTGGGAAACTTATCGGGTCTCATGGCTTAGAAGCATGGGGACACCGACTCAGGTTGCACAAGGGGGACTACTCCAAGGAGATGGAGGCTGAAGGTCTTGACCCGTGGGCAAGTTGGAACGTCCGTATGCAGGAGTATTGTGAACTTGATGTTGAAGTGACCCATGCTTTATACAGGGCAGTACTACACAAGAACTACTCAGTAATAGCAACCAAGCTAGAGCATGAGTTTCAATATGAGATACACCACCAAGAGTTATCAGGCATACCCTTCGATGTTAAAGCAGGGGAGCGTCTGTATCTGGAGATGGCTAAACGTAGAGCGCAGCGAGAAGCAGAGCTAACTCAACTGTTCCAGCCGTGGTTCATCAGAGGGAAGGACACCACACCCAAGCGCACCATGAGTAGGTTCATTGAGAACAGGCATGGTAACTACGACAAGAAGCGAGATAAGACGGGGTATCTGGAGACTACCACTGAAGGCCTTACCTATAGCAAAGTCAGTCTAACAATGTTCAACGCTGGGTCTCGTGATCACATAGCCAATCGGCTGCAAGCATTGCGCGGCTGGAAGCCCACTGAGTTTGGTAAGGACGGTAAGCCTACTGTTGATTCTGACATCTTAGGCACACTTAAGTACCCAGAAGCCAAGCAGATATCTGATTACCTCATGTTGCAAAAGCGTATTGGACAGTTAGCTGAAGGCAGGATGGCATGCCTCAAACTGGTAAAACCCGATGGTCGTATCTACGGCAGGGTGATTACTAATGGGGCGGTCACTGGGCGATGCACCCACATGTCACCTAATGTTGCACAGACACCCTCATCCACTGCTGAGTTTGGCACTGAGTTCAGGGCGTTATACCACGCACCCGCTGGATGGAAGATGGTTGGTGCTGATGCAAGTGGTCTTGAACTCAGATGTTTAGGCCACTACATGGCACGATTTGATCAAGGTGCTTACGTGGAGACGATCCTTAATGGGGACATCCATACGGTGAACATGCTGGCGGCTGGTCTGAAAAATCGCAACCAGGCGAAGACTTTTATTTACGCTTATTTGTATGGTGCGGGGGATCTCAAGATAGGCGAGATTATTGGGGGAGGCGTGAAGGCTGGTAAGGGTCTAAAGAAACGCTTCTTAGAGCAGACCCCTGCATTAGCAGAGCTACGCAAGGCCATTCGATCCAAGGCAGTTCGTGTGTCCTTCGTGCCTGTACAAGGAAAGAAAGACAAAAGAGTTGAGACCTTGTATCCCATTAAGGGTTTAGACGGTCGCCTCCTTCACATCAGGTCAGGACATGCCGCATTAAATACTTTGCTTCAGTCAGCAGGGGCAATTTTAGTTAAGAAAGCCACTGTCATTTTCAACGAGGATCTTCGTTCCAAAGGTTACCAACACGGTATTGATTACGAGATGGTTGCTCATGTCCACGATGAATTCCAAACCCTAGCACGAGAGGAGATAGCCGATGATGTCGGACAAATTGCAGTGCAATCCTTCAGAAAGGCAGGAGAGTTCTTCAACTTCAGATGCCCCATTGATGGCGAATATAAGATTGGAGCTAACTGGTCAGAGACTCACTAGCATTCTCAACACAGCATGGCTGTACCCCTTTACAACTAAGTCAAACATTGCACGAGAATATGCCGATGAGGTAGCAGTCGCTGCTTCTTTCGGCTACCTCACTACCCAGCAAGCTCACTCACACTTTGGAAGAACGTGGTTAATAACTGCGCTCGGCCTCACCACACTACAAGGTAACAACACATGATTACATTAACAGACACTTACCAGTATCGAGACGGTGGTATAGCTAAGATTTTATTTCTTAATCGCCCGAAAGATCGTAGCGTTATTAGCCTGACGGATGAGGGGGCAACCTTATTTCATTATGCTGACGGGGTGCAGCACCGCTGTAAAGTTTCCCCCACGGACTTGGTTAAAGTACCTAAGTGGAACTACCTTAATGTTGATGACCAGTGCCTTGTCAGAGACACGATAACTGAGCCTTACCGCTATCGGTACTTCGCTAAACTGAGTACCGCTGGTGTACCTTTATTCTTTGCGGGAGGGCGCACCTCGTGGTCAGCATCCCTCAATGCCACAAGGCAGACTAAAGTAGTCCTCTCTTTATCACGTTACTTACTGATGCAAGTAGATGGTGTGGATACTCTGTTATGAGAACAGTAATACTGGACGGGGACATCCCGATCTTCCAGTTTGCACAGTCAGCAGAGGAGGCCACTGATTGGGGTAATGGGTTCTGGACTCTACACGCTGATGAGAACGAGGCTATCCAATCACTTGATGGTTGGATAGCTAAACTCCAAGAAGCAGTGGAAGCAGACAAACTTATTGTTGCTTTATCCCACGCAAACAACTTCCGATATGACGTTCTCCCCTCGTACAAGCACAACCGCTCAGACAAACGGCAGCCCATGCTACGCCCAGTTCTTAAGCAGCACATCGAGGACAACTACGATGTCTACAAGAAGGACGGACTAGAGGGTGATGATGTCTTAGGCATCCTTGCTACCCACCCAACCCTGATCAAAGGAACGAAGATCATGGCAACCATCGATAAGGATCTCAAGACTATACCTGGGCATCACTATCGCTGGGCAACCAAGACCGCAGACTCAGTTATCTACGAGGTTACTGAGGAAGAAGCTGACCTGTTTCACCTGATCCAAACACTAGCTGGAGACACCACTGATGGTTATAGCGGCTGTCAGGGTATTGGCATGGTGGTAGCAGAGCGGATTCTTCGTGATGACCCGCATGTGATTGTGGATGAGCCGCACCTTATCACCCGTGGCAAGGACAAGGGCAAGGAAGGCAGTAAGTGGGTGAAGAAATATGATGCATCAATCACCCCTTGGCAGACGGTCTTGTCCTACTTTTTAAAAGCTGATCTCACAGAAGCACACGCACTCCAGCAAGCGAGAGTCGCACGTATCTGCCGAAACACTGACTATAACTTTAAAGAAAAGAGGGTTGAATTATGGACACCACAGTAGAGAACACATGTGATAACTGTCAGTACGAAGAAGAGCCTATAGATGAAGGTGTCTGTGCCACATGTCGGCCTGTCTATGGCGAGACAGACACACTTACAACGCTATGGAGTAACTTCGTGACACCGTCAACCTTCGCAAAGAAGGAAGCAACAGCACGGCGCAACTCAGGAATGTCTCCCACTTCATCTCTGGATAAACAGGAGGGTGGCGGACACTACAAGACACTGGCTATTCAGCCTATCCAATACATCCACGCTAACGGCCTTGGCTTTATAGAAGGCTGCATCGTCAAGTATGCCACTCGGTGGAGAGCCAAGGGTGGAGTGGGAGACCTTAAGAAGATCATCCATTTTGCTGAACTGCTGATCGAACTGGAATCGGAGATAACCAATGACTAGAGAACAAAAAGTAGGATGCTTCCAGAAAATAATGGGGCAGGTAGTGGGTGCAGATCTTAAGGAGATGGAGCGTGTTGATGCTATCGACCTGCTTAACTTACACATGAACATGATAGTAGAGGAGGTCACGGAACTGTGTGAAGAAGTTGAAGAACTCTTCGTCCATATCGCAACAACCGATGACCCACGGGAATGGAACTTAGCAGACTTACTCAAGGAGTTAGCTGATGTGCAGTACACAATCAGTGGTCTTGCAGCAGCAATCAGTTTGCCCCTTGAAGAAGCGTTCACCCGTGTCCATGCGTCCAACCTAACCAAGCTCGATGCTGATGGTTTTGCTGTAAGAAACACAGCGGGGAAGGTGATCAAAGGACTCAGCTACCAGCCACCCTCGTTGGGAGATCTCGTATGAGACATCCCCCACAAAGGCCTGAATGGGAACTCTTACTTGTCCTGCTCTTAGGTTCATTCCTCACATTATATTTTATACTTACTATAGGAGTCTGACTTGATACCAAGTACCAGAGCAAACATTTTAACAAGGCGGACTTACAACCGTCCCAAAGACGAGGCGGGTACGGTCTTTGAGTCATGGAAGGAAACAGTTGAACGTGTCATCGGACACCAAAACTGGCTATGGACTCGCGCTAAAGGCCGCCCCTTAAACAGGGTGGAACTCAACGAGCTAGTTGAACTTAAGGCAGTGATGAACGAGCGCAAGGCAGTTACCTCTGGTCGCACGTTGTGGTTGGGCGGTACTGAAGTGTCTCGCAAACGTGAGGCCTCTCAGTTCAATTGTAGTTTCGGAGAGATCCAGACAGTACACGATGTGGTTGATTCCATATGGCTGTTGCTACAAGGATGTGGCGTGGGATTTCGCCCTAACGTAGGTGTACTGAATGGCTTCGCTAAGAGGATACCTGAGATCAAAGTGATCCGAAGCAGCAGAACGGAGAAGGGTGGGCAGGAGCATAACAACGAACAGGTCTATACGGACTTGGCCTACACAAAGGTGTGGACTATCACTGTGGGTGACTCAGCAGAATCCTGGGCGAAGGCCTTTGGTAAACTGTTAGCTGGCAAGCATACCTGTGCGAGACTCATCTTTGACCTAACCAACATCCGTCCTGCGGGTGATCGTCTGAAGGGTTATGGTTGGATCTCAAGTGGTGATGGTGCATTGGCAACGGCTCTCGTGGCTATCGCTCAGATCATGAACAAACAGGCAGGGAAGTTGCTCACCCGTATTGACCTTCTAGATGTGGAGAACTGGCTAGGCACTGTCCTGTCCTCTCGACGTTCTGCTGAGATTGCTTTGCATAACTTTGGTGATCCAGAGTGGGAAGAGTTTGCCTCTGCAAAGGCGGATGCGTGGAAGGAAAACAACCAGCGATACCAGAGTAACAACTCATTGGTCTTCTATGAAAGGCCTACAAAACTAGAGTTACGTGGGCTGTTTCAGATGATGCTAGATGCTGGTGGATCAGAACCTGGGTTCATTAATGGGGCTTCAGCACTTAAACGTGCGCCTTGGTTTAAAGGTCTGAATCCTTGCGCTGAGATTTTGCTTGGGAATAAGAGTTTTTGTAACTTGGTAGAGACCAATCTGGCGGCTTTCAACGACAATAAGGTTGATTTACTCAGGGCGCATTGGCTAGTTGCACGGGCTAACTACCGTCAAACTTGCGTGAACTTACGTGATGGTGTGCTTCAGGATGCATGGCATGAACTGAACGAATTCCTCCGTCTGTGTGGCGTAGGTGTTACGGGCATTGTTCGGTGGGATCTTCAGGATGATCCTCTGGCGTGGGAGTCATTACGTGCTGCTGCCCATCAGGGTTGTAACTCAATGGCTGATGAACTGGGTACACCTAGAGCAAAAGCAATCACAACAATTAAGCCAAGTGGGACTCTGAGCAAATGTATGGATACGACAGAAGGAATCCACCGTCCCCTCGGAAAGTACATCTTCAACAATGTTAACTTCTCTAAGCATGACCCACTGGTTAACTTGCTGACAGCGGCTAACTACGCTGTGATGCCTAACCCAACTGACCCTGACGCTGTGATTATCACCTTCCCTGTAGAGTGGGATGATGTTGAATTCAGTGAGGTAGTGATTGATGAGGTAACACTCCACGTTAACCTTGAGACAGCAGTAGAGCAGCTAACCCGATATAAGATGGTTATGGATAACTATGTTGATCACAACTGCTCGATCACTGTGAGCTATGACCCGTCTGAAGTACCTGCCATAGTTGAATGGCTACACGAAAACTGGGACACCTATGTGGGTGTATCTTGGCTACTACGTGCTGACCCAACTAAGACCGCCACAGACTTGGGCTATGCCTACCTACCACAGGAAGTGGTGACGGCAGAAACCTACGCTACCTACTCGGCAACACTTAAGCCAATTGACATTGACATGGGTAACTCCCACGAGATGATTCAAGGCGAAGAATGTACCACAGGGGCGTGTCCAATCCGTTAAATAGTGAAGAGTGAAACACAGGGATGTGTCTCGCTTTTTATTTAATTGCACTAGTGAGACGAAGTTTAATTGCACTGTAAGAGATATAAAATATGAATGACCTAAAAATACCCCAAGTTTCACAGGCACTAGTGAACTACCTCAACCAACAGATTCCTTCAAAGTCCCCTCAAAAGGGAGAGACTGTGGAAGAACTCCAGTGGCGTGGTGGGCAGCGAAGTGTAGTTGACTTACTACAACAGGCACTTGCCAACCAACGAGGAGATAGATAATAAGATGTGTATGAGCGGCCCAAGTTATTCAGCACCATCAACAGAACCCACAATAGTGGAGAAACGCGAACTCCTTGAGGAGACTGTAGACGAACCTACTTTCCGATTCCAAACAAGTGTGGGTGGCGATAAGCTAGGTGGTATCAAATCGAAAGGCACAAAATCATTGAGAAAGAAACTGAAGTTGAATCTGAATGAGCCTACTTATGTAAACACGCCCCAAGCACAAGGCGCAAGTCTGAGGATCATTTAATGTGTGGATCATTTTTAAAAAAACCTGTTCAACAAATTGAAGAGATAGTTGAAGAAGAAGCAGAAGTAGTCCCTGAACCGATCCTAGAAGAAAGTTCACCTACTTTAGGTTCAGCAGGTTCAGAAGGTAAGCAGGAAGGCGTAAAGCGTACAGGTCTTAATGACCAGAGTCTGGCACAAGCCAACAGAAAGGGTGCAGGACGTTACAAGACCGCTTTAAATTTAAACATACCCCAACCTAGCAGTAGTTCACTGAGAATTTAAAATGGATGGAATAGCTGAAAGTAGATATGGGGAGCTAGAGTCAACAAAAGATTCTTATGTTCAGACAGCATATGACGCATCTGAACTAACAATTCCTAGCCTGTTCCCAAGAGAGAGAAGCACACGAAGACTCGCCACACCCTTTCAGGGTATTGGTGCGCGAGGAGTCAACAACTTAGCTAGTAAACTATTATTAGCCTTAGTACCACCCAACTCACCTTTCTTTCGACTCAAGATTGACGAGGCTACTCTTGCTGAACTGTCAGAAGACCCAGCCATAAAGACGCAGGTAGAGAAGTCACTTGCCACCATAGAGCGATCTGTGATGGGAGAGATTGAAACATCAGGTGATCGAATTAAACTCTTTGAGGCACTGAAGCAACTGATCGTTGTTGGTAGTGTTTTGATATACATTGACTCAATAACCGAAACGATCCGTGTCTACCAGTTAGACAAGTTCGTGGTGAAGAGAGACCCTAACGGTCAAGTCATTGAAGCAGTAGTACGTGAGTGGGTTTCACCAGATTCTGTCCCTGAACAAATCAGAGGGCAGGTCAACGCTGCTGCCAAAGAAACTGATGAGAAGACAGTAGCACTGTTCACACACATCAAGCGTACTGGCGACAAGTTCAATGTTCACCAAGAAGTTAAAGGGGTGACTGTACCTAAATCCAGCGGGACTTTCCCAATTGATAAATCACCTTGGTTGTTCCTTCGATTCACTCAGGTGGATGGTGAGGATTATGGACGTAGTTTCGTTGAAGAGTATTACGGTGACCTCCATTCATTGGAGAAACTCACTAAGGCAATAGTGGAAGGTTCTGCTGCTGCGGCAAAGGTGCTTTTCCTCACTGATCCCAACGGGACAACGAGAGCTAAAACTCTTGCTGAATCCCCTAACGGTGCAATCCGTGAAGGATCTATGCGAGACATAACAGTACTCCAGTTAGACAAGTATGCAGACTTCAGGGTAACCCTTGACACCATGCAGCGTATCGAAGAACGTCTGTCCTATGCATTCATGCTTAACAGTTCAGTTCAACGTAAAGGTGAGCGTGTTACAGCAGAAGAAATAAAGTATATGGCTGGTGAACTTGAAGACACCCTCGGTGGGGTCTATTCCTTACTCTCACAAGAGTTACAGTTACCTTACGTCAACAGACGTATGGCAATCATGGAGCGCAAAGGCCGTCTCCCCTCATTACCAAAAGATACGATTAAACCCGCTATCGTTACAGGTATGGAAGCACTGGGTAGAGGACAAGATCTGCGTAAGCTAGACCTGTTCATTGGTGGTATACGCGAGACTCTTGGCGATGAAGCACTCCAGAAGTATGTGAATGTGGGTGATTATATTGCCCGTAGAGCAACAGCAGTTGGACTAGATACCGATGGCCTAATCAGGTCAGACGAAGAACTTCAGCAAGAAGAAGAGAGACAACTGGAAGCACAGCAACAAGCACAACAACAAGAGATGTTGAAATCCGCTATACCCCCAGGTATTGGCGCGGCATCAAACTTAATGCAAGAAGGGATGAAACAAGATGGCATTACGCAAGAAGGAACAGCAGTCCAAGGATAAGGTTAAGGAAACTCCAGAGATGGACGCACCAAGACAGCCAGTAAAAGTCACACCAAAAGAAGGTAAAGCTAGTTTAGGTGATGGCACTGTACGGGTTGATCACTAACTATGGCGGATGAAAACAACATAACGGTATCAAGTCCTGAGACAGGGGCGGTTGCACCAGTTGCACCCACCGTTAATGAGAGACCTGAACATGTCCCCGAAAAGTTCTGGGATGTTGATACTGGCTCAGTCAACCAAGACGCGCTACTTAAATCGTACAGCGAACTTGAGAACCAGCGCAGTGTTGAGAAACCACCTGAAGAGAACCAGCCAGAAGAGAGTGCCATTCAAAAGACGCTCCAGAGTGCAGGGCTGAATCAGGACGACTTCTCTAAGGAGATCGAAGAAAACGGCAGTCTGTCTGAAGATAGTTATACCAAACTGGAAGCGGCTGGCTATGACAAAGCAATGGTCGATCAGTACTTAGCTGGCGCACAGATTGGTGAGCATCAAGCTCAACTACAGGAAGCTGATATCTCTGAGGTTAAAGGCTCAGTTGAGAACTTCGATGCAATGTCTACGTGGGCTAAAGCAAACATGCCACCTGACCAACTACAGACTTACAACGACATGGTTGGTGCAGGTAATAAGCAACAGGCACTTGCAGCCGTATCGTGGGCTAACAGCCTATACACCGCAGCAGAGGGTAATGAACCTACTCTACTCGGTGGTGGTGAAACAGGTACAGACTTCTCAGCCTTTCGTTCAGTTGCCGAAGTTACCAGTGCAATGAAAGATTCTCGCTATGGTAAAGATGATGCCTACACCCACGATGTAATGAAGAAGGTTGGTAGATCCAACGTCTTTTAGGAGAAACCTATGAGCGCATGGAACTTGCTATCAGGATTAGTTGAACCAGTGGCTAAGTTGATAGACGACATTCACACCAGTGACGAGGAACGCCTCGTAATTAAAAGTGAATTGTTCAAGATGCAAAGTACCTTAGTGTCACAAGTCCTAGACTACGAAGCAAAGATAGTAGAAGCAAAGTCCAGCATCATCGTTGCTGAAGCGCAGGGTCAGTCATGGCTACAGCGCAACTGGAGACCCATCACAATGTTAACCTTCCTCGTGTTGGTTGTTGCTGATGTATTCGGAGTGACTACGTTCCGTCTATCAGGCGAAGCGTGGCTGTTACTACAGCTAGGTCTTGGAGGTTATGTTGTCGGCAGATCTGCTGAGAAGATAGTGCCTCAAGTCACACAGGTAATGAAGAAAGGTTGATCGAAGAGAACGACCCTCGTGTTAGCGCACGGGGGTAACACTTATAGGTAGGTAGAAGAATAATTACACCTCTCGTTAGAGGGTGATTAACCGTCACAAAAATCACATCATAAAACACTAGCCTGATACGTCAGACAACTCTTGTGGACTGTGTTGATGAATAAGATGGAAATAAACTTTTATCATTAATAATCTATAAGGAAAAACATTATGGCTAACGCTACTCCAAGCCGTGTTGGTACGTTAAACGCAACAACGAACGGATCATGGGCGCAAGATAACGCTCTATTTCTAAAGGTCTTCGCTGGCGAAGTAATCTCTGCTTTTGACGAAACAAACGTCATGAAAGAGTTACACATGTCACGCACGATCACTTCAGGCAAGTCTGCTAGTTTCCCTGCAACATGGAAAACTGGTGCTGGCTATCATGCACCTGGGGTTCAATTACTAGGTTCACAGTCAGTGGCACACAATGAGCGAATCATCAACATCGATGACTTCCTCGTGTCAGATATCTTCGTTGCTAAGATCGATGAGCTAAAGAACCACTACGACATTCGCGGCGAATACACCAAGCAAATGGGTGCTGCACTTAGTCGTGAATATGACAAGAAGACTATGCAAACAGCAGTACTTGCTGCCCGTGCATCTGCGACTGTCACAGGTGGTTTCGGTGGTTCATTACTGAAGAACACAGCGGCACACAATGATGCCACTGTTCTGACTAACTTGATCTACAACGCTGCACAGACCTTCGATGAGAAGGATGTCCCAGAAGGGGATCGCCACTTGATCCTAAAACCTGCTCAGTACTACTTGATGCTCACTAATAAAGACCTACTAAATAAGGACTACAGTGCAGCAACAGGTGACTTCGTTGGTGGACGCATCCAGACGGCTGCTGGCATTGGAATCGTTAAATCGAACAATGTCCCACAGTCAGTGATTGCTGGCGTAACAGGCGAGAACAACACCTATTCAGGTACTTTCTCAGACGTTGTTGGCGTTTGCTTCCATCGTTCTGCAATCGGTACTGTGAAAATGGCAGATCTTGCTGTCTCTAAGACCGATGATAGCGGCGACTACATGACCATGTACAACGGCACGTTAATGACTGCCAAGTACTTGATGGGTCATGGCATCTGCCGACCTGAAGCGGCAATCGAGATCTCAAAGGCAGCATAGGCTGACCTAGAGTCTCACCCTACAGGGGAATTCCTAACATTGGAGTTCCCCTGTTTTTTTCACTTTCCTAAAGGACATCCGATGGCAACATTAACAGATGAACTAAGTGCAGTTAACACCATGTTAAGTTCGATAAGTGAGACTCCTGTCAGCACTTTACTTAACACCAATAATGTAGTCGATGTCTCTATTGCAATTAAATTACTAGCAAGAACCAGCAGAGCATTTCAGGCGAAAGGCTGGCACTTCAATACAGAATATGACTACCCAATTACACCCGACACTTCAGGGTCTATCCAACTCCCATCTACAACACTGAGCGTGGATATAGAGTCAAAGAACCATTCAAACTTGGATGTTGTTCAACGTGGACTCAAACTTTATGACAAGAAGAGTAGGTCATACAACATCGGTAAGACGGTGAAGGTTTCTATAACACTACTTTTAGACTTTGGTGACCTACCAGAGATAGCCCGACAGTACATAGAAATACGTGCAACACGTTTATTTCAACAGAGAATGTTGGGATCAGACACACTCGATGCATTCACCTTAGAAGAAGAAAAGGATGCATGGACACAGGCTGTGAACGAAGAAGGCATCACGGCTGAACATAACATATTTGACAGTGCAGATACGGCGGCTGCATTGATGCGTGAGGGAGGTCTCTCATGGGGCTAGTCTCAGACTCAATACCAAATTTAATTAACGGTGTATCGCAGCAGTCCCCAACATTGAGACTGCCCTCTCAGTCAAAGGAGCAGATCAACTGTATGCCCAGCGTGACTGAAGGTCTGGCTAAACGTCCACCAACAAAAAGCGTAGCTAAGATTATCAACGGGCAGGTCACTGATGCGTACATCTATACAATCAACCGCGACACAACTGAGCGTTACCAAGTAATTGTAACCAATGGCGACCTGAAGGTATTTGACCTAGCTGGTGTCGAGAAGACAGTACTTTTTCCAAACGGTAAGAGCTACCTGACTGCAACAACACCCAGTGACACCTTCCGTTCAGTTACCGTGGCTGATCACACCTTCATTGTTAACAAATTAACACTGACAGCACTGGCAACAACACTGTCTCCCTCTGCAACACCCGCCGCTTTGGTTAATGTTCTTCAGGGGGCTTACAGCGCAGAGTACAAAATCATTAGGGAAGATGAAGCAGTCTTCTCATCCGTCACAGTCTCAGATACCGTTGCTGCTGAAGCCAGAACCACAGCGATTGCAACAGCACTAGCAGCAGGATTCACGGACACCAACTATGTTGCCACAGCAAGCGGTAACGTGGTTCATGTTAAACGTGTGAACAACGCAGACTTTGGTATATCAACACTGGACTCATTGGCTGGTGGAGGACTGAGCGTCCTTAAAGGTGAAGTTCAGAAGTTCTCTGACCTACCCCCTACAGCACCTAACGGCTACTTAGTTGAGGTTGTTGGTGACGGTAGTTCAAACTTTGATAACTACTACCTTAAGTTCATCAGCACCACATCAGGTTCAGGCACAGTCTACGGCTCATCGAAGGGCTACTGGGAAGAGACAGTTGGTTCTGGTATCAAGTACAAGATTAATAGCGCGACAATGCCCCATCAACTAGTCCGAAACTCTAACGGCACATTTACTTTTCAGGTAGTTGCTTGGGGGGACAGAATAGTTGGTGACGAGATTAGCGCACCAACACCTAGTTTTATTGGGCAGGGTATCTCCGATATCTTCTTTTATAAAAACCGTATTGGGTTTCTTTCAGACCAGAACGTAGTACTGAGTGAAGCGGGATCGTACTTTAACTTCTTCCCTACAACAGTCACAACTATTCTAGATGCCTCGCCTATCGACGTATCAGTGGGACACACGAAAGTCTCGATACTAAGGCATGCAATACCCTTTGACGAGAGTCTCCTACTTTTCTCGGATCAATCACAGTTCATCCTCTCTGGTACGGAAGTACTGACACAGGGAACGGTGAGTGTTAGTCAGACCACAGCCTTTGAATCATCTAACTACGCCGAACCTATAGGCATTGGTCAGCGTGTTTACTTCGGTGTTAACAAAGGTAGCTACTCTGGTTTAAGAGAGTACTACATTAATGCTGACTCAAGGGGTAAGGAGGCTACAGAAGTAACGAGCCATGTACCACAGTATATTAAAGGTGCAATACGCAAGTTAGCCGCAGCGGGTAATGAGGACATGATCCTCGTCAAGACTGATGCTAACCTAAATCGGGTGTACCTATACAAGTACTACTGGGGTGGTGATAGTCAGAAACTACAGAGTGCTTGGGGTGCTTGGGAATTCCATGCCAATGCAAAAGTATTGAACTTGGAGTTCATTGAGAACACTTGCTACTTCTTAATCCAACATGCAGATGGCTTATACCTGGAGAGTATGGAGATTGAGACAGGACATATCGATACCTATTCAGATCTATACACAGATGAAGGTTATACCACGCACTTAGATCGGAGAATAATTGAGACCGACACGACGATGGTCTACAACGCCTTTCTTAATCAGACCACGGTGACAGTACCCTACCAAATCGAGGGTGATATGCGTGTTGTACTTAGGCCAATAGCGTCAGGGAACAATACAGCAGGTCGTTCTATGGGGATCGTATCGTCATCGGGAACTACCATTGTAGTGAAGGGGGATATAACAGCACAGTACTTCTATGTGGGTGAGATCTATCAACAAAAGTATGTCTTTGGTGAGCAGAATGTCCAAGAGAATGCCACAGGCAATAGTGCGGGGGTTAACGCTTCAGGACGCTTTCAGCTACGGTACTTCACTTTAATCTATGACAACTCAAATTACTTCAGGGTTGAAGTAACTCCAGATCTTCGCGCTACTTCAGTCTCAACCTATACAGGTAGACGGCTGGGTGTTGGTGCTGATGTTCTGGGAAAGATGGTATTGGACTCAGGACGCTACAAGTTTCCTGTTATGTCGCGTAACGACCAAGTCAAGATTGAGATCATTAACGATGGTTACTTACCTTCAAATTTTGTGTCTGTTGACTACGTTGCTGAATTTACTCCTATTGGTATGCGTATATGAAGGTACGAAAAAGGAAGTCAACCTTTGCGGATATTGAGTATCTCGCTGAGAACCTACGAGACGCTGACCTTGCGGAGATTAAGGCAGGGTTTGGCATAAGCCCGTTAGTCGCTTTGACTCATGGGTTTAGTTCGTCAGAGATCTGTATGTCTGTCGTTGACGAGGAGGACACTGTAGTAGGAATACTTGGTGTTGTCCCCGTCAAGGGGAGCAAGAATGGTGTTATCTGGATGATGGCAACAGCAGGTATTGAACGATGCACCCTGTCGTTTCTCCGTCAAAGCAGACCCTACATACGACACCTTCAGACGCTGTATCCATTACTTTATAACTGCATCGATGCACGGAATGACCTACACATTAGGTGGGTCAAATGGATGGGGTTTAATTTTATTAAAACAATCGAAGACTATGGCGTTGAGAAGCGTCGATTCTACGAAATAGTGAGGATATAGATATGTGTAATCCAGGAGCAATGTTTGCTGTCCAAGTGGGCATGTCCGTAATGGGCGCACAGGCCGCAAGGAAGGCGGCTAAAGGGGAGCAAGCTAGGACGCAACGAGTTGCTGAACAAGCAGAAGAAAATGGCAGAGATGCCCTAGCACTCCAGTACCAGCAGTTGGCACTTCAGGGAATGCAACAAGACGATGCAGCGACTGAGAACATTGTTCAGAGTGCTATTGAAGCAGCTAAATTAGAATCAACCGCCTATGTTAGTGCAGGAGAGAATGGTGTTGGGGGTATCTCAGTAGGTAACCTACTCGGTGATTACCAGCGTCAACTAGCCCAGAACACAAACATAGCAAATGTAAATAGTGCAGCAAGAGCAGCACAGCGAACTATGGAAAAGAAAGGCATGCGATCTAACTACTTCAATCGTGTGACAAATGCACGTAATGGTATTTCGTCGGGTGCTGACCCCTATGCTAGCGCATTGTCTATTGGTAGTTCAACCCTTGATGCTGGTACTCGGTACTTAGGATGGGGGACGGCCTCACCCACAGCAACTAGATCACCTACCCCAAACCCTCATATTGCCTAATACGCCTGTGAGTACACCGCGACAGGAAAATAACAATGACAAGAGTTAGACAGCAAAACCTACCTAAGACAGAGCAGTTAACTCCTGCTGCACGGGTAGTGGACACCTTTGTTCAACCCGAAGATAACAACGCTGCCTTCGTGAAGGCTCAGAAACTAAACGAGGCACTGGGTGACTTCTCTGGTTCAGTGAGTCGCTTCATGGATGTGAAGCATGGGGTCTATACCGATGATCAGGTTATTCAGGGACAGGCCAAAAGCGCACAAAGCAAGCTAGACTTCAGAGAGGCTATTGCTCAAGGTGTAGTCCCCGCTGGTGCATCACCTTGGTATAAACAAGGATATGAGCGTGAGCATGGACAGCAGTTAGCAAATGAATACACAAAGACTAACACTGCGGCCTATCTTAAGTGGGCTGATAAAGAGAACGCCACCCCAACGATGTACTCTGCTTGGCAAGCCGAACAGCGGAAGACATTCATGGAAAATAATGTACAGGGTAGTAACGTATTGG
>Ga0307984_1000622_pt1 | contig 15445 bp, 9 predicted proteins | sample EllFjometageno78_FD_203169 | JGI IMG/M metagenome (GOLD analysis project Ga0307984, IMG submission 203169) | Marine microbial communities from Ellis Fjord, Antarctic Ocean - #78 | ecosystem: Environmental > Aquatic > Marine > Unclassified | place: Southern Ocean | collected 2014-10-09
TCGTCAGCACTTAATACGTCAAAACCATAGGTAATTGATTTACTGGTCGGGTCGATTGATAGATAGAAGGATAGTCCACTTGTGTCAGGCATGGGTTTTTATTGGGTTGGGATAGGGTTATTAAATTCTTGCATCGCGGACTTTTGGATATCTCGTTTCTGTTGAGACAAAGTCTTCAATGTCTTGAGAAGCTCGGGAAATTCCTGTATGACTAAGCTCTTCGCCTTCAGTCTATATTGACTCATGGTTTTGTTCATTAAACCGATACGAGGATCTTGAGATGTTAATGTTGAGGAACCTCCTGCATCGTCCACCGTTTTAGCAATGGCTTTGAACTGTCGGGAATTGACAAGTCCTTTTAAAGAATCGCGCATGGTGCGACCGTTAATCTTAACCTCCGAACTGAGTTCCATGTAACGGTCGTAGGCTTGTCGCCCTTCTTCGTTATAGAACTGACGCATGTCAGTGTCCTTGTGGTTGAGGTAGTTTGCGGAGGGCATTCCGAACCCGTGGATCAACTCGAGGATCGTCTTATCGACACTATCGTTCTTTTTGCTCGAGATGTAGACGGGGTTCATCACACCAAGTAATCCAAGAGGGTTTTGCTTATAGATAGCTTCCCCGAGGAAGGTGCGTTTCGGCGCTACAAATTCTTCTGCAATCGGCATTTTTCGAAGGATAGCATCAACAACAGTGCGCGATTCACGCAGAAGCACTTCAGCCTCTCCTAGGTTCTTCATCTGCGCGAGAGACTGTGGAACGGTCAAGCCACTCACAACATCGCGAACCCCTTTACCGAAGTAAACCTCAGGTTGTTGGACCATGTTAATTACGTTATTCAATCCACGCAGGAAGGATTTATCGGTGATGCCTTCAGAGATCGTAAACATCAGAGATCCAACAGCATCCATCGATCCTGGTTCCAAGTCTGGGTTCGACGCACCAAAGGTGGCAATATCGGCGGCGATGCCAATCATGGTAGCCCACGGGTCCAAGCGCTGATAGCTGACATACGTAGGGTTATCCTCATCGCCAAAGATAAAGGAATTGGGTTTCCACCCTGTGGCTTCTAAGGCTTTTCTTTCATCAGGGTTACGAGGTCCACTGCCGGTGATCTTATCTTGGTTAAGGTAAGCGTAGTAGAGCAGGGTAGTGCCTCCAGCGGATGCAGTTGCGAGACGTCCGCTGAACTCCGCTCTTTGGATAGGACTCATGGCTGCTACGGCCGCCCGTCGTTCTGCGGCTTTACCGGCAAGACGTGGAACCAGTTCCGCCATCGCTCCAAAGGGAGTTCGTTGTAGTCCGAATTGCAGGATATTGGCCGGAGTGTTAACAAACGGCAGCAGCAAGGTAAGAGGAGGGTATTGCGCTCGCTTACGGTTAATCATGTTAATGACCTCGTTTTTCATCGGCGACGTAGCGGTAATCTCTTGGGCGTATTCTTTGGTCCTTTCAACGATGTCCAAGACATTCTGGTCGTTGATGAACTGGTCCTTGGCTTCGTTAGTCAGTCGCACGTGTTCGTCAGCGATGGCCATGGGATTGTCCGCCAAGCTCGTTTTCTTGTTGATGATGTTATCTCGTGCTGTCTTCCCTAGTTTAGCTAGTAGTCGACTTTCGTTATACAGCTCACCGTCTCGGCTAATCGCCTTCTTCATCATGGACGCCACCCACGCTTCTTGGGCTTCGGGTGGTTTCGTAGACCAGTTTTTGTCGGTCTTCAGGTGAACTCTTAGTTCCATCCTCAGACGTTTAATAGCGGCGTGGGCTTTGTTACCTGCATCACCTCCAGCGTTAGCGGCGAAAGGCCAATTAAAGTAAGTCCCTGCCCACTTCAGCGCTTTACCGCCCGTGGTGTTCTCGTCCACTCCCCAGATCCGTGGGTCCATGGCATCCATCGGTGCGCCTTTGGTGGATTCCATGAACGGCGAGGCACCTCCAGTAACAACATCACTCTGAGTTCGAGCGCCTTTAGCGGCTGCTCGGATCGCAACGTGAAGATCGTCCGCCACAGTCCCGTGTAAGCCCAAAGCCTCATCAAAGACAGCTTTTTGATCAGGGTCTCCTAATCCTCTCCTGATGCCCGAACCCACGATCAACTCCATGCGTTTCAGGAACTTCATCGTCTGCGGAATCCCTACGTTCACTGTTAAGGTTGATGCTCCTGAGATTAAGTTACGTTGGAACAAGCGAGCGCCGAGGTTGCCGAACTTTCTCCATCCACTCATCTTGGCTAATTCATCGCCTTGCTGGAAAGCAGCCAAAGGTGTTTCACTGTCCGCGGCGTATATCACCCGCTCCATATACTTCTTGAAGCCCTTCTCTTTGTCTCCGGGCCTTGACTTAAGCCAGTCGGCATACGCTCGCTTCGTGGTTACACCCGTCCCGGCGTTGTTGATAGACTCGTTTCTGTTCTTGATGTATTCGTTCCGCTGCTTACGGAGATCAGCCAGTGCCGTCTTCGGATTGCTGAGGCGTTTGTTACGAGCCGCTTGGGTTCGTTGTAAGGTAAGGAACTGAGTGTCAGTGAGTTCTGATAACTCTTGGACCTCTTTGATGACGTCTTGGATGCTATTCTCCTCCTTAAGCATGTTACGTGCGGAGGTGATCTTGTCGTAAATAAGTTGTAGCTCGGGGTCGTTCTTGAGAGACGCCGGAAGAGGTTTGCCTTTAGCGTCTACCTTCCCATCCAACAAGTCACGTCGCATTGCATCCAACTGTTTGGCGGCCTTCGCTCTTTTCCCCTTCGCTGCTCCTTTGACTTTGAGAAGTTCTTTTAGCTGTTTAACGGCGGAGTTGGCCTCACCTGGTTTCAGCGTGGCTTTCAATTTCCTAAGCCGTTCAAGAGACGCTTGCTTCGCGTCCAGACGCTTTTGATAAGCAGCATCACTGACATTCGGGCTATCGATATAATACTCCTCCTCCCGTAACGTAATGATTGACTGTTCATCCTTAAACGCTTGGTCGTGGTGCTTAATCTGGTCGCGTAAGAGACGGATGTCCTGATCTAGTTTCTCTACCTCGGGACTCTTTGGGTCTGGTTTGCCCGGATCTTTAGCAGTGCCTTTGATTTCCTCAGGGGACATCTCGTTGATCTTTTGCGAACGACGACGTTTCTGATCAAGTTGCTTTTGAAGTCTTCCGATTTCTTTCGTTCGCTTCGCCGCGATTCCCTCGGCTTTGTCTTTGATTGCACCCAGATCGTCAGCGGAGACAGGAGTAACATCATCCATGTCCTTGAGAGTGCCAGCGACCTCCTCATCGATTTTCCTGATTCGGATGTCGTTGAGTGCTTCCAATCCTACGTCATCAGCGTCTATGGCGCTAGCTTTCTCCCAGTCGTCCAGTAGTCGTGTCGATTCGGAGTCCAAGGTGTCCTTACCAATAAGCGACTGGATTCCCTCAATGTTCCGTGCTTGCCGCCCTCTGAAAATATCCGAAGCTCCGGTTCCGATTGATGCTTGTTTGGCGGTGAAGAACTCCAATCGTTTTGTTTCACTTTCGGCGAGTAACGTCAGTTCATCAATATCAAGTTGTTTAGCTCCACTGGCAATAAGTTCTTCCAACTGAAGCGCGTATCCCACGGTCCGGTCGAAGGAAAGCTTTGATCCAGCGAAGGCGACTTGTTGTATCAAAGCTGCCTCGGTCATTAACTCCACACCTCGGTCGGTATCAAGTAGTCCCATACGGATCGCCTTGGCAATCGGTGCGGAGTCCATTCCTCGTAGCTCGGCTAGTTGGATCATGGAAGCGGCAAGGGCTTCTTTGGTGCGGGTTTCTTTTGCGAGTAACTTCGGCACAATATCCGCCATTACGTCTTCTAGCTCCTCCAAAGATTCGCCACTTGAAAGTTGAGTTACTATGTATTTGTTTTGGTAAAGTGCTTGTGGTCCACTGATCGGTGCTTGGAGTTTTGATACATCCGGCAATCCTTCGGCATCGGGAACTCCTTCATCGGGGACATGCGTATCCACGGCATCCTCGGGATCTAATTCTTCCACCGCTTTCTTTACGTCACCCAGTGATTTGATACCGGCTTCCGTAGCGTTTCCATCAATAACATCAACCGCATCCTTAGCGTGTTTCGTCGCTTCGACCTTTGCGGCTGCTTCAGGAGAACCGTCGTATTTCTTAATGGCTTTGAGGTGTTTGATACCGGCGATAACACCACCAATTGCACCACCAACCATCGCTCCTTCAATGACGTTCTTTAAGCGTCCTTCCAACTCATCGTCGTCTTCGTCGGCCTGTAGGTATTCGGCGACCGTATTAGCGGCTCCAACATTACCGGCAAGCATGTTGCTTAAGCGTTGCTCATGTCCATCAAAGGCGGCAAAGTCGGCGATAGCTCCTGCACTAAAGCCCTTTAAACCTTTGGCGGTCTTTTCACTGAACTTAAAGATGGAAGCGGCTTTCCCTGCTTTCCCTAACAAACTTAACGCACCAAAGGCTGGGAAAAACCCTGTCGCGAATTGTGTTAAGCCAGAGGCCAGCTGTCCTGCTGTCCCTTGGGGTTTGTCGAAATAAGGGTCTTCGTGCCATTCATCCGGCAGGACGTCCATCATAACCATGTCCAGAAGACCGACACCGGAACGCACTGCTTCTGAGGCTCCTGATAGGACTCCTTGAGCGATGTCTCCAAACATGTTCACGTCCTCCTCCTCGGGTTCGTCATTGAGTCCTAAGTGTTCGTAGTCGGGGTCATCCGCAGATCTAGCACCGAACGACTCAGAAGAGGACGAAGCACTGAAGGGACTAGAGGCACCACCAAAGGAAGTCGTGGCGAAGTCCTTGACCGATTGTGGGGGAATAGGGCGAAAAAGGCTCATGTGTTATTGTGATTCGGTAAAGTTGGTGTTATTGGGAATGATGTTCAGTTCTTTTCCGAGGGCGACTTGGTCGGCATAGAAAGTTTCGCGAGTATATGTATCTTCTTGTCCTTTAAAGTGTATATCATAAAGGGTATCTAGCTTAGTGTAATTAGGCTTTGCATAACCTGCTTCACGTGTAGCAGAGTAACTATATACGTGAGATTTAGCGGTTGATACATTAGAGTAACGACTATCTTGATTGAGGTTGATTGACTTCCGAGGGAGAAAGGTGTTGGTAGTTCCGAGTATATAGTTGTAGTTATATCCCCCTGTCGTCGGTGTTTCAACTACCATTGCCCCTTCGTGCATGTCCATAGGGAGTCCAATATACTGAGTTTGAGCGATGAATTGACTGCGTATCCCTACTTCGTCCTTAGCGTTTTTCGCCTTCTGCATTGCTTTTGCTACGGATGTCATGTATTTCTGATTCATTCGATAAGAGACATTTTCAATATCCTTCGCTAACTGATCAGGCGGGGTCTGATGGGCCATCAGACTTAAGGCTACAGGGTTTTGAGCTGTCTTTACCCAGCGGTTGAGGAAGTCACTAGGCGCTTCCCCGCCCCGCGCTCTAGTTGATTTACCAGAACTGTCGAGAAAGTCATCCCTTCCCACTTCCTCTTCAAGTGCTTCCGCTTCCACTCTACGGTCTAGCTCAGTTTCCCCTACGGAGACGCTGGCTTTCCCTCTGATAAGGGCTGCATTATCAATGAGTTTCTGTTGTTCCGTAGTGTCCTGAAGTAACCTTGTTAACTCGGTGTTATAGGTTTCGTCCAAGGTATTTCGATACAGTTGTTGCGCGTTGATATAGGTCGGGTCCCCATTCTCATCAACAATTGCTTCCCCTTCCTCATTACGAGCTGGGAATGTTAGAATTTTAGTCGGGTCTCGTTCCGCTGCATCTTGATAGCGCCGCGCTAACTTTTCCGTAGTCAGGTAAATGGCTTGTGATCTGGCTTTCGAAGTAATGCCGTTGGTGATTGCCAGCCAGCGAACCTTCTTAGGGCCGGACCAATCATCAAAATCGTCGGGTTCTTGTAGCGAACTAAGATCAATGTTATTCTTTTGAGCCACTGCCAATAAGGCAGTCTCCGAGAGCTTAGTGCTGCTATACTCCGCCCGTGGGTCGAGGAGTGTTGCGAGCTGATCTTTAAATCCTTCGGTTTGAAATAGTCCACCCCAGCTCGTCCCTGCGGAACGACCGATGCTGTCCGAAAATTCGTCTCGAGCTTTTATGAACTCCTTCAGTCCTTCTTTGCTGAGATCACCGGCTCCGAAGGCTCCAAGGGCTTCTTGCTCGACCGCCAGTAGTGCTTCCTCCGCTTCTTTCGGTGACCCTTGACTAGCTGTGGTCGCGAGAACCGCTAACCTTTTACTAAACTCTAGGGTTAATTCTTTATCGGCCTCAGTTCTTTCGGTGTCACTGGAATTGTTAATGTAGTTCTCTTGAGCGCGAACCTTTAGTTCAAGGCTGGTTAGCATATCCGGTGGTAGGGCGTTACCATCTAAGGAGAACTCGCCTCCCTTATTCTCCCGAGCCATCTCAATAAAGGTGTTAACTTGGACATGCTGTCCGTCGAGGATCATATCCGCTAGGTGACGCTCCGCTCTCTGGTATACAGCTCCACGGGCGACATCGGGATTTTTGAAGTTGGTTCCGGGCCTATCGAGAAGCGCGATGTGCGTACTCTTAATGGTGTCCATGATGCTCATGCTGGCGCTGTGCATCTTAAAGGCTATGTCCGCCTTGCGCTGTGCGGTGACGTCGGCTGCTTTTAGTTTTACTGGTGTTCCCTTTTCGGTCTCGTTCCCTTGGTCTCTGATGAAGGATATCCCTTTTAACAGGCCTTGGTTGATTGCCATTGTTCGGTTGTCAGTATCCTGTTCAACAGGCACATCAAAGCGTCCTTCGGGAGAGTTCGTAAAGCGTCCACCTGTATCATGAACTAGCACCGGAACATTAGTCAGCGTGTACTGCTTCCCGTCCGCTGTTTCGTATTGCATTTGTTTGACCACATAACGACGACCATAGAACTGAGGGTTACCCGCAACAGTAACAACTGTGTTTTCTGGGTCTTTGCGGAAGTCCTCTAGAGTTCTTACGATGCTTTTCCCGTCTGATCCTGGTTTCGATGACTTCAGACCTCCCTCCATCTTCTGGAGTTTTCCACCTTTTTGAGGCGAATACACACTTAGATCGGTTTTAAGAACCGGAGGTTTCTCTGTCTCATCCTCTCCGGTCATCGGGGGAAGCATTGAGAAACCGTCCTGTTGTGTTAGTTGAGAGATCCCTGCATCATCTTCTACTTCAACATTCGTGTCCCCGTGTTCAAGGAGACCTGAGTTATCGCTGAACCCTTGGTTAAGGGAAGAATCAATACCAGCCAAAGCACTGTCGTTAATCCATTTTTGGCGCTTGGTGTCCATCACTGCTATAGACCGAGAAGACCATCCGGGGATCTGTCTTAGTAGTCTGTTGTGTAAGAGAGATTGGTTAGGTGTGGCGTCCACCATCGTCTGAATGTAGTCAGGAATCGCAGCGGAATATGAGTCACTGATTTTTTGTGTGACTTGTTCAGAGTTGAGAGCGCCACCATTAGCATCTTCAAAGAAATCTTTTTCCATCTGAGCCATTGGCATTTGACTTAAGACGCGCTCCTGCTCCTTTAAGGCGGGACCGATTTTTGTTTCGTAGAGCTGGTTGTAAAGCTCCTCATCAATGGCTTCCTTCTTGAACCGGTTTAATAGAGTTTCTTTCGCTCCCTCATCACCCTTCTTTGCGAGTTCCTCGAGTTCGGCAACCGACATCGCTTGAACTTCCGCGACGCCTTGGGCTTGTTGGAGGTTCTTATATTGACCGGCAAGCTGTGGGAATTGGTTTAGAGCGGTGGAGAGTTGGGTATACGCGCTCTCTTTGGGAGTCGATTGAACTTGGACGCTGTATTGACCACCTCGACCAATCGTCGGGCGGATGGGGATCTGGCCTAAATTAACATCAACTATTTCCCGTTTATCCTTAGCTAAGGCTTTTTGAAGATCTTCTTTGGTCATACCAGATTAGGGTTTTGAGGGGAACACTTGAGACACCGACATTCCGGTCTGTAGCCCTTGGAGGGCGGATTCCAAGAGGTTCGCTTTCTTGATGGGTTGATTGATTCGAAGTTGATTCATGCGTGAACGGATGGCTCCTTCTTCCAACTCGAGGCCCACTTGCTGGGATTGTAGTCCCTGCTGTCGATCTTCCGAGGAAAGGTAAGTAGCTTCTTTAGCTGAGAGTTGATCTGTGATCCTCGTCAAGGACATCCCCGCCACCCCTGACTCGGTGAGAGCAATAAGACGCGCTCGGGCCTTTGCCTCCATGGTTTGCACCTGTGCCACTTCTGTGCGCTGGGAGCGAGCTATGCCCTCCTGTGATTCCCTCAGTCGGATGGCTGTATTAGCGCGTCCAGCTCTAACTTGTTCAGCATCAGAGGCTTGTGATTGAGCTTTTTCTTGAGCGTTGGCCGCCGAGCGTTGAGCAGCGAAGGAGGAGACAGCACTAGCTATGCCTATAGCGACGGGGAGACACATATTATGTTAGGTTCTAAGAGGGGTTTATTTGAAAGGAAAGGAAGCCTGATGAGACGTCTTCGGAGAAGTCCGCACCACACCATTTAAGCCATCGGACGGTGGTGGTGTTGTGGGTGTGAACTTGGTTGACACAAGGTAGTTTGTAGTGATTAACAATAAAGTGAAGCCAGACTTTACTTGCTTTCGCAAACTCAAAGCCAGCCACCGTGAGTAACCGTTCGGTAGATAACAACCAGATGTAGTTGGTTTCATCCTTGATAAGCTCACCGATCCCAAAGCAAGCTAAGGGGGTGTGGTCATCTGTGTCACAAATGGTCCACGTGTGGTAGTCCTGCTTCAAGCCCAGCAAGAGGGCCTGTGTGGGGGACGACCCGTGTGTCCATAAACATTCCAGCCTATCGATGTGGCGCATGTTAGCACCCACCTCATCACAGTCAGACTTTCGTGCGGATCGGATGTAGACGTTATTGTATTCTAGTTGAACGGGTATGGACGTTGGCTTCGAATTCACAGGATTGAAAGTTGGATGCAAATGCACTGGAGTTGACTATCTTAATAATCGAATCCTTAGCTTGTGTAAAGATCGAGAAACGTAACTTCCCATCTTGCGAAAGAAGCGTGTCCGTAGAGGTGATGTTAATGACGTTAGGACTATAGGTAAAGATACGCTTGTCCCGTGCAATGGGTGTTACCTCTACTTGGAAGTCCACGGCGTCCGTGAAGAACAAGGAGCCGTTACGAAGAATCATACGAGCAAGACCAGAGGATACTGGCGGGTTGCCTTGTTTGAACACCGGCTCACTGAAGGTGTATTCGAGTTTGTATTGGACGCCTGTGAAGCACGTCCGGTTGTATGATTGGATGTTTACTTGGTCACCATTGACAAAGTTAACAGTGACTCGATTACCATATTTATCGTAGACTTCAACCACATCCTCAGAACCTGGAATGAACCCTAGGTTAATCAAGGTGTTCGTGGGAAGGGATGTTTCGGCTCCTCCGAACGTGTGAGTCTTGAGCATGTCTAGGTGAACCGTGAATCCATTAACGGTGTCCTCCTCGAATCTTAGCTCTTCACACTTCATCTCAGTCAACAAGGTGTTACCGTCTTTGTCTCCAATAACAAACAAGGAGCTATTGATGAACTCAAGACTGAGAACATTGAAGGGCATCTTGAACTTACTCCATGAGCTAACAACCTTCTCTCGTCCGTTAAAGAAATACTTATAGACGTAGATGGTGTCACCTCCAGTGCTAAGAGCAATGAGATCTGTTGCCGAGGACCCTGATGTTACTAGGATGTTACCTTTGTTGATGTATCCCGGAACCTGTGTGGTGATGTCGGCCGAGTCGTAAACATCCGTGGTGGCATTGAGAGAATACTCTTGCATCCCAAGGAAGTTACCGCGCTTGAAAGGGAAGTAGACGTAAGAGCCAACAGCAAGGGGATCTTCAGCTGTGTTGACATCGTAGTTGGTGACAGCCTCAAGGGTGATTGTTTCGTTAGTGAGGGGGTCCCCCTTAAGAACAAACTGTCCACGGTCAGCGAACAATAACAGGTTCTCTTGGAACGCTACACTGCTTCGGAGGTTGGTGACGTTCGCGGTTGCTGAAGTAACATCAATCGGGGCGGTGTCCAAGAGAGTCCTGACAGTGGTCCTAAAGAAGTTAAAGAGTTCACTGGCTTCGGATAGCACCACCGAGTCCTCGTAGATGAAGCCCAAGCGGTTCTTAAAGAATACAAAGTTGTTGAGCTTCTTGCCTACAAAGGAGGGAAAGGGGTTGGTATCATCGTCACCGACTTTACGCTTCGACCATCCGGTGGTGTTAACTGTAAAGGTATCCGGTCCGGTGTTAACGAGTTGTAGTGGAAGTGTTTCGGGATCAAGAGCCACGTTGAGAGAAGGCCCTACGTCCTCCGCCCATCCACCTTCACCGAAGGCTTGACCATCGTTCGTCTCAAAGCGGAGATAGTAGTCGTCCTCACTAGCGTCAGCGTCGCCCCTGACCGCCACACGAAACCCATCAGGACCACGCACAGGTAGATCGGACAGCGCATCGACTTCCTTGTGGACTAGCCCTAAGCCAGAACCAGCAAGACCGTCGAATGCTTCAAGGAAGAAGTTCTGACCGTCGTTCCTGTTGATAAGGATAGATCCGTCTTTGTCCTTTGTGGTGTAAGTGGCGGTGACGTTGGTGTTTGTTGTGGAGCTAGCACCGGTGGCTTCCACATATCCCACGGGATTAGTGCCGCGAAGAGCTAACGTCAAGCCCGTAGAGATGCGTGTAGTGTCGGAAGCGTCATTAGTAGCACCTGTAGCTTTTAGGGATGTAACGTAAACTTCATCAAACGGTTCCGAACTTTCGATAGTCGTCGCGAAACTCTGCGAGTCCGTGTAAGGAATGGTTCTTCCAGGATGCAGTAAGGTGATCCCAGTGACAGTTCCAGTTGCATCAACAGTAACATCAAACTCAGGTCTTACCTCCCATTTGATATTCGCGGGAAACTCTAAGGTTGGTTCGTCGTCGATCGTATAGCCACTTCCTCCTGAAAGAATACTGACGGAGTTTGGTGCAAGACTATACGTACGAGAAGAAACCATCCCATGAGACCCGATGGCTTGAACGTCCCAAGTAACACTGAATCTAGCTCCCCCACCGCTAAAGGTTCCTTTCTCTCTGAACTTAAGACCATACTTCTTACCGAAGTCGCCTTGTTTAACAAACACCAACGCACGGGACGCATCAAGCGTCTCTGACTGCTCCGTGGTCTTTCCAACAGTAACCTCAGTGTTCAGAAGGAAGGTGCTGTCTCCGACCGTGAGTGCTTTGATCTGCTCGTGAGCTTTGTTAGATGTAGTTAATTTAAGGTAGTCACTGCTAACTGTGTGTCCTCCGGTGACGCCTTCAATGGTCGCCTCATTGCCTGTCTCGAGGTTGAAAGCCCGTATAACACCTGTGCCGTTACCGGTGGTACGGTGTTCCATAACAACAACATACCGTTCCGTCTCACTCCTGTTGATGAAGTGAATGAAGTCCCCCTCTAAGGCAGCGTCCCCTAGGTTAGCAATGAGCCGAGCCGGTGGACGCTTAGTGAGTCCTTTGGTAACGGTGGAAAGACCGTTAAGCTGCTCCTCACATTGACCAGCCAAGCGCACTTGAGGTGACTGTTGGTTGACCCCTTGGATGAGGTTAGGGATGGTTGTTGTTATGTTAGCCATTGTGATTAAGCAATATCAATACGGCGATTGATGCCGATGCGTGAGGCGGTGTCGTAGTTGTCGAAAATTGTTCGGTCTGAGTTACGACCTTCAGCTTCTTCCATAGATGCCTTGGCGCGAATCTCATCACGATAAATAAGTGCCTCAATCTCACGGGAACCAATAAGTCGATTGGCAAACATCCGTGATGCTTTGAGGGCGATGAACCGTCGAGCTTGTTCGGGCAGCTCTTCGTATTCAAGTAGGAAAGTAATGTTAACCTTAAGCTCATCGACAGTGAATGTGTCGGTGTAGTTCTTGCGGTCAAACAATGTGGTGCCTCGTTGGACTACATCATAGTTGTTATCGACGGAGTCCACTTGAAGGACGTTGTCGGGTAACACAAACTTGCTAGAAGCGTTGACTTCCAAGGTGTAGTCTCGGGCTGTATTAAAATGCCATCCGTCCTGTTGAACCTCGCGGGACACTTCGTCAATAACACCCTTAGCTAGTGCCGCCGAAGGAGGAAGAGCAGTGGTGTTAGCGATAGAGTTAACTGGTGCTTCAGTAACGTAACCGAGCATGGTGTTAACAGCGTCGAGTTTGGAGGTAAGGGTAGCCATAGTAATTGAAAGAGAAAGGGCCGCACCCTATCCGAAGACAGGAGTGCGGCCGTTGGGTTTTATTGAGGGTGTGGCTTAGACAGTGATTTCAAAAGCTGCCTCAGGACGAAGGACGCCATGGCCCATAGCATACTTAGCTACGAATAGGCTTCCTTGTAGTTCGACCTTGTAGTCGCTTTCGGTAGCAAGGTCAAGGAGCTTAACAGTTCCGATAGCTGATGGGTGTCCACCTACGATATCAGTAGAGTTAAGGGTTCCGTTGTAACCAGTTCCGCTGCCACCAAAGACATCGTTGTTGGCGTTATCATCATCTTGGTCCTGACTAGCCTCGGTCACATCAATATCGGCAAGGTGGTTGGACTTGTAGAGGTTAATTCCGGCAACCATTGGGATGCGACCAGAAGCAACATCACCCCGACCACCGAAGTCACGATTAACAACCTCTTCACCAGAGGCGATCAAGGTGTAGTAATCGGCTGGTTTCAGGATAGCGAAACGCGCTCCGTCATCAGGGATGTCGTTCTCATCGAGCTTTTGAGCCGCAGAGAACAGGGAAGCTTGAATCCCTGCGCCAGTCAAAGCACCACTTCCACGGCTGATGGTAATTCCAGCTTTACCACCAGTAATGGTAGTAGCAGAACGCGCAGCAGCAGCAAGGGTCTTCATGGTTGCAAGATCGAATCGCTTGGCAAGAGCCTTACCGAGTTCCTGAGCATAAATGCTGCGGATATCGTAGTGGTTCTTAAGCTCATCAATGTTTGCGATGAAGGTTGAAGCAATAAGAACATCATCAATGTTGATGGTTCTCTCAGCGTGTTTAATGGAACTCAGATAAGAGTTCTCACCGTCAGCAATGTTCTCACCAGGTGTGTGGTATTTAGCAGTAGCAATGCCAGTTACAGGGAACTGAGCAGACTTTCCGTTCGCGATAGTGCGCATCGTGTGAAGTCCTTTCATCACGTTGAACTCTTCGAAGGTGGTCAGGATTTCTCCCGAGAACACCTTTAGGAACAAAGCATCTACATCACCTGCTACGTTAACTTGTCCCAAGCGGGACGCCGTTGTATTTCCGTTAGCCATAATATTTGGTTTTCTTTAGTTGTTGTTGTTAAGGTTGTCCTCATTGTAATATGTCCGTAACCGGGTTCGGAGTTATTGAGTATCCACAGAGAAGTGGGTCGCATCGTCGGCCTCGGGGGAGTCTATCGTTATGATGACTTTTGGTTTAAACACCACCAAGCTACCTAAGGCGGCTTGTGATAATGGTGAAAAAAGTGGTTGTGTTATCGACACAGTAGTCCCGAACGGGAGGTGTGAAGTAACAGAAAAGGTAGTGGAGGCTAAGGTGCCTTGTATCCGTGAGCATAGGGACAATCAATCCCAATCATCGGACATTGTTCTCTAAATCGTTGATGTAATGTAACATCTCCCCCACCGTCTGTTTCTGGGTTGGGGTAAAGTTTTGTTGGTCCAGTCTCTCTAAAAAGTAAGGGAGGCGTGTCGGACGAAGATTCGGACTGCATCCAGTCGTCAATAACATCACGCATATTACTGTGACGTTTCGCATATAAGCTTTCTTCATAAGCATCCATGACGCTACGAAATGCCTCCGCTAGTTTCGGAAAGGAAATTAATAACTTAACTAGCAGAGACACAGACATGCGGCGCGAGTGTTTTACGGGGGTTATTTATCTTTTGCGCGGCCGATGTTCAAAGCCAGGAAGTCAACAATCTTAAGAAGCTTGGCTGCGATCCCATCGTCCACAGGAGTGGGTGTGAGGGCAGCGATGGCTGAACAAGCGGCAACGATCATTGAGAGCGCACCAATCAGTTCTTGAGTGTTGTTAGTGATGTAGTTAATAAGGGTAGTCATAATTAGAATGCGGTTGTTACTGAGATACGCTGTGCGACCTGTTCACGATACTTACTGTCGTAGCCGTAGCGTGGGTCTTGCATCGCAATAGTCATCTCCTTAGAGGAACTAAACGGCATAGACCCTGAGGTTCCAGAGGTGTCCCCTTGGACGAGAGAAACCGGATTCCCGCCATCAGATTGAAAGCGAGCATAGAGTCCACGAATCGCCATAGTAGCAGCGTTAGGATCGCCACTGTCGATTGTTTTGTTATACACCTCCTGCTCTTGGTCGGTTAAAGATGTGGCTGCCCACTCGGACATGGCTTCATAGTTTTCCCGCCCACCAGCCTCGTTCATTAAGGATTCTTGTTGTTGAGAGTTCACGGCTTCGTAGCCATTAACATACATATCAACCATCTCCTTGGGGATACCGTTCTCCTGAAGCGCCTTATAGGTGTCTTCGGATAACTCACCCTTCTCCAAGTATTCCTCGGAGGCACTGGACACAGCTTGGTTAACAACCTCGGGTGTCTGTTGTAGAGGTGGTGTTTCCTCTTCGGATTCGGTAGGCTCGTCTTTGTTCTCGTGGAACTGCTTTTCGAGTGTGCTGTAAGCGTCTGCTAAAGCCTCCGGGTTATCAAACTTCTCCGGTAGCCACTCAGGGCGGTCCGGTGTTTCGGTCACCTCGAGAGTATCGTCACCCTCGGGTTGTTGCTGTGACTGCTCCTTCTGTAGGGCATCTTGTTGCTCAAGAGAGATATTCTCCTGCTCAGTTGTTTCGCTAAACGTAACGGATTCCATAGTTATTCTTGTGGTTCGACTGGGGGCATGTTACCGGCCAACGCCTGATCGTTCAAGGCTTTAATACCGGAGGGTCCGAGCTTCTCAGTCATCTGTTGCATCTGTTGCATCTGTGCTTCTTGCTGCATCTCCTCCGTGGATTTAATAAGTCCCTCGGTCTTGATGCCTAACGCAGTAGCACGGCGCTTGAAGTAGTTCTCCACATTAACAAACTGTCCGATAGCTTCCGGTCCGACGACCTGTGCAGCACCAGCAAGGAATAGATCGAGCTTGGAGAGATCGTTGCCTCTACCAAGGGCTTCAACACCAGTAACAATAACTGGCTTAACCAAGTCCTTCGGCAGCTTAGGTAACATCTTCTTCTTCTGCATTACCGTCATAATGCGCTTCACCAATGGTAATTGCATCTCGGCAGCTAGGAGCGAGTAAAGACCACCTAGGGAAGCCTCAAGCTCTTGGGATAACATACGGATCTCCTCGGCGGTCACACGTTCAGCCTGTCGAACAACCCCGGAGGTCAGAAGGA
>Ga0307984_1000623_pt1 | contig 15428 bp, 11 predicted proteins | sample EllFjometageno78_FD_203169 | JGI IMG/M metagenome (GOLD analysis project Ga0307984, IMG submission 203169) | Marine microbial communities from Ellis Fjord, Antarctic Ocean - #78 | ecosystem: Environmental > Aquatic > Marine > Unclassified | place: Southern Ocean | collected 2014-10-09
TGAATTTAAATCAAGTGGACACAGAGAAACTCCATCACAATCGAAGCCTTCTAAAGGATATATACAAGCTGCAGGGTCCGTTGCATTGGGGTCATAGTTACAAGCATCCAACTCCATACATCCAGGAACACCAACAAGCTCAAGGCAAAATGGATGGTCCGCTTGGGGGCCGAAATCTCCTCCTTCCACTATCTGTGCCCAAACTGTACCCAAATCGTCAACCAGCTCATAGCTACCAGTAACACCACCATAGGCCATTCCATCTCCATATGAATCAAATACAGATAATGTGTAACATCCAAGTGCTAAACAAGTGGTTTCTACATATTCGGTTTGGGCTGTCGCATAAGAGCCACCAGACCAAACGGTCGCTCCATTCATGTCGGCAACAATCCATGTAGTCTCTTGAGGGTAACTGTCCGTTAAAAATGTAAGCGTTACTTGTGCACCTCCTAAAGTGACAAACTGTGTTGATAGTTGATTGTTTGAGAGATCTTCATCTACACCGTCTGAAGATGATAAAACGACTGATACATCAATGTCATGGGTTCCGTTCCCAAAATCCACACAAGGATCACCACTGGGACACAATGCGATATCGACCGATGTTCCAGAAGCTAAAGAACCAGACCAACCCTGAGTTGTTGCTCCCGTTCCGTCAAGTGAATATGTAAGAGAAAAGTTCGTAATGGTTTGGATTCCAAGATTAACAATAGAAATGGACGGGCTCACTGCTGTTCCACATCCCTCTGGACTTAGCCCAGAAACCCCCTGCACAGCAACATCCCAATCAGAGCCACCAACACCTTGAGTTATTGTTACGTTTGAATTCGATATATCGAAAAAAACATTGCCTTCTCCCTTAATTTTAAATCTAGCAGTCGTTGTTGTAATGTTGGGGATGAGTACTGATGCTGAACCACTATTAGAAACGCCGGTAGCTAACACAGTGGGGAATGAATAACCTCCATCAGTTGAAAGTAAAATTTCAACAGTAGAACAGTTTACAGGAGATTGATTTGTCCCTGCCACATCCCATGTGATCGTAGCAAAACCATTTGGCACTGACCCATTGTTAGGTGAGGTAACAACAAACGGGCCCGAATTTCCGTCAACAGATATAGACATTAACTCATCAACAAATGCTCCACCCCCAGCGACATTGTCTCTGACAGAACACTTAAACTGAAGACCTCTAGAGTATGTGGGCAAGAGCTCTCCTATCGTAGTCGTTCCGTTGACCAAATCTGTCAACTTTGGAAACACACGAGTACTGGATGTGGTTGAAGACCAAGATCTAAATATCGGCTGGTTGCCTAACGGATTCGTTAGATTGCCATCACTACTAGATGTCGTAGGACCTAAATCATACTGCTCCCAATTGTATGTTATTGCATCTCCATCGGCATCATTCCCTTCGGCAATTAACTCGAATGGGGTATTTGCAGGAATAACTGAACCACTATTAAAAGTCGTTACGGTGGGGATAGCATTGTTCGTTGATGAGGGGACATCACAAGAATTTCCACTACCGTTTACCGTAAATGATATCATCTCATTTATGCTGTGATTGTGGAAATGATCGTCTGAGTTAGACTGAAGATTCGGTGCGCAAATCCCAGCATAGCCCATAATCGTCGATGCTGATCCAGGCTCGAAAGCTGCTCCACTCGAGCGATTACAACTGTTGTTCTGAGTATGGTTCCCTCCCCACTGATGCCCCATTTCATGTGCTACATAGTCAATGTCGAAGGGGTCATTAACGGGTGAGGTTTGGCCTGTAACACCTCCAGCTTTATTACCTCCGCACGGCGACTGCAAGTAAGCGACTCCTCCACCTCCAGTAGAGAAAACGTGCCCTATATCATAGTTGTTATTACCGATATTGCTATCACAAGTGCTTTGATTCTGGCTCAACATCGTTCCACCATTTCCGTTTGAATACGGGTCAGAACCACTATTTAAGAATATGATGCTCTCGTTGTTATCTACAATAATCATTCTGATACAAACATCTCTCTCGAATACCCCATTAACCCTCGACATAGAAGTGTTCATTGCTGCAATCACACCAGCGGTAGTACCACCGTAGTAAGAAGCGTACTCACCAGTACAGGCAAGTGCAAGACGGTAAGTACGTAAAGTAGAACCATTGCTCACCCCCATAATTTTTTGACTACCCAATTGCATTCCCATTTGTAAGATTTCATTAGGATTAGATGGTTTTGTGGGCTTCACTGGTTTGGCTTGTGTCGGCGCGAGCTCTTCTATTACAGAACTCAAGTCGCTATTTTCAACCAAACATCCACCGTGCTCCTTATCCGTAGTTTCATAAAAACTTGCTTTCGTGTAGCTGATACATTTGGTTAAATCACCTGATGTAAAAGGATCTATATAAACTGTTGACCCCGAATTTAGAATCATCGCATGAAATCCTTGAGGGGTAAGGTCAAACCTAACAACATGAGATGGATTCTCAACTCCTTGGCCTAAAAACACTTGTATCTCCGGATATTTAGCAGCCAAACCTGGAGCCATTACGGGACTGTTTACAAACGAAAATGATTCAGATGAACCATCCGGTAGAGGAAGAGAAATAATTGTCGTAGATGCTTTTGCGCTGACATTTTTTTCAAGAGGCGCAGTGTTTAACAACACATGTAAAGCAGGCAAATCGATTAAAACCGTTCTGTAATGAGCTGGTTGAATCGTAGGCTTTTCAGACTGAGCATCTTGTTGGCTTCCTTGAAGTTTTTCTTGAGAAATTTCTAAGTCAGACCAAAACACACTGTTTACATCAATTGTAGTTTGGGCGTCAGCCTTAGCAAAAGAAAAAGTAAACAAAGTGAGACAAAGACAAAAACGAAGTGTTTTAAGGTAAGAATATTGAATGGTCATTTCTTAAAATTAAAATGCATTATTAATATGAGTATAACGCAAATTTCGAGAAACGGTTGCCTCAACTGTGAGGATAGTTGGTAGATTATCTATAAAATCTATCTCCTAAAAGAGGGTTTATTCCAAACCTTTAATTTATCCTCTAACGATAGCCCAGACAGCACTTCAACAGAAAGCCCGTCGGAAAGGCCCAACTCAACATCTCTGCTTTCGTAGATGCCAGGTGAAATTTCTACCTCGACGAAAGCTTGACGTTTTTTATATTGGACTAGTGTTTCACTAATTGTGAGAATGTTGTCTCTGCGATCGAGTTCTACATCTGCATTTGCTGAATAGCCGGCACGTAAAAACTGACCTTCCTCGAGTGCCACTGCAGCTTTTATTTCGAACTGAATCGCTCCTGACTCCTCAACGCCTTTTGGGGCGATATGCTCAAGAGTAGCAGGGTATGTCATATCATCAATAGCACCTATAGAAAGGATGATGTCCATTCCCTCATGGAGTTTTTCCACTTCACTTTCATCAATCTTACCGATAAAGATCAAATCTTTCATGTCCGCGACTGAGGCGACTGTCGTACCGTCGTTAAAATTATTGGCCTCTATTACACTGTTGCCTTTCTTTACCGGAACATCTAAAATCATACCGTCAATCGTTGATCGGATGAGCGTGTTGGATTTCGCACCACCTCGAGACGCCACCCCCTCGCGAACGATGCGAAGGTTATCCTCTGCGCCGAGGACTTCTTCATTTGCCTGATTATAGGCAAGCTTAAACTGTTGGATATCCATTGCTGAAACTACGCCTTGTTCGAACAGCTCGGCGTTGCGATCGTACGTAGTTTTAGTGTCATCTCGAGATATCTTCGCTCGAGAAAGACGGTTTTCCGCACTCGAGAGAGCAGACATATTAGGTACTATCGTCACCTCAGCGAGAATATCTCCTGCCTTTACGATGTCTCCAGCTTCAACGTGTACAGTCCGTACGATTCCACTTACCTGGGGTTTGATTAAAATTTCCTGGCGCGGCTGGATACTCCCAGATGCAACTGTTTTCAAAATAATATCACCCATTTTAGGTGACTTAACATCGAAAGAGGCATCCGTTGTTTGTTCTTTTTCGTACAAGAAATTCACGGTGTAAACCGCTCCTAAAACAACTACCAATACAAAGCCTAATAAGGCAAATAAACTTCCTTTTTTCATTCTGATCTAATTGCTTCAACGGGACGTATTGCAACTGCTCGTAAAGCTGGCAAAATACCGGCAATGAGCCCCATGACGAGCATCACGCCAAGGGCGATGAGCACGATGTTTAACGACACTTCTGGGTTGCGGAAACTACCTCCCGACCCCCCACTTGATTGTATGATTTTATTCACTCCCTCGAGGGATGCCACTCCCAACGACACCCCAGCGAGACCACTAATGATCGTGAGGAACATGGTCTCCGACATAATTTGAGACATTACTGTGAAAGGAGTTGCTCCCATAGCGCGGCGAATGCCGAGCTCCTGCGTACGCTCTCTAACAGTAATAAGCATGATATTCATAATCCCAATCGCTCCAGCGAGAAGAGCTAACCCACCGAATATGAATGATATCAATCTAAATGATGAGAAAAGAGTTTCTATTTCTTCGAACTCACTAGCCATGGACCAATGGCCCATCGCTCTCTTGTCATCTGGGTGAATATTTTTCCTCTGCTTCATTATAGAAAGCACCTCTGAGGTAGCAGAATCAGCATGAATGGACTCGTCCATTAGAAGACTATACCATCCTACCCTATCCCCGGTATGAAATGATTTCGAGAAAGTGGTGTAAGGTATAAATATGCTCGAGTTACCCTCTTCCGCATCCTCGCCAGTTTTAAAAGTTGAATAAACCCCTACCACGGTAAATAAAATTCCTTGAACTCGAATCGTTGAGCCTATCACTTCTTCACCTTCATCATAGAGAAAATATTTCACTGTTTTTCCAATGACTGCTATCTTGCGTTCATTCTCTAGATCGCCCTCATTTAAGTAACGGCCTTGAACAATCTTCACCGGGTCAATTTTAATGTATCCAGGTTCGTCTCCGTAAACATTGAACGCGCCTGACTTTGTGCCCCTTGTGATGTTGTTCGATCCCCGGTGACCACCGAGTTGATTTCGAGGAGCGACTAGCGTGATGGTAGTAGCATTTTCCCTCATAAATTCAGTGTCTGAATTGTTAAATTGGTAGTTCCTACCTCGCTTAAATCCCTTATATGGTTTTGAGGTCTCTTGAGTCCAAAGAAACATAGAGTTTTTTACCCTCCCCCCCATATCGCTACTAACACCATTCTCAAGACCGTTGGCTGCACCGACGGTCACAACAATCATAAACAACCCCCAACCAACGCCAATTCCAGACAAAACTGTACGGAAAGGGTTCGTCAGGAAAACCTGAAGAATTTCGAGTGCTCTATCTCTGTCAAAAAATCTCATTTAGTAATGCAAACCTACTTTATTCATCTCTCAAAGCTTCAACCGGTCTAATACTCACCGCTCTGATGGCAGGCCCTACACCGCTAAGTACGCCCACAAGGGTGAGAATAGCTAAAGCAACGAGCGCAATTCGATAATCAACTTGCGGGTTTTTAAAGTACTCATGGTCTATCATTGGTGACACGAGTTCAAGCAACCACACCCCTACAACTAACCCTGCAGAACCAGAAACGATCATAAGTGCTAGTGACTCCTGAACAACAAGCGCGACAACTGATGCACTGGAAGCACCTAGAGCCTTTCTCACACCTATCTCTTTCGTCCTTTCTTTAACTGCAATAGCCAGAATATTCGCTACCCCCACAGCCCCTGCAAGCAAAGTAAGTAGACCTATACCCCAAATAAACAGTTCTATTCCCATGAATATATTCTGGAATCTCTCATACTCTTCATTGTTATTCTCCATTGTAATCCCTCTCGCATCATCTGGATGCACAACCTTTCTCTCTTTGAACCAAGACAGCAATGAGGCAGTCATGTTCGTTGTTTCTGGAATGGGCATAGAACCGGTACCTACGATTACTTGATCTACAACATCGCCAGAATTTTTATTGCGGAAGATTTTTTGAGCCGTTGAAAAAGGCAGGTAAGCCATCTTGTTCTCCCAACGACTCGCTGGATCATTAAAGGTCCCCACGACCATAAACTGAACCCCTTGAATCATCAAATAGGTCCCAACTGGATCAGCGTTATCATACAGGTCTTCTATTATATTATTACCTACGACTGCCACTTTTCTCTCTTCATCCACATCCCTCTGAGAAATATATCTACCTCCAGTTAATGTTGTGTTTTCGAGTTCTTGGTGACCCGGATCCACTCCTCTCATAGGGAAATAAATCTGCTTGTCTCTGTATTCCATAGGCAGTCCCCAAATCCGAATTCTTCTAGAAAACACTTCCACAGTGTCCATCTGTTGAAACATCGCTTCAACATCGTTCTCTCGCATTTTAATACGGCGATTGGCTTTGTTACCTCTATAAGAAAGCTGCGTTCTACCAGAGTCAACCCAAACAGAATTCACCGCATCATCTGCAAACTGACTCTTCACCCCATTCTGCAAACCGAAACCTAGCCCCTGCATTACAACTAAAATAAAAACCCCAAGCGCAATAGACAATCCGGTCAAAAAAGTACGCATAGGGTGAGTCATCACCGTATTTGCAATTTCTAACCAGGTATCTCTATTAAACATTAACTAAAATTTTCACGATTAAAATCAAACAATTAAACCATCCGATAAAAGAATAGTCCTGTCACATAACGCGGCAATATCATGCTCATGGGTGACAATAATCATTGTAATCCCTTCCTTATTTATCTCCCTTAAAAGAGTCATCACCTCTCGCGAGGTTTTTGAATCTAAAGCTCCTGTTGGCTCATCCGCCAATATTACTTTAGGCTTGGCTACTAATGCACGAGCAATGGCAACGCGTTGTTTTTGGCCTCCAGACATTTGATTGGGCAAATGCAAAGCCCAATCCTCTAACCCCACTTTCTTCAGATACTCCATTGCAGTAGCGGTTCTTTCTTTTCGAGACACCTTTTGATAATAAAGAGGTAGCGCTACATTTTCAATAGCCGTTTTAAATCCTATGAGGTTAAAACTCTGAAAAACAAAACCCAAAAACTTACTTCTGTATTTAGCTGCCGCCCTCTCTCCGAGTCCCGACATCGATTCCCCTGCGAGGATATACTCACCAGAATCAAATCCATCTAGCAAACCTAAAATATTCAAAAGCGTCGACTTCCCAGAACCCGAAGACCCCATAATCGCTACGATCTCTCCTTCCTTCACATGGCAACTTAGACCCTTCAAAACTTCTAACTTTTGATTGCCAGTCGTATATGATTTTCTTAGATTTTGTAATTTTATCACAGCAGCGAAGATACCATTTCAGCAATAAGTAAAACGTTAAAAAGTTAGAACTGAGGATGAAGGCTTTTAACGGTGAAAAAAAGCGTACTTTCGCGCGTCCTAAGACGTAAAAAAATACCACTATGAGCGGAATTAGAAACATTGCCATCATTGCCCACGTTGACCACGGTAAAACTACCCTGGTCGATAAAATGATTCACCGTTGTCAAGCTGTTGACCCGCGTAAAGTAACAGGTGACCTTATCCTCGACAACAATGACCTCGAACGCGAAAGAGGAATTACGATTCTCTCGAAGAACGTTAGTGCTATGTGGAAGGGAACGAAGATTAACATCATCGACACTCCAGGTCACGCTGATTTCGGTGGCGAGGTGGAACGTGTACTTAAGATGGCTGACGCCGTTCTGTTACTTGTAGACGCATTTGAGGGAGCTATGCCCCAAACCCGTTTCGTTCTTGGAAAAGCAATCGAACTTGGCTTAAAACCACTCGTAGTAGTCAACAAAGTCGACAAAGAAAACTGTACACCAGACATCGTCCACGAACAGATTTTCGATCTTATGTGCAACCTCGATGCAACTGAAGAGCAGCTTGACTTCCCTACAGCATATGGTTCTGCAAAGCACAACTGGATGGCTGAAGATTGGCAGAAACCTGCTGAGGATATAGACTTCCTGTTAGATCTTATCGTATCAGAAGTTCCTGATGCACCTTTTCACGAAGGTGATCCACAGATGCAAATAACTTCTCTCGACTACTCTAAGTACACTGGACGAATTGCTATCGGACGTTTATACCGCGGTGAGCTTCACGCCAACAGGGACTACGCTCTCTGCACAGCTTCAGGAGTAAAGAAAATTAGAGCCAAAGAACTTTTCGTTTTTACTGGATTAGGTAAAGAAAAAGTTGACTCAGTTCGTGCTGGCGATATTTGTGCTATTAACGGAATTGAAGAATTCGAAATCGGAGATACAATCTCTGACCTCGAAAATCCTGACGCTATTGAACGTATCGCTGTTGACGAGCCTACAATGAGTCTTCTCTTCACGATTAACACCTCTCCATTTTTAGGAAAAGATGGAGATTACCTTACATCTCGACACATTCGTGAGCGTCTGGACTTAGAGCTACAGAAGAACTTAGCTCTAAAAGTTGAACAAACAGATTCAGAGGACAAGTGGAATGTTTATGGCCGTGGAGTACTTCACCTCTCAGTCCTCATCGAGACTATGCGTCGCGAGGGATATGAGTTGCAGGTTGGAAAACCTCAGGTTATTTTTAAAGAGATTGACGGTAAAAAGCACGAGCCATATGAGCACTTGGTCATCGATGTGCCTGAGTCTACTGCAGGAAAGGCTACTGAGCTTGTGATGATGAGGAAGGGTATGCTTCAGGTTATGGAACCTAAAGGAGATCTCCAACATATGGAGTATCGTATTCCGTCTCGTGGACTTATCGGTCTTAGAAACCAAATTTTAACAGCTACATCAGGTGAGGCTATTATGACACACCGATTTATTGATTACGACGTGTATGCCGGAGAAATTTCTACTCGTCTTTCGGGATCTCTCGTGAGTTCTGAGCTCGGACAAGCCCGTGCATACGAAATTGACCGCTTACAAGAGCGCGGAACTTTCTACATCGATCCAGGACAAGAGATTTATCCTGGTCAAGTTGTTGGAGAATCTTCTCGCAACACTGATATGGAAGTCAATCTAGTCCGCGGAAAGAAGCACTCAAATGTGCGATCTTCTGGAACTGACAAGGGTCTTAAAATCGCTCCTGCGAAAAACATGTCTCTTGAAGAGTACATGGAATGGATCTCTGACACAGAGTACATTGAGGTAACGCCCAAATCTTTGCGCGTGAGGAAAATTCCTGGAACTAGAATTCCATAATCGATCTTACACTAATTTTACTGTATGAGTCGCATCCTCTTATTTGTTTTTTTCTTCTCGGTTTTTTTTGGCGCTGAAGCCCAAACTTTAGACGACCTGTCATTCGGCACGCCCGATGCGCTTGAAATCGCCACATGGAATATCGAATGGTTTCCTAAAAACGGTCAAACCACTGTAGACTATGTGAGTGAGATAATTGAAAACCTAGACCTCGACGTTTATGCCATCCAAGAAATTGACGATACGACCGTATTTAAAACCATGATCGAAGGCCTCGAAAGCTATGACTATATCATGATGGACGGTTGGTTCGGAGGGCTCGTCTACGTTTACAACACTGAGCGAATTGAAGTTCTGGACGCTTTCGAGATTTATTCGAGTTCACAGTATTGGAATCCACTTCCAAGGTCGCCACTGGTTTTAAAATTCAAGCATCTTGGAGAGGTTATTTACGCCATCAACAACCATTACAAATGTTGTGGTGACGGCAGTATTGACTTTGGAAACACCAATGATGAAGAAAACAGAAGACTCGAAGCCAATGTCTTAATCGAAGAGTATATCAGTCAATTCCACAACAACGACAGGGTCATTCTATTAGGCGATTTAAACGACGTTATTTCTGAGCCTGAATTTAGCAATGTCTTTACTCCTTTTCTGAACGACCCTGAACACTACCTGTTCGCTGACATGGATTTGGCACTGGGCTCCAGTACTGGCTGGTCGTACCCGAGTTGGCCTTCTCATATAGACCACATACTTATTACAAATGAGCTCGTGAGCGATTTCTTACAGCCTGAGACAGTTGTAGAGTCAATTGACATTGCATCTCATTTAACCGGTGGCTGGAGCATGTATGACACAAACATCAGCGATCACAGACCCGTAGTGATGCGAATCGTGCCTTCACAAGTTGGTGGCTCAGAATTGTCTTCCGCCACAAATACTGCGAACGTTGCGTTGATTGGAATATATGACCTGCTAGGTCGTGAATGCGATTATCAACCCAGCCAACTGTTGCTGTATCGTTACAGTGATGGATCAGTCGTGAAGCGATTTAGTTCTTCTGCAAGACAGCCAAAGTAGCCAAAGTAAACAGTAAGGTAAAATTACAAAACGATTCTCTCTATCGCTTTAGACCACAAAGCCTTCTTCTCTTCCCTCCACGCTTCTGACTTCTCTGGATCGAATGATCTTTCCAACTCTGGGAGTTTCGAGATATCGTTTAAAGTCAACTCCCCGATAGTCAATGCGGCCATGTATGCAACACCAGCAGCTGTGGACTCTACAAAAGAAAGTCGTTCAACAGATACGCCGAGAATATTAGATTGGAATTGCATGAGGTAGTCATTTACTGATGCGCCGCCATCGACTTTAAGAGCAGATAATGAGATACCAGAATCTTCTTGCATCACATCCAGAACGTCTTTAGATCTAAATGCAATAGATTCTAATGTGGCCCTAATGATTGAATCTCGGCCGGAATCTCGTGTAAGGCCTAATATCGCTCCGCGTGCATGCATGTCCCAATACGGAGTTCCTAATCCAGCAAAAGCGGGCACAACTACGACTGAGGAATCGGGATTCTTTTCTGCTTCACGAGAGGCAATTTCAGAAGTCATGCTTATGTCATCAATGATTTCAATGCCGTTCTGTAACCATTGTACTGCAGCACCAGCTATAAAGACGCTACCTTCTAAAGCATAAGTCGTTTGATCACCTATTTGCCAAGCTATTGTATTTAAAAGACCAGAATTAGAGGAAGGTATTTCAGCACCGGTATTCATGAGCATAAAACATCCTGTTCCATAGGTATTCTTAGCCATTCCGGCGGAAAAACAGCATTGGCCGAAAAGGGCAGACTGTTGGTCTCCCAGGATTGCGGTTATAGGAATGGTGCCGTGGGTAGGTGAGTCATAATGTCCGAAAATATTTGACGACGGGAACACTTCCGGCATCATCTCAAGGGGAACACGTAATGTGTTGAGCATTTTTTTATCCCACTCTAAGGTTCTAATATTAAAGAGAAGTGTTCTCGATGCGTTTGTTACGTCGGTAGCGTGAACATCACCCCCCGTTAAATTGTACAAAAGCCAGCTATCTACAGTTCCGAAACACAACTCCCCATTCTCCGCTCTTTGTCTGGCCCCCTTAACATTGTCCAAGATCCAAGCAATTTTAGTACCCGAAAAATACGGGTCGATCACCAATCCGGTGGTGGTTTTTGCATACTCTGAGAAACCTGCATTTTTTAAACCATCACACACATCAGTAGTGCGCTTATCTTGCCAAACTATCGCGTTGTAAATTGGTTTTCCACTTTTTCTGTCCCAAACGATAGTCGTCTCTCTCTGATTAGTTATCCCCAAGGCGATCACCTTTCCTGTCATTAAAAGTTCGTGACTAAGAACCTGCTGTAAAACATCCATTGTCGTGGCCAGAATAACAGAGGGATCGTGCTCTACTTGGCCTGGGGAAGGAAATATTTGAGGCAGATTGGTTTGGGCCAAAGAGATAAAATGCCCTTTTTTATTAAAAAGAACAGCCCGAGAACTCGTAGTACCTTGATCTATGGAAATTATAAATTCAGACATGGCGATAGTTTTATTATCTTTTGCAAAATAACAAGCACACTTCGAAATGCAAGCATACGAACTCAAAACCTCAGATGGAATAAGTTTACACGCTCAAAAGTGGAACGACGCTGAGGATTCAGAACGCACTCTATTAATCGTCCACGGGTTGGGCGAGCACCAGAACAGATATGCCCATGTCGCTGACCATTTCGTCAAAGATGGTTTTCAGGTGTGTTCGTATGACCAAAGAGGCCACGGCAAATCCGACAGTTCCCGAGGTCACTCACCCAGCCTTTCTCAAACCCTTGACGACCTCAAACTTGTTATTGACAGTATATCCCATAAAAACCTATATCTCTACGGTCACAGCTTCGGGGGGAACGTAACCGCAAACTACTTGCTTCGAAGAGGTTGCTACACATTAAGAGCGGCCGTTTTAAGTGCCACTTGGCTTAAGCTCTACAAAGAGCCCTCAAAATTTGAGGTCACAATGGCAACCATTATGAACCTAATCTACCCTAAGTTCAGACAAGACAACCAACTAAATCCCAACGACCTCTCTTACATAGAGAAAGTCAGAATTGACTACGTTAAGGACCCTCTCGTTCACAAACACATCTCTGTTGGACTGTTCAAGCATTTTTACGCCAGCGGCTTGTGGGCCATTGAGAATGCGGGGCAGTTAAAAGTCCCCACCCTTTTAATTCACGGAGCGGACGACCACATTATTGATCCACGCGGGAGTAGTGAGTTTGCGGAGGTCGCTGGAGAGCTTGCAACATTACGCATCTATGAAAACACAAAGCACGAGCTACATAACGACAACATAGCCCAAGAGGTGTTAGATGATGTTAGTAGGTGGTTTAAAAACATTTAATGGGAGACATCACAAACTATGCAATCCCCTTTTTCATTGTCACTCTCTTCATCGAAGTGGCGCTTAGCATTTATGGGAATCGCAAGTATTACACAGAAAAAGACACTATTGCTAGCCTATTAATGGGAATAGGAAGCGTAGGCACTTCTCTGATCACAAAGGGGTTGAAACTCGGTGTTTTCATGTTCTTGTATGAGTCTCGTTTGATCGAGATTCCGATGGTTTGGTGGGGAGTGATTGCACTACTGCTGGCAGATGATTTTTCGTATTACTGGTTCCATCGAATGAGTCACAAGATGAGATATTTTTGGGCTTCACACGTGGTACACCACTCGTCTGAACACTACAATCTTTCTACAGCTTTACGTCAATCCTGGACAGGTGAAATCTCAGGATCTTTTATGTTTTACGCTTGGATGCCACTCGTGGGATTCGATCCATGGTGGATTCTAACAGCCCAATCCATCAACTTAATTTATCAATATTGGATTCATACTGAGGTGATTCGGAAAATGCCACGCTGGTTTGAATTTCTCTTCAACACTCCTTCTCATCACAGAGTTCATCACGGGAGCGATCTTAAGTACCTCGACATGAATTACGCGGGAATGCTAATCATCTGGGACAGGATGTTCGGAACATTCATCGATGAAACGAAAGCTCCGACGTATGGATTAATCACGAACATATCAACGTACAACCCCGCTCGAATCGCATTTTCAGAATGGGGAAATCTCGCCAGGGACGTCTTTAAAACGTCTGGAATATTGAATAAACTGAGATACATTTTCGCACCTCCTGGTTGGAGTCCAGATAAGTCAACATTAACGACTGACGAGATGCGTGAGAAGGAAAATTAACGCTCCCATTTAATTTTACGATACTTCTCCAGCTTGAGGAGCTGAGCCATATAAGAAAGCACAAGTCGAACAGTTTCTCCTACAAACATAGGGCGGGCAATTGCCAACAGTAAAAATAGCAATCCTGAAATCGCGAAATGCCAGAAGCGGATTTCCGAGGTTGTAAAAAGAGCAGAAACACTAGCAAAGACAAACAAAACAGGTGCCACATATTTCAAATATTTCTGACCATAAAGAAAAATAAGTTGCTTGAGACCTATACTGAAAAGCAGGCCTCTGTGATGGCGTAATATCTGGACTAAGCCCGCTGTTATACGTCCTTGACGTCGACCACTATAGAATAAATCCCAATTCACATCATGCACAATGGCTCGGGGCTCGAGAATGACACGTTTGTGATTTTTCATCACGTTAAGAGCGACTAAAAGATCATCTAAAATAATATCTTTCGGGAATGGCTTTAAGACCAAACTGTGTCGTATGAGATATAAAGCTCCACACATGCCTGTCGTTGAGCCCTTCAGACTTTCAAGTTGCTTTAGGTGGTTCATAAACTTGCGACTCGGAGAAGCTTTACCCTCCAATTCTAGTTGAGCAGTTACTGCGCCTACTTCTGGATCGGATAAGTTCGAGAGAAGATACTTGATTGAATTTTTATCAAAGGATTGTCGAACATCTGAAAACAGCAACAGGGGGTATTGTGCGATATCAACACCTACGTTAAGCGCATTCGGTTTGCCCTGACGTTCAGCCACAAGACGGTAGACGATGCTGTTTTCCGAGGCTAATCTTTCTAAAACTTTGTTAGAACCATCATCTGAACCGTCAGAAACAACGATAATTTCATAGGTCTTTACACCTGCGTCTTTAAACTGACTGTGAATTTCTAGAACCTTAAGTTCGATGTGTTCAACTTCGTTGTGGCAGGCTATAATCGCTGAAATCCCCTCTAAAGCACGGGGTGAAATATCATCCTGTTTTGCTGAAGGTTTAACTTTAGGTAATATAAATAGTCCCACAAAGTAATCTGAAGCAGGCAGAACTAAAAGCCCCATAATAGTTATATAAAAACCCAGTGATATCACTTTACAAAGTTAATGCAAGGATTTCGAGGATTACTCTACGTGAAGAATTTCTATTTCACGGCCTTGAAAATTTATCAAATCGCCTTTCGTTGCGTTTTGCAGAACCTTTCCAATGGGAGATCCTCCAGATATTGCATAGAAGAAGTCGGATTCTTTTGTGTCGGCAGTAATATTTAGGTTCACCCTTCCTAGACCTACGCTCATGAAGTAATTTGCCGTTTGAGTAATTACCAAAGCTCCAAATTCTACTTTATTGCATTTGTGAACGAGTGAAATTTTCGATAGTTCGTTTTGAAGAAACTCCGCTTTATTTAATTGAGCCTTTGAAAAAACGAGTTCACGCTCCATCATTGCTCGACCTGTTTCGTGTTTATCTCCAGCAGAACCCTTAGTAGCAGAAGTTTTCGACTCCTCAGTGAAAGCTATTAATTGCTGAGCAGATAAAATTTTATCTTTTATTTGAGAATTGAGCTGGGCTAAACAAACCGTTTTTAATTGGTGATAATTCACATTGTAAAACTAACTCTCGGTTCGTGAAGTACGGCGTAAATTTCAGCATGCAAAAAATGATACTTTTTTATTCTATTTTACTTTGTTTATCGTTCTCAACGGCAACGAGAACCTTTTCACAACACGTACCCCAAACCACTTACTCTGGAAGCGCCGACATACCCGTTTTCGCTCAGAAAATGTACTCTGGAGATGTCTCTACTGAAGATGTGCGATGGGATTTCGAACAGTGGAGGTTAGAAAACCCTTTTGCAAAAACCCAGCACACTCAATTTTACAAGCGTTGGATGAGGCAGGCACAATGGGGTCAGAGTG
>Ga0307984_1000624_pt1 | contig 15409 bp, 2 predicted proteins | sample EllFjometageno78_FD_203169 | JGI IMG/M metagenome (GOLD analysis project Ga0307984, IMG submission 203169) | Marine microbial communities from Ellis Fjord, Antarctic Ocean - #78 | ecosystem: Environmental > Aquatic > Marine > Unclassified | place: Southern Ocean | collected 2014-10-09
TGTTGATACATTTGAAACTGAGCTGTTGTATTCGCCTGATATGCTCAAGTTACCTGTGATTTCTACATCACCTACAATGTTTACCTTTGTTTCTGATCCATCAAATGTCATGATAGTGTTTGTTGCACCACCGTCATTTACTGTGAATTTTAAATCTTTATCTTCTGATGTCTGTGCTATTGTAACATCATTGCTTGAAACTGTTACAGATAACTCTTGTGCATCTCCAACAATTATACCACCGTCTGCATCAATTGTTAATGCACCTGTCGTTGTGTCTGCCGCATCTGCTCTCAGGAAGTTTCCGCCTGCGATTACTGTACCTGAAGTATTAGTTGTTCCCGACACATCCATCGCTGATGCCTGTGAACTCGATCCTTCAAAAACTCCACCTAATGTTGAGTTGAGTGTTATCCCTGCCTTGATCGAAGCAAAGCCTGCCTGTGTCACACTGGGTGTGAATGTTTCTTTTGAAAGTATTGCAACCCTTGTTGCGCCTGCGTACATAGATGAGACAACTTTGTTTCCTCCAGAACTGCCTAATGTTTCAATCTTCCAACCTGACTGTGTTTGCCCTGCTGTGAAGGCCGGTCCTACTAATTCCCATTTGTCATTGACCTGATGTGATCTAGAATCTCCTGTGTACACGAAAACCTGATCATTTGTTGAATCTAACCATAGATCACCCACTGACGGTGATGTAGGTACTGAACTACTGGCCTTGGCCCCTGCTGTGGGTTTAAAACTCGTACCATCGTAAACTTTTATTTGATTAGTTGTGGTATCGAACCATAGTTCACCCTTCAGAGGTGCCGAGGGTGCCGCTGTTGAAGCCGCGTTCTCTAATAATTTTACTAGGTTCTCGTTTAGCCCTTCACCAAACCCTGAATATGATTTTCCAAACAACTGCAACGTAGTGGTGTTGTCCACCGTTCCGTCTGTGATCGTTGTTACTACTGTTCCGTCTGTTTTGTTGATTGTATATGCCATTTTGTATATTTATTACGCCCTTACTGGTTATTAACCTGTGCTTATTTTTAAATCTCCCGAGTCATTCCATAACTGACCAGCATTTGACGGGTCGGAAGTAGGTAAACTACTCAACATGACCACTGCACCAGTGACTGTTAGTCCGTCGTTTACAGTAATCTGACTAGAATCTTCTGAACTTATTGTAGATCCTACAAGTTTCATACCACCACCAATAATAACTCCGCCTGTGCCTGATCCTCCAAGTACTAGATTATCGTTGGATCTGCTGGCACTTATGTTATTGTCATTGATCGTCACACCCTCTGTCTTTAACTCAGTTGAAGTGATTGTGTCTATGAAAGCGTTTGCGAATTCTGTACCATTAGCACCTAGGTTGTATGTGCTGTCTGCACTGGGCAGTATGGTCTGTCCTGTTAATGTACCTGTAAGAGTACCACCTGCTTTCAGCAAGTTAAGGCTAGCGGATCCAGTGACTGTTCCTGTCACATCACCTATCACATTACCTGTCACATTGCCTACTACAGCACCCGTGATGGGACCTGTAAATGCTGTGGCATTAACTGTACCTGACACATCTAATTTTGTTGTGGGTGATGTCGTACCGATACCAACTCTTGATTCTGAACCGTCTATGGTCATCACTGTTGTGTTTACACCGGCATCGTTGACTTTGAAAGTTATGTCAGTGTCTGATATCACATTAGAAACAATCACCCCTGTGCTGTCTACTGTTATTGATAGATCACTGTCCACCCCTATCTGTAGACCACCATCGTTCACAACTCCTATTGTGCCTGACGTGGTGTCGTTGGCGTTTGATCTTAAGAAGTTGGCCGCCGCCACCCCGCCCAGTGCGTCTGCGTCCGTGGCTGTGCCTTGGAATTTTGTATCTGCTATAGCAGTTGTAAGCGTGATACCTTTCTTGACTGTTGCAAATCCTGATATCGTTGTTTTTGGAGTGAACTGCTCTTCCGAGATAATCGCAATAAGGTTACCATCATTGTACCACTTCGTAATATTCTGACTTGCGTCAGTTGAGTCCAGTATGGTATCGTACGTGAATCCGTTCGTCGTTCCCGTGGAGCTGGCAGGTCCCACCAACACCGATGATGTTCCGTTGTAGAAATACATCTGGCCTGTGTCTGAGTCTATCCATATGTCACCCTGTGACAGTCCTGATGGTGCTTCCGATTGGTATGGTGCACTTCCGCCTGCTGTTTGGAATGCTGTTCCGTTGTATACTTGTAATTTTGAATTAGTCGAATCCCACCATAGCTGTCCTTGTATTGGTTTGGTTGGTGCTGTGGAGTTTGAGAAATTTTCTAGAAGTTGTAGGAAGTTCTCCGCGATCGACTCACCGTATCCTGCATATCCTTTTCCTATGAAACTTAAATCAGTCTGTGTATTCACCACACCATCCTGTACCGTGTAGGAGTTAGGTGAACTAGAACTATTAGATTTGTTAACAGTGTATGGCATTAGTATCCTGTGTTACCACCTGATGTAGTTCCACTCACTGTGTTTGACGTTGACAGTGCTGTTGAACTTGTTTCGGTGAAGGTTGTTAGACTCTGTATCCTCAAAGTGTAGTCAATCTGTATGAGTCTGTTGAGTGATTTCTGTACCGGGTGGAATATAACATGTGTCAACAGTTTGTTTGTTGTACCGTTCTCTGTTCCTTCCCAGCTCTTTAAACCTAGTTCGTCAAAAACATAATCGCCATTGAAATCTGTCGTGTTGTCGAAGGCCGCCTGTCCTGTTGGCTCACCGTAGTCAAGTGTGCAAGTGACAACGATGTCAGTGTACTTGTTACCCGCTGTGTGTCTCACTTCCATCTTGTTCCTCGTGGTGTCTTTGTTGGTCGCGGAGTTGTCATCTACCACTTTGTAATATGTTTGGTTGTATAAAGAAGCGTTCGTACCTGTTGAGTTTGGTGTCAGGTACGTTATGATACCCGTCGGATCCACGCTCGTACCACCGTTGCCCAGTGCTATCTCGTGTACGAATCCCGTGCTCTTGTTTGCCAATGAATTGGCCAGTGCCTGGGACATGTTCTCGTAGTGTATCGCATTCCTCTTGTCTACGATAACCTCACCCGTCTCTGGGTCTGAAATCTTGATATGCCCCGTCATCATAACACCTGTGTTATCCTGAGGCTTTTTGTCTTCTTGTTTTGCTTCTGTGGGTTTATCGTTCTGTGTCATCTAGTGTATTTATTCAGGTGAGTTTGTTGGTTCGTTAGCTATGAATTTAGCCTGTTGAGTAGTAGAAGCCTGCAATCCCTTGCCATCCGCTGGATTACCATCTAATGCCGTGTACCATACCTGTCCTTTCTTGTGTAAGACTTTAACCTGTGTGCCAGATGCCGGTACAGAGCTCAAAGTCACTGCTGTCGTGCTTCCGTCCACAGAATAGTTGATAGTCGATCCATCCTCGCTAGTGAGCAACAATCGTTGGCCACCAATGAATATGTCTAACTCACTAGCAGATGATGGTGTTTGTGATAGTGCGAATGTGGCCGTGCTACCGTCACCTGTGAAGGTGTTGGTATATACGGTGTCCGCGTAAGGGATGGTTTGAGTACCAGACGCATCTACCACTTCCGTGCCTGATCCATGCCCCTTAATTCCTGTACCAAGTGTTCCACGTCTCAGTTGTCCCAACGTGTCGCCTGATTTTGTAAAGTATTCTATTCTTTCTTTGTCTATGAATATGACTCCTGGAGTGTTTGAAGAAGCACTTGGTGTTGGTAAAACACTGGCGTCCTCCACAGTTATGGTCTGTGTCCCTGCCGTCATGTCCAGCGTTAATTTTGTTGTTGCGGTCTTACTGATACGTTTGTAGAACGTCCTGTTCATCATGTCCTTGAATATCCTGAATCCCGTGGCGCCTGTTGCTGATTCCAGTGCGAAGTACATGACATCTAATCTGTCCGATGCAGTTATCGTCTTGCCTGAAACTGTTATAGTGTTGCCACTCGCTGTGTAATCTACGCCCTGTACCAACTGCTCACCATTCAACCACACGTATGTGTAACCTGCATGTAGTGTGTCAAATCTCAATTTGAATATGCCTGATGATCTTCCCTCTAGTACTTCTCTCCTCTGTTTCATGCCCAGAGCGTTGTTGAACGTGGTGACACTAAGGACGTCACTTGCACTTAAACTGTAGGGCGATGTTATCGCACTCGGTACTAACACTATGTCGTTGCCTGAGTTGAAGTACTGATGGTCTACCAATGTTGATATGCAGATCACATCTGTTGCCGTTGGAACCGATGCCGTAACAAACTCGACGTTTTGATTCCCAACGTCCACCGTGTAGTGTGTGTTTAAATCTTTCTTAGTACCATTCACATAAACCTCTACCTGGCTAGCACTTGTGATGGTTTTTGCCGGATCAACAGTTGAATCATCCTCGAGTCCTGACACAACACCGTAGGCGTATGTGCTTCCATCTCCAACATAATATGTGTTGTCCGGGCCACGTAGTACCCTCCCGTTCACTTCGACTGTTGTCAGACCAGAGAATGGTCCTATCGCTCCTGGTGGATAAGTCAACGTGTACCTGTTCGTGGATCCATCATAAGTTATTGCTTGATCTCTGATGCTCGCATAACTTCTTGTTGACGTTGTGGATTTATTAAATCCTGCAACTTGTATGAATGCCCCCGTGGGTGGCACTGGTGAATTAAAGGTTATTGTGACCGTGTTGGCCGTAACAGTTTGTGCGAAGTCTGTTCTTGGCACACCATCTTGTGTTACGTAGATATCCGAAACAGTCGAGTCAAGGTTGAACTCTCCTCTTGTTGATGTTGTAAACGACACTGTTGAATTATCACCAACAAATGTGTCAAGCACCCTGTAGTTCTCTCCCGATATCGCGAACACCTTGGTCGATACTATGCTGTTGTTGGCAGGTGCCGATGTGAAGGTAATTGTTTTGTTACCAACGTTGACTGAATAGTTTGTTGTCAATTTCTGTACGACACCGTCAACTGATACTGTGACCGAACCTAGTGTTCCTGGATAGTCTCCGATGCTGTATGTTGTTGTGCTTCCATTTCCTCTATAGTTCTTCTCACTTATGAACGGTACTCCAGATTCCGGTGATGTGTAAACCTTGATATCTAGGGTGTCAAACAGTTGTCCCGGTACTACCTCCTCAGGTGCGTAACTGGTGTCTGGCGAAATGAAATCATCACCCTCTAACACTATGTCACTCGGTGCGTGTCCCAGTGCCGAAGTGAACAAACCACCTTTGACTATGGAATCAAGCGTCCTGTCGTCTGTTGGTGTTAACACACCGTCATCATCAAATGGTATGAACTCTACCAGTGCGTTCTCTTCTGGTGTCTCACTTATGGTGAACGACACAGTTGAACCATCTCCCCTGATCACGTCTGCGAGTTTCTTCCTTGTGCTGTCGTCCTGTGTTAGGTAAACTTGATATACCTCAGTGGTTGCAGGTGCTGTGTCAAATGTGTATGCCGCTGTAGAACCATCTGCCCTGAATGCCTTGACCCTGGAGTCACCGTAGTTGTCCCATGGGAAATCATACCAACCTGCCTTGTCCCAACCTGCCTCTTGTGAGAATAGTAATCCCGTCACCATAGTTCCACCGTAGTCCACGCCCGTCATCACCTGATCCAGTTCGTTGCCTGGCATTCCTGTGCCTGGTGTGTAGAAACCTTTGGTCCTGTCTGCGGCTGTAAGTCCTATTTCATTGCCGTACACCTTGTACATGCTTCCGATATTGTCATCGAAGTCTGTTGTGGCGGTGAAGGCGTTGGTCACTTTGTATAATTCATTTTTGTATCTTAGTAAATCGTTGTAAGCGTATGCTGTCGAAGCCGTCCAGTCCACAACTCTCGATGTGCTTGACACCCTGTCAAACTTGATTGTTGTGTTGAAGTCTCTCACGAGGTCGTTGTTCAGATTGGCGTATGCTTTAGCAGTGTCCGTTGGTGTCGATCCATCCGTCTTTCCGCCTGACAACACTACTGTTGGTGTGGTCGTGTAGTTGGCACCAATCCCGGTCACATTGATTTTTGTCACTGATCCACCCTGTATGATGGCAGTGGCGGTCGCCGCTGTTGTGGTTGGTGTCACATACATCTTGAAGGCACCTGACTTGCTTGATTGTGCTTCATTCACTGAGGCAGTTGGTCCATAGAAAGTGCCTGTGTGACCATCAAATGTGTATGTGGTTGTTGTTCCTGATCCTGAATTCTGTGTGTCGTATATATCTGCTTGTTTCTCGCTAGTAAACAATGGGTAGTAGTATCCAAACTTTCCACTTGTCGCACCCGATGAACTGGTGGCCTGGATCTGGAAAGGCCCTGTTGATGCCGTCGTCCCGCCTAGTATCGTTACGGTTGGGGCGACCTCATATCCCGAACCACCTGCAATGACTGTGATTGATTGCACGTACTTCTTGTGGTAGTCGTGCCACATCTGGTATGGATATTGTGTCAGTTTGTCTGTGTCTGACTCCACATTCAAACTACGGATTTTGCCAGTTGTGGCATCATAGAATGTTGGGTTGTCAAAGTCTGAATATATACCGTCCTGTGTCTCTGTCTTGTCATATCCCAGCGTGTACTCTCTTAATTTTGTATGGAAGGGTTTGACCTCATTGATGTAGCTCTCTATCCATGAATCTGTTCCTGACGTGTATGTTTTCCTCTGGTCCAGTTGTCTCACTGAGTTCTTGGCGTTTATGAATGATGTCTTGAACATCCAATCCACGTATGTCTGTTCGGCCAGCACTTTCCTCAGTCCTGTGAAGAATAACGTGTTGTATTCACCTGCGAGATCATTTATGAAGAGCTCGTCCCTCAGTGCCGTTAAAATTTTCCTGGTCTCTGTGCTTGGTTCTTGGTCAAAGAAGTTGTCATCGAAGTTGTCAGCACCCGCGAAACCCGATGCATCCTGTGAGTAGTCATGGAGTTTGGTGCTCAACCTTATGGTTCCGTTCTCTGTTCCAACGTTCTCCCAACCTGATGTGCTCCTCATGAACAGTTTCCATCCACCGGTGTCGGCCGATGTCACTTTCACGTGTTTGCCTATTGCCAGTTCCAGTGAGTCCAATTCATACTGATAGGTGACCTGCTTGTCTACCTTGGTGTTCTCGTCATGTGTCATACCACCATCCGTTTTGTACCAGTCCGTGTAACTCCAGTACGCCGAGGTGTTGTAGGTCTGTAGCTTGGTCCTTGACCATTGTGTGCCGTCCCAGTTGTATATCGCCCAGAAGTTGTTGGCGGTCTCGTCCGCTTTGACCAGATAGTTAGTAGTTCCCGATATGTCCGCTGTGTTGATGTAGGTCAGTTCAGCGTATGTGTCCACGGAAGCGTCCCACTCCAGACTCTGTGCTGTCGGTTCTGGATCTGCGGCGTCTAGGTTGGTTAATTTTATTTGTCCGACCAGCTGGTTCTTTTTCAGAACAGTGTTGGCGTAATCCACTATCTCCTGTAAGGCGTTGTATCTGTCCACGTACCAACTCTGCCTGGGTCGTATGCTGTTACCGTACCTCTCATTCAGTGGTAGGTCGATATCTGGTACCAGATCACCCGCCGAGTTCTTGCCTATCAGGGAATCCCACCAACGTGACTCTATCTGATGCCCTGGTCTGTAGTCAGCGTCTCCCTCCCTGACCAATTTCCAAACGCTGTGCGAGTCTGCCTCGAACGTGTTGCTCCTTATGTCTATATTTAGGATTATATCATTGTTAACAAGATCATTTACGTTATTGATCATTAACTTGTTGTTGTCAGTTACGGAGTAATATTTGTAGTCAAATGCACTAGGATTCTGTATCAGATTGGCGACGAAGGCCGCTGTGTTCTTCCTGATCACCACGCTGTTGGCAGGCATGGTGGTGTTGCCCTTGACCCAGTAGTAATAGTAGTTGACGAAACTGTCTAACCTCGAGTCGTACTTCTGTGTCACGGTGTACTGCGAATCATCTCCGTAAAGTGCCGTGCCTGATATCACCCTACCCGTTCCTTGTACCCTGTTGTTCCATTGACTTGGTAGCAATCTCGATTCCGTCCATTCATAGATGTCTATGCTGGATCCCGGGAAAGTCTGTCCCCAGTGGTTGTGCTTGTATTCCTGTGTGTCTTGTTCGTACCACACCCATTTGACTGTTGATAGATCCCACCATGTCTCACCTATGTGGTTCTCTGCCCATGGTGTTTTCGTGTTGGGATTTGCACCTGTGTTGTAGGTCGCCGGATCCCAGGTTGTCTTTATGTTGATCTCCCTGTCAGCTATACCCAGTATCCTGCCCTTGACAGGATCATACAACTCGTAGTGATCCCTGATCTGCTTGGTCTTGTTGTTGAATTCAAAAACTTTCCCCAGTTTCTCCGTGTCCATCAATGCTGTTTCCGTCACTATGTTGTTCCAAGCGTACTCCCCATTGACGGTCAGATCAAAACAAGTAAGTGTTCCGTCGTTGTTGACTCCTGTATTGCCCTCATCTTTTGGTGCTCCTACAAGTACCGTGTTGTCGATCATGCACACACCACGGCCAAAGGCATCGTTCGCCGTCACGCTGTCTGTTATCAGTTTGTCATCGATCACAAACTTGGTGTTGTACATAGTGGCTGTGAAAGCACCGCCCGATCCTGTGTTCAGATCAACGATGTTGGTGTCCTGTAGGTCGAAAGTGGTCTCTCCTGAATCAATCTTCATTTCCCTAGCAGTGGCAAAGTTCTCTGCACCCATCACTACCCTAGTACCCGAATGGTTGATGTCCATACTCGTGCCAAATTTCATGTTTGTACTTGAGCTAGGTGCACTTATGGTCTGTTGTAGTGTGTACGTGTTGGTTGAATCGTCGGCGTTCCATTTGTAGTAGTAAACGGCTCCGGCATCAGCATGTTCTGTCCCATCCACACCCGGGGCTCCTATGATAAGGGTGTTCCCATCCTTGCTCATCGCCATCGAATCACCAAATGCTGTGTTGATAGAAGATCCGTCATTCGCCACGCCCGTCAGTGTCTGTGCCAGTGCGAATGAATTCTGTGTGCTTCCGTCATTGCTCTGTGATGTCTTTATGAATATCTCCACCTTGCCGGCGTTGCCTGGCGCCAGTGAACTCACTGCCAGTATGTCGCCATTGTCGTTGACCTGGACCCTGTGTCCGAATCTCTGTCCTGATCCACCCGCTGGTGCTTCTATGGTGTAGTCCTGTGTCCATGTGTCATAGGTCGACCCATCCTCACCAATTCCCCAAGTGTACATGTACACCCTACCTCGATCGCTGTCGTGCCCTGGTGCTGATACGAACAGGTACTTGTCGGCTGTCGTCCTCACGGACGTGGCACCTGGTTCTGTGATCTTATGGGTCCACCCAAAGTTCTGTGATGCGGCATCGACCGGTGGTGTTATCGTGTCCAATATACCATACTTGAATGTGCTTGGATCCCATATGTAAATTTTGAGTAACCCTGCGTCAGCGAACCTAGTGCTTCCGTCTAGTCCTATCGTGTTGGTGTATGGTGCTCCTGCGACAACAAAATTCTCATCTGTGCTCATGGACAGTGACTCTCCCAGCCTGCTGGTGTTGTCGTTGTTGTCTGTCATTGTGCCTACAGCCTGGGTCTGGAATGCTGTTCCAGGTTCTGCTATGGTCCTGAAAAGGAATTGTATCTCACCTTGTCCCTTACCTGGAGCCGAAACTATAACAGCCCTCCCGTCATTTCTAGCAACTATCCTGTGTCCAAACTCTTGGTCTGTTGTTTCATTGTCTGGCGACAGTATTAATTTTGTTGTATATGGATCCTGTTTCTCGTACACTCTCCACAGTCCCGAGCTGTCTGCGTCCGCGAACGCCTTGTCGCCCTCTTTTCCTATAGCACTATTTTTGTCTTGGTATATTTCGTACTCTATAAGGTCGTTGACGTTGTCCATGGATGCTAATCTCACAGACACGAATTTGTATATGTTTCCGTAACTGTCAGCCGTTGATCCGTCTTCTAGTGCTGGGATGAATCCCACGTTGCCCGTGTAGTCTATGATCACCGACTTGTGGCTCGGCGTGGAACTGACCCTGTACACACCATTCAGCGTCTCTTCCTCGCTGTTGGATATGCCGAAGTAGTCCGCCTGTGTGGTGGTCGATCCTGCTGATAGATTGTGAGAACTCGTGAACGTGATCTCCAACTGTGATGAATCATTGATCAGTGTCAGATTGGCTATCTTGATCCCGGCGCTGGTGATCCTCAACACGTCCCAGTCCCTGTTGCTCTTGTTGGCAACCCAGATCAGGTCGTTTGTGGTTATCGCATTCATGTCCAGGTTCAGTAGCTCCTCTATGTTGAACGCTGTGTGTTGTACCTGTTGCAGTTGTGGGTAACCCGCGGTCTTGTACACCTGTGCTGTGTCTCTATCCACACCTTCTTTAGTGTAGTCCAATCTCTTGAATGTTTCAGATGCCGTGTACTCCACTGGCTTGTAGTAGAATTTGTCCTTGGCTATTGCATCCGACCTTGCATATTCGACTGTGTCAGACGACGTGTCCAACAACTCTATGCTATGTGGATCTGCTGTTATCTCATCTTCCCTCAACACCAGCTGTATGTTCTCCACGGAATCCGTGTTACCAAAGTTGCCGGTCCTGATCATCCATTCCGGATACAGGTCAAGTTTGATGTCTTCCCCTTCGTACCTGGCCTTCAGTAGCTTGTCTATGGCATTCTGTGTGCCCTTCTCCCTGATGTATCCTTGGTAGAACTTGTACTGTGAAACGTCGTTGACGAACAGATTCTCCAGATAGTCTCTAGACTGGTATCCTGTGAGCCTCTGTGCCAACTGCTGTTGCGATTCGTCGAAGTTGTTGGTCTCAAGCTCGTAGAAATCGTTGAACTGTGAGATCTTGTACTCGAAGTTTGGTATCAGCTGGGGTGATGGCTTGTTGGCCTTGAGTGTCCAGTTCGAGATTTTGAATGTTGCACCCGAGTTGTGATTTGCCTTGGACACGTAGAACTTGCCTTGGTGTTCCACGCTGTCACCTATCCTGTAGTCCGTGTTGGCCAACCAGTACGTGACCTGTGCGGCATCAAACACGAAACCAGGTGCGTAGTAGTCACCATTCCATCCTGCCGTCTTCCATCCGACCATTTTCAATCTCTGTTGTCTGAATCCCGTGAACGGATCATATATGATGTCCGCGAACACTGTGCTGTTGTCAAACAACAGTATGTGTTCCTTCTGAACCGTGTTCAGTGCGATGTTGTATAAACCTACCGTGTCAGACTTGATGCCCAACTCGAACGTCTTGCCTACACGCTTGGTCGATACCTCCCTGATGTCAATTTTCCTGCCTCCCGAGTCCAACAACGAGTAGTCACCCGCCATGTTCCTCAGTTTTCCCACGATGCTGTTGTTGGTGTCCAGTTCGAAACCATCCGCGGCCGGCGATACCGTGACCGCTGATCCCGGTGCCCATTCCTGTGTGGTCCAGAACAGGAACTCCCTGACTGCGTTCGACCAGTTCAGTGTTTCCTTCAACTCGGTCGAGAACTTGTTGAATCGGAATCCTTGTTCCTCCAACCAGTGTCCGTAGCCGAACAAGAAGTCCGCCACATCCTGTATGGTGTCGAACACGTGACCATATGGTATGATCTGTGTGTTCTCTTGATAGTTCGTGTACTGTTTGATAACCGTTGATCCCTCCACCGACACTGCATTGCTTGTCGTGGTCCTCACGGGATAGTTAAAATTGAAATATGGTTTGACCGTGCTATAACCCAGCACCTTGTATCCGCCTGCAAACGTGACTGATGAGCCATCTGTTTTCGTTGTTGTGTCTGTGTTCTTTTCGATCAACACACCCGAATACTGGAAACTCTCCACGGGATTAGAAGTCCGGAACAGTATCTTGTAGTTCTCGTCTGGTATGAATTTTGATCCTGAAGTTGATCCTGGAGATACAGAATCTGTCTGCACCTTGATGTTGTCCTTGTCTGTGAACCCTCCCAGTTTGTACGCCAACTGCACTGTGAGATTCTTCATCTTGTCGTAGTAGAAGGTGTTGGGATCTAGGTTCCTCGAGATCAAGTAGTTGATCACGAAAGGTTGGTATCCTGCTGTTTGATATCTAGTAGTGATACCTGTTGATAGATCTGTCTCCGTCTCTAAATGATATTTCGCTGTTGCTAGAGTTTTCCTTATGCCAGTCTCTGTGTAGATCTGATTGCCTGCCACGTTGGTTGATAACCTAGACGGATCAAACAGGTTCGAGAAGAACTTCGCCGGTTTGGTCAGTGCCAATGCCTTGGTCACAGTGAACGGATAACCACTCGATCTCCTCCAGGACGTCTCAGCCGGTGCTTGATCTCCAAACTTCCATGCGTTCTGTCTTCCTGGGATGTCGAAGTTGTCCACCAGTCCCGCCGCCAATGGATCTAAAAGATTTCCTGATGCATCAACAGGCATGTAGCTCGCTATGTCCGGTTTTCCATATCTACCAGGCTCTGTCGCTATTGCGTTCCATAGCACAGTGTTTCCGGAAGTGTATGGTGCTGTTCCGTAGGTGGCGTCCCAATCCGTGGGTTTCTCCGAATGGCCCAACATCTCCCATGGTCTAACATGTGGAGCGTCCGTGTCATAGAAATATTTGTAGATTCCTCTCCAGTGTCCTGGAAGGTTCTCATCTATGAGTCTGCCTTTCGACCTTGCATAGTTGTACGTGAACGGTGATCCCTCTGAGAATATGGTGTTGTTGATGTACTGCACGTTGTTACGGCCCGCCCACTGATAGAAGTCTGCACCCATAACGCTGTCAACTTCCTGTAGTGTGTATTCCGTTGATGTGAAAGCACTAGGCAACACATCGTGTAAATCTACCAATGCTGAATCGTAAGTTACTTTTATGTTGTTGTAGATCCTTTTCTCTAGTTCCAATATCAAATCATCACGTTCGTCACCGTATGCTTTTATGATTGAACCATCGTGTTTCCTGATCATCGCCGTGTCCGTGATGTATGTGGTGTCCGTGAACGTTCCAGGTGTGAACTTGGGATACATGCCAAGTTTTGTTGGTGACGGTGGCAGGTAACTGCCTGTGGTGTCTGTGTAGTCCTTGATCGTGATCGTGTCTCCCTCTGCCAGCGTTTTGCTGATGGTCACGCTGTCGTCTGTTGTGCTGAACGTGTATTCCGTCCCTAATAATAATTGCACGTTGTTCAGATACACATACACTGCCCTGTTGCTAGGTGTTGTGATGTCGTGTTGTGAATCCAAAGCGTAGTCCGTCTGTGATGCACCCATCACTGTGTATGATCTTGTTGAAACGTTCTCTCCCCAACCCAACATGTCCTCATAGAAGAACGGGAACGTGCTGTTCCTGCCTGGCGTGATCGCTGATATTATCTCATCGACCCTGTCCGCGGCCACTCCCTCGTATGCTGTGCCTGTGGCATGTGTGAGGAATGCGTTGTACCATTTTTCGTACTCCTGTCCCGCATAATCAACAGACGAGACGAAGTTGGCGTCTTGATCTATCAGGTTGAATATGGCAGGGAGCAGTGGTCCTTCATGCTGATGTATTGTACCACCCTTCAGTCTCGCATCTGGTCTGTCTCGCAGATTTGAAACTCCTGGTATCGTGCCTGTGACTGCTTGGTTCTTGTCAAATATGTCCCTGACGTGGTTCAGTATCTGTCCGAATGTGAAAGTGCCCAACTGTTGATTGAGACTGTTGGTTGCTAGGTTTTCTGGTATCTCGTAAATTCCCTTGTCGGCCAACTTGTCGGCACTGCTGTATCCTGCAATCCTGATCTGATCGTTGACTGCTAAAGCCTTGCTGAACTTGATGTATATGTTCTTTGTTCCTGTTTCCAGTGTGTAGTCTGTTGCAAGTGATTTCCTCGCTCCGTTCACTGACACCGATACTTCTAGATCTGTCAGATCCGCTGAGTTCTTGTAGAAGTCTATGGGAAACAACTGTTTCTCCGTGGCGTCAACTGTCGCAGTCCTGATCACACGTTGTTTACTGTCCGTGGTCCTTTTTATCCAGGCACTCCTAGAATTATGCGTGGTCCTTCCTGTTGTGTAGTGCAGGTGTCCCTCGGCCAGATCCTTGGTAAACGTCTGTGTACCACTCTTGTAAGTGAATGTTCCTGATGTGTGGTCTGAATCAAAAACTATATCTCCCACGTTGTTGACAGTGTTGTACTTGACCTTTATACCAAGCACTGTGTCCGTGGTTGCCGTGTCCGATGTTGCAAAAGCAAAAACGTTAGCTCCTGCGAAGGTTGAATTTGGGTATGTCGTCGCGTCGTCAAAAGGGGTGTGATTGTTGTCGAACATGGCGAACAACGGCTGTTGGTTCACTCCTGACTTCTGCTGTGCTTCCACGAATAACGATGTTGTGTCATCATAACGGAATGTCTTACCTTGGTTCGTCGTGCCAAACTCTATGAATATGGAATCGTTGCCTGTGGGTGTGGCATCAGAGGCCTCTGTCAGATTGATCACCTGCGTCGAGTCTCCTGCTGTGACGAAGTTCACATCATATATCTTGTTCTTCACTGTCGGGTCGGTGTCGGCCGCGAACACAATCCTCATTCCGTCTGCCAGTGCTAGACCATCCACGATGTAACCAGTCTGTCGGACCACTGTGCTGAATGCGTCTGTTGTAATCGTGTCGTATAGTGTCACGGACTTCTTGGACACTGTGCCGTGATTGTAAAGTGTCAGTCCTGAATCGAATTCTATTATGGGTCTCTTGGCCCTGTCGTCCTCGCCCAACGTTGGAGTGAATCCACTCACCCTCGCCGTCTCCTCGATTATGGACTTGTGGAACCATCTGTTGTACCTGGACCAAGCGTTCTGGTCCTGCGAGTCCTTCTTGATCGTTATGTAATCCTTGGTCTCTGGTGTGTAGAAGGCCTTGGCGTATGGTCTGGAATCGTATCCGACCTGATCATAAAGCACAGTTGTCTCGGTCGCATAACTCCCTGGTGTGATCAGATCCTCCACGTCTGTCAGTGTTATCGCTTCGCCAACACCTTCAACGTAGTATTCTTTGTCCTGGTACGCAGTTGGCACTAAGGAATTAGTAAATTTAATCTTCATGCCGTTTGACAGATCTAAAGTTCTTATACTGTAATTCTTAACTCCTACAATATCATCCTCAACATTTATAGCAGTTGTGCTTGAGGCATCTCTGATCTGTAAGATACCATACATGGCATCATGGTTGCCGCACTGATAATATAAAGTGTCAGGTGCACCAGTCGTAGGCACTGTGAATGTAACTGTTCCGTATTCGGCACCGTTATTCGTAACACCTGTGTTAAAAATAGTTGATGTTGATCCGTCTATTGATAACTTGCTCTTGTATGGTTCTGTCATTATCCATAGAGGATGTCCTGTTGCCTTTACATCAAATTTGTATG
>Ga0307984_1000625_pt1 | contig 15391 bp, 26 predicted proteins | sample EllFjometageno78_FD_203169 | JGI IMG/M metagenome (GOLD analysis project Ga0307984, IMG submission 203169) | Marine microbial communities from Ellis Fjord, Antarctic Ocean - #78 | ecosystem: Environmental > Aquatic > Marine > Unclassified | place: Southern Ocean | collected 2014-10-09
ATGATAATAATTGTTATGATGTTGACGTTCCTATTTACCAAGAGCGTGTGATCCGTGGCGGTGGTTCCGATGGCGATGTTTTTGCTGGCGCAGTTATAGGCGGAGTTCTCGGAAATCAATTTGGTAATGGTAGCGGAAAAGATGCTGCAACAGTACTAGGAGCTATCTTTGGTGCTAATAGAGCATCTAACAAACGAGTTCAGGAAATAGTAGGATATCGTGTTGAGCAAAAATGTGAATCAACACGAAAAACTGTAAACGAGCCAACTATCTACAAATATAATATCAGCTACGAATATAACGGATATACTTATACTCAAGAAACTACTAAGCGTTATACTTTAGGCCAAACTGTCTTAATTCAGCCATCTTTGAATTAAGTTGTTTTCGGGTGGTTACGTAATAAACCCGTGAAGGCCAACGGTTAGCCTTTTTTTAATTATCAAAATCCACGCAAGGAAAAATACATGGGCATTAAAGCTGGAAAAATTTGGGGAAACACAGAACTCGTTCATGCAAACGGGGTGTTGGAATTCCATCGCATTGAATTTAACAAAGGTTATAAGTGTTCAGAGCACGAACATAAATTTAAATGGAATGGGTTTTACGTAGAATCTGGACAAATGATCGTGAGGGTATGGCAAGATGAAGATCAAGCTGGCTTGGTTGATGAAACAATTCTTGGTCCTGGTGATTTTACTCAAGTTAAACCTGGGAAAATTCACCAGTTTGAAGGGGTTGAGGACGGAGTGGCCTTTGAATTATACTGGGCAGAGTTTTCACATTCAGATATTGTCCGAAGAACCATCGGCACTAACGTATAAAAAAGTTTAAAAAATGAGAATTATTGCAGGACCATGTCAACACGAATCGTTAGGCCAATCAGCAGAGATTGCTCGAGAGTGTAAGCGCGTATGTGACAAATACGGTGTCGAATATTACTTCAAGGCAAGCTATGACAAAGCCAATCGCTCAAGTATGCAAGGCCAGCGTGGTATGGGTATGGAAGCAACACTTACAGACTTCCTTGCTCTAAAAGTTACATTGGGTGTTAAAACTTTAACTGATGTGCACGACGCAGTTCAGATTAGACGTATTGAACGACAATTTAAAGATGCTGTTGACGTCTATCAAATCCCTGCATTTCTTTGTAGGCAAACTGATCTTATTCAAGCAGCGTGTGCTACAGATAAAATTGTTAATATTAAAAAGGGCCAATTTATGGCTCCTTGGGATATGCTAGGAGTATTGAGTAAGTGTGATGGTGCAAAAGAAGTTTGGATAACTGAAAGAGGTACTAGTTTTGGATATAACAATCTCGTTGTTGATTACACTGGTCTTATTTACATGCTCGACACTCTTAATGCTGATATTGTTTTTGATGTTACGCACTCTGTCCAAAAACCCGGAGGACACGGGGATAGTAGCGGTGGGAATCGTGTTTACGTGCCTGGGTTGGCTCGTGCTGGGGCTGCACTTGGGGTCACATCATTCTTTATCGAAACCCACCCTATGCCTGATGACGCGCCAAGCGATGGTCCAAACATGCTTAGATTAGACAACTTTGAAAAAGTAGTGCAAGATATAGTTAATATTAACAGAGCATTTTAACCAAACTTTCTTTAAACTAAGTAATAGTAATTACAACTAGCAATAGGATATAATATGGCTGATATAATTTTATGGAATTTAATATTTTGGAGTGTTTGGATGTCGATTTGTTTTATTCCTTACTTGCTTATGCAATATGCAATAGATAATAGCGAAGATATAAATGAATGAAAAATGTAGCTTTATTGATACCGGCTAGGTACGGCAGTACTCGTTTTGAGGGAAAGCCACTTATTAATTTAGGTGGTAAAGCAATGGTACAGCGAGTTTTTGATGTCTGTAAAAGTACAGGATATGACGCGTTTGTGCTAACAGACGATATGAGAATATTTGAATTGTTTGGATCTACGAGGTGTTGGATCGAAGAAGTCAAATATGATAATGGCACTGAACGGTGCGCAGGCGCTATTAAGAACAGTCTCTTTAAAAAATACGATCACTTTGTTAACGTGCAAGGAGATATGCCTGACGTTACAATCGATATGATTGAAAAATGTATATCAAGTTTGGATCACTACCCAATAAGCACAGTGTTTACAAGTATGCCGAAACAAGAACAAAACAATCCTAACTCAGTTAAAATGGTGCGTGCTGGCGACAACGCGTTATGGTTTGGTAGAGGGATGACAGGTTATGGCGATTGGCACATGGGTGTGTATGGATATAGGCGCAATGCGTTGGAAATGTATTTAGCCCTTGACATACCCGAGGAAGAGTGTGTTGAAAAACTTGAACAGTTGCGTTGGTTAAAGTCAGGCTGGAAAGTTGGTTGTCTTAAAGTTGATTTTGACGGCACTGAAATTAATACACCAGAAGATTATGAAAAATGGAAAGAAGCTAACAAATGAATGATGAATATCAATATGAAGACGAATACTATGAAGATACCGAAGAAGACGATTTTGGAGAAATGGACGATGGCGCTTAGGTAAACATAATAGTAACATAATAGTAACACATTAAGTTATTAAAATAAATAGTTGACATTTGGGCTATAATAGATTATATATAATTAGTAAGCGTTGAAACAACGTGGACACATTCTGGACCTGGGGGCAGTACCCAGCAGCTCCACCATAGAAAGATGAAATAAGTGGCATTTATATTTGCACCAATGTATTCTTATTTTATTATGCTTTTTAGTATAGTATTATTCGGAGACTGGATTGGCGATGATAAGATGTTTATTGATGAATATTTAATAATAACAACCACAGTTTTTGTTGTGTTAATATTAAATAAAATTCGTATTTCTTTGATGGGGCTGAAATAGGATCGACAGGTGTGAAAGTGGAAGTGGAGTTTACCGGATGACTGCGTTATTGGTCAAACTTTCTAAATGCAAACGCAAATAGAGCGCCAGAAATGGCATTAGCAGCCTAAGGGTATGTGAGGGTTGGCAACGCACCTAGTAACAGAAGCGTTGCATTTATTTTAAATAACAGAGGAAAAGATGTAATGAATAAATTTTTAACAACAACAGCAATCGTGTTTGCAGGTTCTGCAGCTTTCGCAGAAGAAACTGCTGTATTACCCTATGTCGGCATTAGTGGTGAAATAGAAACAGTAATCGCAGAAACCGATGGAGATAAGTACGGTGCTACTACATCTTTGGATTTGGACATCGAAGCAATGCATGGAATAGCTTTTGGTACTATGGATTTTGCTATTGATTCGGGATCTAACGCAATTACACTTGATGAATATTCAGTAGGTACAAATGTTGGAATGGCGTCAGTAAGCTTTGGGCGTCAAGGTAACATTTTTGTAGAAGGCGAAACAGGAGCAACTTTACTTGACCCAGAACTAGGTACAAGTGTTATAGTCGGAGCCTATGGCGCATCTGTTGGTCTCGGTTTTACTGACGTAACTGCTGACGTAACTGATATTGAAAACGTGCAAGGTGCATATTCACTTGGTGTAGACGTTTTTGATATAACAATGTCTGGAGATTATAATTTAAACTCAGAAGATTGGGTCTTGGGTGGCCGTGCAGCTACATATCTAGACGTCGCAACAATTGGAGTGACATCAACTTACGGTTCAGCTACAGAAACATTTGCTTTTGAAGCTGACGCAACTGCATATGGTATTACCGGATATCTCGCCGGTGATGCTGACGATATGGCTCAAAATATTGGTGGTTCATATGAAATGAATTTTGGCGGTATGGCATTAGAGTCTGGCGTAGATTATAATCTAGATTCTGAAGAAATTGTCCCGTCATTCGCGGCAAGCTTTGCATTCTAAGAACTAAAAATAACTTTTTAATAGAAAGAGGAGCTTCGGCTCCTCTTTTTTTATAAATAGATAGCAATCATTATGAATATGGGATTAATATATGCTTAAGAACTTTATTTTTATTACAATAATGCTGATGTTGACGGGTGCTGCCATGGCACAGGACACGAATAATGACGTAATTTACACTGATAATACAAACACAAGTGATGTAAACAGTACGAGTAATTCTAACACTACTGTAAAGTCTCCACCGCCGTCGGCAATTTCACCTTCTATAAATTCCGCAAACTCAGACTTGTGTACAACCGGTGTATCTGGTGCCGTGCAGACTCAAATACTTGGTATTTCAGCTGGCAAAATGGTTCGTGATATGAATTGTGAAAAGCTAAAGAATGCTAAAGTATTATACGATATGGGTATGAAGGTTGCAGCTGTTTCGGTGATGTGCCAAGATGAAAGAGTCTTTGATGCTATGATGAACGCAGGAACTCCTTGTCCATACCAAGGAATGATTGGTGCAGAAGCTAGAACGGCCTGGGAAGCAAATCAAGATAAACAACCTAGCAACAATAAATCAAAGAATAAATCAATGAACCCATTTAAGGATTTAGGAGAAGATGAAAAGTCAACTATCTTTGGCGGCGGTGCTGTTGGCGCTCTCCTCCTCTTATTGTTACTCTGATATAAGTTACGGTGTTACTAATAATGCAGCGATTGCTGGATTATCTTGGGGCATGCAGCAAATACTCCCCGATTATTCTGCGCCATATGTTACAGTCCAAATTCATGGATTAACATACAGATATAAAATGGTAAAAGATCCTGAAACAGATGCCTTAGTTTATATTCGAAACAAAAATGCTGTTGACGGTGGATATATATTTGAAGAAACTGATGATTGGTCTGGCAATCCTGGTGGAACTATTCAAAAATATATTAGATTTCCATACAGCGATGCTACTAAATGGGGCGATGGATCTATGAGTGTTGAAGGCGAAGGGCGCATAGAAAATCCTTTGGCAATATATAATTATAAATTAGATGTAGACGAGCAAGCAATGTTATGCTACGGTAATCCTTTATATGATTCGTCATGCCCGGGTTTTCAACAAGCATTATTAGATTATTTGAATAACATGGAAACATTAAGTCCTGACGACCCGTTTTACGATGAATGGGTGCAAGCAAATCTTTCTTTAAATGATGAAAAAGGCAATGAAGAAGTAAAAGAAATAAAAGAACCCGAAGAAAAATTATCAAAATTTGAAAAAAAATTAGGTGGCGAAAATTCTATAGGAGATTTGGTTAACGGTGCAGAACAAGGAAGAGTATTAGCTGCACTAGCACAAAACCAAAAAATTGAAAATTATTATGCTGTAGTAATACCAGGCGGTGAATATACTGATGAACTAATACTTGAAGATGCAACATTACCAGATAACCCAAGGGCAATGAAAAGTTTAGCATCTGATACTAAACATAATACAATGGTACGCTCTCAATACGATTAAGAACAATAGGAGAAATATATGTTCAAACAATTATTAACTTTGAGTACATTTAGCATCATTGTAGGTACAGCAGCCTTTGCTAACGAAACACCGATTGTAGGTAATGTTTCATCCAAGTGCTCAATATATACAGATAAAGCAGGTGTTTATGGCAACCCTACGCCTGACGAGTTGAGCACACTAGCAGCAGACGGTGGTGTACTTCCAGTCGTTAGATATGATGTGTCTATTGCTGATTATTACACTGCTAAAATATCATGGCCAAACACATTCTCTAGCAGTCCAACATTGACAGATGCGATTGCTTGGGACGGCGAAATAGAAGTATCAAATACATCTGACGCTGGCATGTCTGGCTACGAAGCTGCAAAAATTGAGTATGAAAACCATACAGAATACGATCTTTCAGTAGCTGGTTCAACGTGGTTTAAAGTAACGTCAGAAGCAATATATGGTGTTGGTAAAGCATTACCAGGCGGTGAATACAAGGCTAACGTTGTAGCGGAATGCATTGCAAAATAATGAAAATCTTTGCTACAATCGCGGTGACACTTTTTGCTAGTAGTGTCACCGCACACGAACTAACACCTACATATCCAAAAATATTACCGTCTTATATTACAGGCATATCAGTAATAAAAATGAAATTATGGAATAGAAGAGATGATGTTAGCTTTTATGAAATAGATGTATTTGATTCTGAGTGGAACAAAATCTTATTTGCAACAACTGATAAAATTTTGCAGTTAACATATTTGGAGCATAAAAAATTTGAAGTCTTTATAAGGGACACCGATAAAGATAAAATAACCTTTGTATGTACTTCGTCAAAGCAATTAAAGAAAGACGTCGTGTCAACAGGAATGAAATCTAAAATTTGTTCAAGAATAAAATAACACGAGTGAGATAAAATATGAAATATATAGTACTATTGTTTATCGTTATTGGTTCAGCTTCATACGCAGATTCGTCTTCGTTAAATTTACAGCTGCCAGGAGCACCAGGCAATTATCAATCTGATAAGTTTCGTGCAGGTGACCTTGATTGTTCTAATGCTATTGGGTCGGCAACTAATTTAGAATTCGGGGTTACTGGTTTAATTGATAAAGATTATAACGATCCTATAAGTGGTTATAACCAAGACACTAGAACCGACGTTGGTGTATACGCAAGAATAACCATCCCCTTAGGTAAAAAGGCCAAATCGCGTATCGATTGTAATAGATTGTTTGAATTAGAATTAAGAAAAAAGCAATTAGAAGTAAGAAAGCTGGAAAAAGAATTAGAGCAACTTAGAGAACTGCAGTTCGAAAATTAAAGGAAATTAGTTTTGTTTTGTAAATATTTAATAGGAGATTAGGACTGATGGCTGAAGTAGAATTTGGTGGATTAAAATTTTCTGGTGGTAAGATGTTTGCAGTACTTACTGCTTTATCTACGTTAGGCGGAGCGGCCTGGGGTGGATTTGAAATATATAAAGATTACATGGACATGAAAGAGATTATCCAAAACATTGACATAGATGAAATACAATCCGCTAACACATTACAACTCCAAAAGTTAAATGACGCGATTGGTTACACAACAGCTATAAGAGAAGACTTAGCATCCGACGTAGAACGTGTAGAAAATGCAGTTCGCCAGTTAGAAGCACAAGTACAACGTGCTGAAGAAACTGTTCGTACTCTTCGTACCGATGTATATACAAAATTAGATACGTTCGAAGAGCGTTTAAGATTAACGCTAACAAGCAACCAAAATACTATGGCGACACTTCGTGATACAATTAGTACAAACTTAGAAACATCCGAAGCACGAATTAAAAGTACGCAATCTTCTATAGAAAATATTCTTGCAAGTGTTCGTGATGATTTAAACAACCAAACTAAAGATGTTACCACGTCTATACGAGAAGTTGAGGCAACTGTGCGACTGTCAGAAAAAGATGTACGCAATGTCATGAAAGAAACAATCAAAGATCTTGAAGAAAAAATGGCAAAACTTGATAGTGATATAAATAGAATAATACAGGAAGCTCTTGATAATCCATTATCAGACTAGTACAAAAATCTTTAGGAGAAACGGCAATGATAGAACAGTGTTCTAAAATGGCAAAACTGGCTGGGATTGCATATCTCGATGAAAAGCCAGCAAAACCAAAATATAAAAAGCTTGGGTATGCAGGTCATAATTTTATAGAAAATGATGGAGCACAATGTCACGCTATTTGGAACGATGAAGAAATTGTATTATGTTTTAGAGGAACTGAGCCAAACGAATTTTCAGATATATTAGCAGATCTTAATGCTTGGCCTGATAAAGCGAAAGTAGGTGGAAGAGTTCATAATGGTTTCCAAAACGAATTGGAAAAAATTTGGGAAGATATAATTGAAATTCTCGAATTAAACAAAGATAAAGAGCTATATATCACAGGTCATTCTTTAGGTGGTGCAATGGCAACAATTGCTGCTAGCCGTTTAAAAGACGAAATAGAAGCTCTATACACATATGGATCGCCACGAGTTGGTACTAGAAAATTTGTAAAATCTTTTTCTAACGTTGAACATTATCGTCACGTTAATAATAACGATGTAGTTACTTCAATTCCACTAGCCTTTATGGGATATGTACATCACCGCCCTCCTCGTTATATCAATTTTCATGGTCATATTAGACCTTTCACTACTTGGCAAAGATTAAAAGATAAATGGCGTGGCAGACTAGCATCCATCAAACAATGGAAACCATTTGATGGTGCTTCAGACCATGGAATGATTTTTTATGTAGAATATACAGAGAAAAATAAAAATGTCTAAAGAAGTATTAAAAGATGAAGACACTCCTGAAGGAACTTTTGATTTAAGTTTTAGAGTTATGAATAACGAAATACTAGGATTCACAATGCGTGTTGATGACTTTAAAGCTAAGTGGCTATTACTTGGTCTTATATCTATCGCCGTTTTAGGATACATGGTTTCTGTTTTCGGACCTGTCATAATGTCTACGTTTGGAAGCTAACATGGATACATTAGTAAGAATGTTTGGTGATACACTGTGGATTTATACAGCGATCGGCGGGTCAATAATTGGTGCTGCGTTTCTGGCATGGTTTAGAAATACAAAAGCTGCGCTATATCTAATGGGTAAGTTTGATAACGCTTTAGATTACTTGGTAGATCGATTTGGGTGGGAGTGGCTACAAGACGATCCCGAGGCTTGGCGGAAACGCTATCCACGTGTTACTAAAAAAATTGACGACTTAGAATCTCGCGTTAAAGAATTGGAAGGTAAATAATGAGTGATAGATTGAATATGCACGATGCTGTGGAAGATCTTAGAAAAAGAATCAATACTCTTCGAGCTCATATGGAAGCAAGTGAATCAAATAACAATGTTGTTAATGATGCTGAACATGAAGACCCACCAATACAAATAATAGATAAAGTAGAAGACGAAAAAAAGATAGCAGCTGATAAGAAAATGGCTGAAATGAAAGCAATGAAAGCTAAACTGTTAGGAAAGAAAAAATGAATTGGATTAAAAAAAGATTAACAGAAAGAACTACTCTTGATGGCGCCGTTCTTATTGCGACTGGCGTAGCAATGATTTTAGTTCCAGTAGATTTAATTGCGTATGCAGTGATTTTCTACGGTGCATGGACTATTTGGAAAAAAGGATAGTATAGTGTTTAGTACAAAATGTAAACTACACTTAGACGAAGCTGATCAAAAACCTTTAAGGCATATGATGCATGCTCTAACCATAGCAGCTAAATTACAATTGCTAGTTCCTGTTTTAATTATACATAGTGTAGTGCCAAGATGCTTTACTAATACAGCATCTAACGTAATGAAAGATATATTGAATAAACAAAAAGATACTTGAATTAATCTATTGACAAATACAAAAATATGTAATATAATAAAACAATAATACTAAGTAAAGGCGAATTTGAATTAATGGATAATTTAAAAAACTTAACAAAATCAGAACATCGAAACGCTGAAAGAACTGCGTTTATGCGTAGGCTAATAAAAAAGAATATTGCTCCAGTTCAATACTATGTTTATTTAAAAAACCAATTGTTTGTATACACTACGTTAGAATATTATGCAGGGCTTAAAGGTATTTTTGAAGGTGAAATGTCAAAATTAGAAAGATCTTCTTCATTACTTCAAGATGTTTTGGAAATGGAATCGATTGAAAATTTTAATAACACTGATGACGATTTAATACTTTTAGCCGCTAAAGATTATGTAAAATATATTGAAGAAATACAAGACGATAAAGATAGACTCTTTGCTCACATTTATGTAAGGCATATGGGTGATTTATCTGGCGGCCAAATGATTAAAAAATTAGTACCAGGTCCTATATCCTTTTATGAATTCGATGGTGACACCGAAGATCTTAAAGGCAAAATAAGAGAAAAACTACATGACGGCCTGGTTGATGAAGCTAAAGTTTGTTTCAGCATGGTTCAAAATTTTTTAGAAGAATTGGAACAATATTTTAATGGAACAGACGCCGAAGTTGTGGAAAACATTGAATGAATACGCCAATTATTTAGAAGCAAAGTTTGACAAAGTCTTTGAACGTTACGAAGAACCAAAAATAAATAAGTTAAATTTTAAAAATTGGAACAACACTTTTTGGAGTTCTAATGTTATTCGTAAGTGCCATTTAAAAACAATTGTACCTAAAGACGGCAACGGCCATTGGCTAATGCATGTAAACGTGTTTCCGAACACGAATATAGAATTGCCAATCCTTGGGTTTAATATCGCAGCCAGCCCTAAAAAGATTACTAGTTCGTTTATGGACTATAGCCCTTTATATGGATTTGCGCATCCGTATCACGATTATATGGAAATGCGTGTTGCTGGTTTGGAATGGAACATGCCACAGAATTTGCCACCCTGGGCTAGTGAAATCTTTTCAGGAGATGTGCTTACAGCTGACAACGTTGATACTGATGCGGAACTCAACCATTTTATCCAAGTCATGACCGATTTGATAGATTATTACCTAGACAATTTAAATGCGAATGCGCTCGAAACTCGGCGTGATATAAAACCATTATTAAACAGATATTGTCAAAACCAAAAACTAAATCCACATTTACATCGTTCTATTTTGGATATGGGAATATCAGAGCAAGATAAAAACGATTACGTAAACAACGTATTGTTTGAAGAAATTTAAATGAAAATATTCAAAGCTATTGCTGCCTATACCAACAATTCACCAAAAAAACAGTTGACATACATGCACTGTTGTGATAATATTAATATTATTAGTAATGAAACAGTCCTAAACTTTTCGAACCACAAGTATTTAATAACTGTGGTTTGCTGTAGTAATTGTGGTAGTAAAAAAGCAACCTCTTACATTAAACACATAAAGGAGATATAAATGATTGTAAATAAATTCCTAAAAGAAAAGTCAGGACAAAATTTACGCGCTGAAATTCATTCTGACGTGGATGGATATAATGTCAAATATTTTATAAATGAAACCATGCAAACTCAAAAAACATTTGCGGGCCAAACTATTCGACAAGTTGAAGATGAAGCAAAAGGATGGATTAATTCGGTAGGAGTTATAAACGGTTAATGATAGAAACTAGAACCCCGGAAAAAATTCACTTAGCAATTCAAGACAAATTAAAAAGAGGAGCAACTTATATTGATGCTCTTGTTACCTATGCCAAAGAAAACAATCTTGAAATTGAAACAGTCGCAAATATAGTTAAAAAATCTACAATCATAAAGCAAAAAATAAAAACCGAAGCTTTAGAAATGAGATTGGTAAAAAAGGAAGAAAATGACGTCACTGAATTATGCTAATGAAGCATCGTTTCGAGTTTATGTCAACTATCTAGCACTTAAGAAACATTTCGATACTGATGGTTATGATTATCACAAATATAATGGAAAAATTAGAGCTTCTTTCGATAAATTTCAAACACGAAACGATGCATTCTTTTTTTATAAGTTATCGAAAAAAGAAGATCCGTTAAAAATTCTTATCGCCAATCTAGTTCGCAATCCAAAGGCTTGGATACGAGAAATAGTCGAAGATCGTGGTGAAGAAATATATGCCGAATGGGAAAAGAGAATGGATTCTCTAACCTATTCGTATAAAATGGATTTAAAAAAACTAAAAGACAACTATCACGACAACCTAGCTGTTAACGACGGGCAGCATCCTTATATAATGACTATGTATTTCCAAAAGGAAATTTCTATTGAAACTTTTACTATACTTTCAAAGATTTCTAATGTTTATGACTATTGGGAAGAAAAAGTAGTTGACAAATTCGTTGCACGTGATATAATAAGATTATCCAAGAAATATTATCCATTCTTGGAAATAGACCAAAAAAAGTTTTCTGCAATCACTAAAGAATACTTTTTTTAATATAAATAGATGGTGGAATAAATCCACAACATACATCGCAATATAAACCAATGCCATATAACGCAAAATTAGGAGACACAAATATGACAATGTCATTTGATGCACTTAAAAAGAACCGTTCATCTTCACTCGATAAGTTGAACTCACAGCTCTCACAAATCGCAACAAAGAGCTATTCAGATCCTAACGAAGGTAAATTTTGGAAACCAACACGTGATAAAGCAGGCAACGGTTTCGCAATCATACGCTTTCTTCCTCCATCATCGGGAGAAGAAATGCCATTCGCTAGACTCTGGGACCACGGATTTCAAGGTCCAACCGGTTTGTGGTATATCGAAAACTCTCTTACGACAATCGGAAAAGACGATCCAGTTTCAGAATTTAATTCAAAGCTCTGGAACAGTGGTGTCGAACAAGATAAAGAGCAAGCTCGTAAACAAAAACGCCGCCTTAAATATATATCAAACGTTTATATAGTTAAAGATAGTGGCAACCCTGATAATGATGGAAAAGTATTCATGTATCAGTTTGGCAAGAAAATCTTTGATAAGCTAAATGATTTGATGAACCCATCCTTTGAGGATGAAAGTCCAGTCAATCCGTTTGATTTTTGGGAAGGCGCAAACTTCCGTCTCAAAATCCGACAGTTTGAAGGATATCCAAACTACGACAAATCAGAATTTGACGGCCCATCGCCGCTATTTGAAGATGATGATGAATTGGAGGGAGTTTGGAAGCAACAGCATTCTCTGCAAGAATTGGTTGATGAAAAGAACTTTAAATCATATGGAGATCTAAAAGCAAAAATGTATCGTGTTCTAAATCTCACTGGTGATTCTCCGCTGTCAACAAATACAGCAGATGATGATACAGATAATGATCTTGACATGAGCAAGTTTGGAAAATCAGCTGCTGCACCTACGATGAAAGAAGAAACATCTTCGGCATCAACATCGCAAACAGATAGTATTAGTGATGATGACGAAGATCTTGCAATGTTTAGAGACCTCGTTAAAGGTTAACAAAGAGAAGGGGCTTCGGCCCCTTCTTATATCTAGGAGGTTAAAACATGGCTAATAAAATATACGAAGAAGTTTTAGATTTCGATTTTGGGTTTACTTTTATAGACGAAGAACTGCAAGAAAAAGAACTTGCGGCTGCTGACACTATTCAACAAGTAAGCTCAGAAAAGCAAACACTTGAAGATCAGCTTAATGATTCAAAAGTTGCTGCTGATGATTTGGAATATAGATTAGAACTTTTATATAAATCTATTGTACCATTTTTAAATAATCTTTGCAAAAATCCCGATAAATCAACAATCTTTTGGCCTGATAGAGTTTCTAAAATTCAATCATATCAAGCTAAACTGCTTTCAATCGTAGAAGGAAAATAATATGAGTCTATTAGACAAACTTGTGAAAAACTCTACCATTAAACTTACAGCTCAACTTACTGAGTCGAAAGTTTTTGGTAAAAAGGAAATGGCACCAACACCAGTTCCTATGGTAAATGTAGCTCTTTCTGGTGATATCGACGGTGGATTATCCCCAGGCCTTTTGGTTTTGGCTGGTCCGTCTAAACACTTTAAGTCTGCGTTTGCGCTATTAACAGCAGCTGCATATATGAACAAATATAAAGATGCAATTTTACTGTTTTATGATTCAGAATTTGGTACACCACAAGCATATTTTGAATCGTTTGGTATTGACATGGATCGAGTAGTTCATACGCCAATTACTAATGTTGAAGAACTTAAGTTTGATATCGCAAGTCAGCTTGATGCAATTGATAAAAAAGATCATGTATGTATTATCATTGACTCTGTAGGCAACCTTGCATCTAAGAAAGAAGTCGAAGACGCAATGAATGAAAAATCTGTTGCGGATATGTCTCGTGCAAAGGCTCTTAAATCTTTGTTCCGTATTGTAACACCGCATCTTAATTTGAAAGATATCCCACTTATTGCCGTAAATCATACTTATCAGGAAATCGGTTTGTTTCCTAAGGCTATCGTATCAGGCGGCACAGGCATATATTATTCGTCCGATGCTATTTGGATTGTTGGTCGCCAGCAAGACAAAGTTGGTACTGAGGTCCAAGGTTATCACTTTGTTATTAATATTGAAAAATCACGGCACGTTAAAGAGAAATCCAAAATTCCAATTACTGTATCTTGGGACGGTGGTATTGTTAAATGGTCAGGTTTGATGGACGTTGCTGAAAAAGGTGGATATCTACGTAAACCAAAGGTTGGTTGGTATGAAGCAGTAGATCCAGCAACTGGTGAAATACTTTCAGAAAAACTAATGCGAGCTAAGGAAGTAAATGATAATGGCGATTTTTGGAATATGATGTTTGAAAAAACTGATTTCAAAGCCTACGTTCACGATCGCTTTACAATCGGTGCATCTGGTAGTATTATGCGTGAAGATGATAGTAATAACAGGTCAAAGGCATTGGACGATTTGGCAGAAGCTGATAGCGAAGATGATCTAATTTAATTGTTGACAATTCTATGATATAGTGATATATTAAAATTAATTACAAAGGTGATGGCATTGATCTGTGATTGGTGCCATTACTCATCTTAACAATGGAAAAATTTGTATGATTGAAAAAACAATATTATCTAATTTGATTTACAACGAAGAATATTGCAGAAGAGTATTCCCTTACGTTAAGGAAGAATATTTCGATGATAATAGTCTTCGTAAAATCTTTTCAACATATTCGGATTATATGAACGAATATAAAGAGCCGCCATCAATTGAAGCTCTTAAAATCTCAATAGATAAACGTAAAGATCTAAATGAAAGCGCGTATAAAGAAGTCACGAATTTAATTGATGAATTGAAGACGGACGAAAAAACAAACGAAACGTTTCTTGTTGATGAAACAGAAAAGTTCTGTCAGAATAAAGATTTGTATAATTCTATTCGTAAAGCTATTCTTATTCTTGACGGCCAAGATAAGGAAAATGATAAGGGTGCAATTCCAGGAATTCTTTCTGATTCGCTCGGTATTAGTTTCGATACACATATTGGCCACGACTTTCTTGAAGATTTTGAGTCTAGGCATGAATACTACCACCGTAAAGAAGAACGCATTCCTTTTGACATTGATATTTTAAATAGTATCACAAAGGGTGGATTACCTCGTAAATCCATGTCTGTATTACTAGCAACAACTGGTGGTGGTAAATCATTAGTTAAATGCCATATGGCTGCAGCTAGTTTAATGCATGGCAAAAACGTTTTGTATGTTACAATGGAACTTGCCGAAGAAGAGGTTGCTCGTCGTATTGATGCCAATATTATGGACATTACACTCGATGAAGTAAAGGAAGTTCCGCTTGATGTATTTAAGAAGCGAATGGATCGTTACAAAACAAAAACTACAGGGAAGCTAGTTGTCAAAGAATATCCAACAGGTTCAGCTCACTCAGGCCATTTTAGACATCTTTTAAATGAAATGCGTCTAAAGAAAAACTTCGTACCCGATGTTGTCTTTATTGATTATCTTAATATTTGTGCATCAGCAAGAGTAAAGGGTGCAGCCGCAGCAAATTCATATACACTAGTAAAATCTATTGCTGAAGA
>Ga0307984_1000626_pt1 | contig 15380 bp, 20 predicted proteins | sample EllFjometageno78_FD_203169 | JGI IMG/M metagenome (GOLD analysis project Ga0307984, IMG submission 203169) | Marine microbial communities from Ellis Fjord, Antarctic Ocean - #78 | ecosystem: Environmental > Aquatic > Marine > Unclassified | place: Southern Ocean | collected 2014-10-09
GCGTTAGAGGTGTCACTGGAAAACCCGTTTACGATTATCTTAAAAATGGGCGAGGCCAAGCGCTCAGAGGCGATGAATCGCTTAAGCCACCTGTGGTATTCAGAGGTGGCGAATTTTAAAAAAGAATACAACGCAGACCAAATTAAGTGCCTGGCTAAAAAGCACATTGGGTTACCGATTATGTTAGCCGAGGACGCCGAGTTTCACGCCGTTTATAACCAGGCGGTTAAATCATTTCCAACCTACGAGTCAGAGGTCTTTGATCTTTTGTCGTTCTTTCCTGTCACCTCAATGATGTCCAACAAGCAGATGTCTCGGTTTCTGGATGATTTTTACAAGTTCTATGGCGTTAATTGCAAATTAACTGATCCAACGAACCTGGGGATTTAAATGGCCAAGAAGACATTAAGAGCGCAGTGCCTGGATGCAATTCAGAAGTTGGCTCGCGTGTCTGCGGCCAATGATAACGGGTATTGCCAGTGCGTTTCTTGCGATCCTCAAAATTTAAGTAGTTGGCACCATTGGAAAGACATGGACGGAGGGCACTGGATACCGAAGGGCGATAGCAGTTTCTTCGCGCTTGACGACATCAATGTAAATGCCCAGTGCAGGCCGTGTAATAGGTTTGGGCAAAAATACGGTGTGGCTGACGCTTGGTACACCCTGTGGATGGAAGACCAGTACGGAAAAGCGTGCGTCGAGCAAATGCTCCGCGATAAAAAGAAAATAAAAAAGCTTTATGCGGCTGATTATCGAGAGATGTTGGCTGACTTTAAAGAGCAGATTAAATTCCACGAGGACAGACTCAATGGCTACTGATTATTCGTTTTTACAACAGTTTTGCACTACTGACGCGCAAAGAAGCGTGCTGGAGGCCGTTAATCTTTACCACGGCAATCAGTCAGAGGCGGCTAGGAGCTTGGGTCGTTCGCAGTCTGGGGTTTGGCATGTGATTAATAAGCTTGAGCGCGCAGCGGCCAGCAACGCTATTGCACCGCATCGGGACGTTGACCACCCTACGATGGAGGGGTTTCAAGCAAAGTTTGTTACCTCACGCTACGATGGTGAGGGAAATCTAAAGGGTCAATATGTCCGACAAGAACGTGAAAAAAATGATGATTCCCAGGAGGTGCTGCGAAGCTTTGTGGATGGGTTGCTGGAAGAGCTACCTGATGTTCACACGCCAATCAAAGCACCTGAGATCACCGGCAAGGACCGTCTAAACCTTTTCTGCATCGGCGACCATCACCTGGGGATGCATTCGTACAAGCCGCAGACGGGATTTAATTACGATGTCAACATTGCTGAGAATCTTTTGGAGCAGAGCTTTGAGAGTTTAATTGCTCGTGCAGATAAGGCGGAGGCTGCGCTTTTTTTGAACATGGGTGATTTCATGCACACTGATTCAGAGTCATCCACGACCGCTGGGACGCCGCAGGATACGGACGGACGCTACGAAAGAACGGTCCGTCATGCGCGCATTTTGATGAAGCGAATGATTGTTCGGCTGCTCGAAACGTACCCCCACGTTTATGTGTTGAATATTCGGGGTAATCATGATCACCGAGCATCGTACTTTCTCAATGAAATTATGATCGCCTACTTTGAAAATGAGCCACGTATTACCGTGCTGTGCAACCAAAAAAAGTTCATCCCTTTTTCGTGGGGCAAGGTGTTTATTTTGACCCATCATGGGGATGGAATTAACGCACAAAAGATGTACGAGGTCGCAACACGAGATTACCGAGATGAATGGGGTCGCCATCCATTTGTGTACGCCTACACCGCGCACTTCCACCACAAGACCGTTTTAGAGCTGCCTGGCATGGTCTGCGAGGTTATGGGAGTGCTCTGCCCCGTGGATAAATGGCATGCGTCCAAGGGCTACGGCGCCAGCAGAACAATGGTCTGTATTACCCACCACAAAGAGTTTGGTGAAGTAGGGCGGGTGACGTTTAAGGCAGAGATGACCGAATGAGGATGGGCATGAGTACAAAAACAGGATCGGTCAGCGTAGAAAGTGATTATTCGTTGCGAGATATTGAGAGTATGCAGCGTTTTTTAAGTACGTTAAAGAGGAGCATGAAAATGAAAATGACAGCAGACAACCTGCATTTTTGGCTTATCAGTGCCAGCGATCTACACCAGCCAGAATTGTTTAAGGAGCTTGCAGAAACCTTAACGACTTCGCCGCACTCATCGCAGGAGGCTGGTATTGATTTGTGGATTAAAAGTGTCAGCGAGGTTTTAGATAGCCAAGCGAGGGAAGAGGAGCAACGCGCAGCGCTGTTTGATGAGAAGGTCGAAGCCATTACCTCTCGTTTTGATGATGAGTGAGTTGTTCGCGCTTCTAACTTCTGGCGCTACGCCCCTGACTCAAGATGCGAGAGGTACTTCACGCAATAAGATTACACCCGATGACATTGCTGGGTGCTTAATCCACGCAGATCGTCATTGCTATCTGTACGGGCTGAGAAAGTTTTGCCTTGATCAAAGCACCGAGACAGAGTTAAACGCTCTGGCAAGGCAAGCAGCGCTATCTTATGGCTTTACCTGTCGAGACAATGAGCCTGCGGACGGGGTAAGCCGATTGGCAGTGTTAGCGCTAAAGTTTAGCGTGATGGGTAGCCGCTGCGGAGGATGTTCTGGGACCGGGAATATTGCGTCTAAGAACAAAGTGGATACGTGCGATAGATGCGAGGGTTCAGGCAATGCCAAACTGTCGGTTCGACGATTAGCGAATGTTATTGGCACTGGCCGCTGGAGGGCACAGAAGGTGTGGATGCCGCGTTTTCAATTACTGCTATCAGACTACCAGATTATGGACGATGCGCTTAATACGATGATACACAGAGGGTTAAGAGATGAGTAAAGGCAGCGCACCTCGACCGATCCCAGATAGGGATAAATACGCCTCTAATTTTGATGCGATATTTGGTAAGAAAAAGGACAAAGTGGTTAGCATTGATGACAAGACCTGTCGGACACCGTGGCGTCAATTTCACGTTGATTTGTCCGAAGATAAAAATAAACACAAATTGTCGTAATACCATTTCACTTACCAGCCAAAGTGTGGTTCAATATCCCCAAGATAGGATTTCTGTCTGTTGGTGGGGTTTCTTAATCTTTCCTTCTACTCAACGAAAAAGTTTTAAGCCTCAAACCACCGCAAATGGAATGGGGTAATGTTTCTTATTGTTTACTTTTCCTGTTTATGTTTCCTAATGTGTACACAAATATATATTTCACTGTACATTTTGTATCAAGCTAAACCGCCTAGATTAACGTCTGGGCTTTTTTTTGTTTTTTTTAATCTGGGACTTTTAAAGTACCCCGGAGAAACTTTATGTCCAGACCTACCGTGATGACTGATGAGATTGTCGCTAAACTTGAAAGTGCATTTCTATTAGGCTGCACTGATAACGAAGCGTGTCTGTATGCGGACATAGACCGATCAACGCTGTATCGCTACCAGGAGAAGTACCCTGAGTTTAGCGACCGAAAAGAGGTGTTAAAGAGCAACCCGTATATGCTCTCCAGAGGCGTTCTAATCGATGCGCTACGTGATGGTGACGTTGCAACAGCGCACAAGATGATTGACCGTAAGGAAGGCAGTAAGGTGGCTTTAGATCACTCCAGTAGTGATGGCAGCATGAAGCCGACAATGATTCAGCTAATGCCTGTTACGCCTGATGACAACAGCGACAGTTAATCTGCCTGAGAAGCTGGTCCCAGTCTTTGCGGGGGAGGCTCGATACCGAGGTGCTTACGGCGGCAGAGGCAGCGCAAAAACAAGAACATTTGCATTGATGACGGCCATTAAGGGTTATCAGTGCGGCATGTCAGGTCAGTCTGGGCAGATACTATGCGCCAGAGAACACCTGAACAGTCTAGATGAGTCCAGCCTAGAGGAGATTAAGTCAGCAATCAGGTCTGTTGATTGGCTTGCTGATTACTATGAGGTTGGCGAGAAGTTTATTCGGTCCAGAGATGGGCGTATTAGTTATGTGTTTGCTGGATTAAGACGCAACCTTGATAGTATTAAGTCAAAGGCTAGAATCATTATTGCCTGGGTAGATGAGGCAGAGCCGGTGTCTGAGGAGGCATGGCGTAAGCTAATCCCGACGGTACGAGAGGAAGACTCTGAAATATGGGTTACTTGGAACCCTGAAAGCGCACGATCAGCGACTAACAAACGATTTAGGGATAATCCACCGGAAGACTCAAAGATTGTTGAGCTTAACTGGCGTGATAATCCGTGGTTTCCAAATGTTTTAGAGCTTGAGAGAAAAGCTGACAAGAAGGTCAGGCCAGATGTTTATGACCATATCTGGGAGGGCAGCTTTCTAGCAGCGCATGAGGGTGCGTACTTCTCGCACTTGATCGAGGATGCCAAGCGTGACGGTCGAGTGGGTAATGTCCACGAAGACCCTTTAATGGAGACTAGAGCTTACTTTGACATTGGTGGCACTGGTGCGAAGGCAGATGCAACCAGTATCTGGACCGTACAGTTTTACAAGTCAGAGATTAGAGTGCTGGGGTACTACGAGGCCCAGGGTCAGCCATTGGCAACACACGTTGCCTGGTTACGCGATCAACCACAAGATATTAAGACTGTTGTGCTACCGCACGACGGTAAGACCCACGACAAGGTCTATTCGGTGAGCTACGAGAGCGCACTGAGAGAGGCTGGCTACAACGTGATTGTTGTGCCAAATCAAGGTGCTGGTGCAGCAGGCCATCGAGTTGAGGCTGTCAGACGCATATTACCCTCAGTGTATTTCAATGAGCCTGATTGTAAGCACGGATTAGAGGCGCTTTCTTGGTATCACGAGAAGCGCGATGAAAACAGAAACATTGGGCTTGGACCTAACCACGATTGGTCCAGCCACGCGGCAGATGCCTTTGGAATGATGGCGGTGGTGTATGAGCCACCAAACGCATCCTGGGGTAAGCCATTAAGGGTTAATTTAAAGGGTATTGTATGAGCGATAGGATGGCAGGCATATTAGATGAACTGCTGACAGTCGCTGGACACAATGACGTTGGATCAATCACGCCAGAAGAGCCTGGTTACCGTGACATGCTAGAGCAGGGGCTTGGTGATCTTTTTGGTGGGGACAGAGAAGACCATAGACGGGCGCGTAAGTTAACAGGTGTGCTGGACTTTTTACCTGGTTTTGGTGAGGCTACGGGCGCAGCAGACACTGTTGACTCGTACAACGAAGGCGATTACGTAGGGACTGGGATTAACGGGCTTGCAACCTTGCTAGGTGTTGTGCCTGTGGCCGGTGATGCGTTAGCAAAGGGCTTAAAGAGTGACAAGGTAACTGAGCTTTTAAACCCAAGAACATATGAAGAAGCGGTTGCGGCTAAACATCCAGATTTTGGTGAAATAATCCAAACACGCAAAGCTGGCGAGTCAGTAGAAGTACTTCCTTTAGATCAAAGGACAGTTACAGGTGCAATAGAGAACCCCATATCAAGCAAAGCGATTGCTGGTGACTATGGTGATTTTCTTGGTAAGGCGGCAATTACAAAGCAGCGTAAATTATACGACACGAATCCAGTGTTTGCTGAAATGCAGGATTTACGGTTAGGTGGCGGTAGGTTTAGAACAAGTGACGATCTTTACGCTCAATCAGCTAAGTGGGAGGATTTAATTGATCGTCCGTTGATTCATATACCGGCTGACATGACCAGTGTCGGTGTAGTTGATCGGATTGCTGGACGAGACATAGAGCCAATACAAACTCAAGGCGGCGCGTTTTTTGCTGATAAGTACGGTAGCTGGATGAGCATGATGGATGCTGCTAAAGGCAAGCAATTACATGCCATGAAGGTAGCGGATAAGGCAAAGCAACTTCCTATAGGTTTGTTTCAAAACATGAATCATCCTGGTTCAAATTTTTCAACGATGCCGTCAGAGGGCATATTAAACTACATTGAAGCAATGGGTGGTTTGGGCGCAGATGGCGTTAAAGCTGTTGATGATTTTATGCTTAACTTGCCTGACTTAAAAGACACAAAAAATCTTTCTAAAGAATGGCCTGGATATGAAGGTGTTGAGCAAATGCGTGATTATTTGTTTAACCCTAACTCGCCGGGCTCGACGACCCTTGGAAACAGAAGAAAGGCATTTGTTCCTAAGATGCTGCAAGCAGATATGCAAAAATATGGGATTATGCCTCCCAATGATCTGTACGCGCCGATCAATGAGCAGATTATGCGAGATTTGCCAGGTGGTCACGTTGGGTTTAGAGGCGGTTTATTTACTGACATGGACCCAAAGGACATGCAGGCTGTTGAAGGAGTTCACAGGTCTTACAACACTCCAATACCGCTGGAGACAGTATTCGCTATGGAAGAAGCACCTGTTCCGTGGCGAGTAGTATTTGATGACGCTGCAAAAAGAGTAGCTGATAAACCAGCGGCAAGAGCTAACCGAAGCTTTCAAACAAGTGGCAGCGATTACCAAATGTTTAGAGAGGAAGATTACAATCGAGTCATGGATTATTACAAACAAATCCTGCAAGAATAAGCTCTTTGAGCTGAGTTTTTGAGAATATTTCCCACTCGACAGCATCTTCATAGTCAACAGGGTAATCAATATCTAAATGACCAAACGTGGCATTTAGTATGTCGGTTGCGCTTCTTTCGTCGTTTTGTATTGGTTGAATCATGCCTTGATTATACCAAATCTATTAGAGAAAATACATGTCTATATCCACATATAGTGAGCTTAAAACAAGCATTGCTGACTACCTCAATCGTGCTGATTTAGCGAGCGTCATACCGACGTTCATTGATCTTGCAGAGGCGCAGATTAACCGTGATGTCAGACATTGGCAGATGGAGAATCGTGCTACCACCACCTTTGATGGCCGCTATGCAACTCGCCCATCCGACTGGATTATGACGCAGAGAATGCACTTGACAGGCGGCAGCACTACTGCAATGACGTTAATTAGTTCTCAGGCGATGTCTGAAAAGCGTATGTCATCAAACAATACATCTGGAACGCCGTTGTTTTACTCGCACTCAGAGTCACAGTTTGAACTGTTTCCAACGCCAGATGCTTCTTATACCGGAGAGGTGCTGTACTACCAAAAGATACCCGCACTGACCGACAGCAATACAAGCAATTGGCTACTGAGCTACGCGCCTGATGTTTACCTGTACGGCGCACTAATCCATTCAGCGCCTTACTTAGCAGAAGACGGTCGAACGAGCATTTGGGCATCAATGTACCAGGCAGCTGTTGACCAATTAAACCTACAGTCTGAGACATCTAAAACGTCCGGGGCTGGACTTAAATTACGTGTAAGAGGGCTAGGATGAGTTTTTCAAACTATTTAGAGACAGAGATACTGGATCATGTATTTGGTGGAGCGGCTTACACTGCGCCGTCAACGCTTTATGTTGCACTGTACACAGCAACCCCTAACGATGCTGGCGGTGGCACTGAGTTAAGCGGATCGGGCTACACGCGCAAGTCTGCGGCCTTTACAACGTCCGGTGCGACAACCTCTAACAGTGGCGCTGTTGAGTACGACACAGCAACAGGGAACTGGGGCACGATTACGCACATTGGTGTGTTTGACGCAGCGACCTCTGGCAATCTAATGGCCTATGGTGCATTGAGCGCGTCCAAGGCTATTGGCACAGGCGATGTGTTTCGCATCCCTACAGGCGATCTTGACATTACGTTGAACTAATATGCTGTACAGCGCAGGGAACTATGGCTACGGCGACTTTGCCGTTCACTCTATGCTGTACGGTGAGTACCAGTACGGCAGCGCGACCTACACCGGCACTCGGTTAGCCAACGCATCCTCGATAATATCCGCAGTAGCAGATACAGCGGCAAGTGGCTTGAGGTATCGCGCAGGCTCGATTGAGATTACCTCTGCATCAGCCTTTACCGCCAGCGGTGAGAAGATATTCCAGGGGGCGGTTTCACTGTCAGCGGCGGCCACATCGGTCATCGGTGGACAGAACATTTTTCAGCGATCAAGCGGCATAAGTGCAGCATCAACAGTGGCTTTTGCCAGTAACATTACGGCCACTGGTGCGTCGTTATTCGCAGCGACAAGTGCTTCTCTGGCGTCAGGTCAGGTCACTATTGTTGGCGCCTCTGGTTTTGGTGCTGACAGCAGTACAGCGGTGTCAGGTAATACCACCGTATCAGGCCAATCTACACTGCCTGGTGTCGCATCCTTTAGCATCGTCGGCACTCTTCTTTGGGAAGACAATGCACTGAGCAGTAAAAATTACACTGATATCAATCTGGCATCGAACACCTATTCAGATGTCAACTTAACGAACAATTCATGGGAGGCCGCTTAAATGGCTGATACAACTACTAGCACTTACTCGCTTGTGAAGCCAGAAGTCGGCGCGTCTGCGGACACCTGGGGCACCAAGCTTAACAATAACTTAGATGCCATTGACAACTTACTTGATGGTGGCGCGGCTGTTACAGGCATCGACATCAACTCTGGCACCATTGATAACGCCGTCATAGGCGCTGCAACTGCCGCAGCTATTACAGGCACCGTTGTGGTGGCTAACACCTCTGTCAACATTGCAGGGGATGGCGCGACTGTCACAGGAATAAAAGATGAGGACGACATGTCCTCTAACTCACCAGTAAAACTGGCAACTCAGCAGTCAATTAAGGCTTACGTTGATGCAAACGCTGGTGTGGATGATGGTGCAGTAACTACGGCAAAGATAGCTGATGACGCAGTTACTTCAGCTAAAGTATCTAGCGACATCAAAGTTGCAGGTCTTGAAACTATCTACGTACCTGCGGCTGCAATGTACCCAAACTCAACAGCAGGCTGTGCAGACTTAGAGCAAGTAGAGCTATCAAATGGCCCAGAACTCAAGTGTTTGGACTTTGACGCAAGCTCAGACGAGAACGCGCAGTTTACTGTAGCTTTTCCTAAGTCTTGGAATGAAGGGACAGTAACTTTTCAGGCATTCTTCACAGTCACTGGAACCAACACAGGCACAGTAGCTTGGGGACTCTCTGGCGTTTCTTTTGCAGACAATGCAGACATAAACACAGCATTCGGCACTAACGTAGTTGCTACGGCTAAAGCGCACTCTGGAACTTCTAATGACATGAATGTTACGGCGGTCTCTGGTGCAGTAACAATTACAGGAGCCGCTGTAGATACGCAAACGTACTTTCAGGTCATGCGCGATGTATCAGCAGATAGTCAGACAGGCGATGCAAGACTGTTAGGCATCAAGCTGTTCTTTACCACTGACGCTTCAAATGACGCATAAGGAGTAGACATGACAGGGTTTGGTTATAACGTAAATGGTTTTGGTGTTAGTAGTGGTATCGCTGGCCCTTATGCTATTGAGATGCTTGTAGTTGCTGGTGCTGGAGGCGGTGGAGGGCACACAGGGGCTGGCGGTGGAGCAGGGGGCTATCTGACATCTACTCAAACTGTAGCTATTGGCGTTGCCTTAACAGCTACTATAGGCGCTGGCGGTGCTGGTGGTGCCGCTTTAGGAGCTGGCGTTCCACTGGGTAGCAACGGAATAGCAACCTCTATAACTGGCAGTGGACTTTTAAGTATTTCCAGTGTCGGTGGCGGTGGTGGAGGCGGTTACTACACCAGTACAGGCACTACACCCACAAACGCACAAGGAAGGGACGGAGGGTCTGGCGGTGGTGCTGGTTATAAACCGGGAGTTTTTGGCTCAGGTATTGGTAACGGTACTGCTGGACAAGGTAATGCAGGTGGTTTAGCCAGCTCTTCAAGCTACAACTGCGGAGGCGGTGGAGGCTCTGGTGCTGTTGGACAGGATGGTAATTCCCCCTCGTCTGGTGGTAGTGGTGGCATAGGAACGTCTAACTCAATTACTGGGTCGGCAGTTTACTATGCTGGTGGTGGTTCTGGCACTATACAATCTCCTAGGTCTGGAGGAGGAAACCCTGCTCCTGCTGGTGGTGGCGGTAATGGTGGAGTTTACAACGATGTGGCTTCTACTGCTGGCACAGTAAATTCTGGTGGAGGAGGTGGAGGAGATAGAACTCGCGGTGGTAGTGCTGGCGGCTCTGGAGTAATTATTTTAAAAGTACCTACTGCTTCTTACTCTGGCACTACAACAGGCTCACCCACAGTTACAACAAGCGGCTCTAATACTATTATTAAATTTACTGGATCAGGGACTTACACAGCATGAGCCATTTTGCCAAAGTTGTAAACGGAATTGTTACTAGCGTTATTGTTGCTGAACAAGACTTTGTGGATACTCAAGAAGGAACATGGGTGCAAACTTCATACAACACTCTAGGAGGTGTTCATTCGCTTGGCAATGCCCCACTGCGTAAAAACTATGCAGGGATTGGTTATGTATACGATGAGGGTCGTGATGCTTTCTACATTCCACAGCCTTATCCTAGTTGGACATTGAATGAAGACACTTGTTTATGGGATTCACCTATGCCTTATCCTAGTGAGGGTGAACATGAGTGGGATGAAGACAACCAAGAGTGGGTAGAATTATGGACAGAGTAAAACAATTTTGGCGTAGTCGTAGCAATAGATGGCAAGTCTTTGGCATAACCTTAGCGGCTTTACAGGTGTATGTTCTACAGCTTAACCTATCTGCTGAGACTATCATGTTAGCCAGCACCTTATTCGGAATGGGTGGAATTTTTTTCCGCTATCAAACAACACAGGCAATGTCGGAGAAGTAATGACGCTACTTGCGCTTGAAGTTCCCGCTGGCATCTACAACCACGGGACAGAATTAGACTCGTCTGGACGGTGGAGAGACGGCAACTTTATACGCTGGCAGAATGGTTCTGTACGGCCTATAGGTGGCTGGACAACTAGAGCGGCATCTGCAACGGCATCAGTGCCACGAGGCATGGTTTCATGGATTGATCACACTGATGAGCCTCGCCTGGCTGTTGGCACACACAATAAACTATACGCTTTGAACCAAGGGTCTGTAGTCACTGACATAACGCCAGGGGGATTAACCTCTGGCATTGTTGATGCACAGGTTAATATTGGTTTTGGTGGCAGCACCTTTGGCGCGGATTACTTTGGCACAACACGCACAAGTAACGGCGTTCCTGAACAAGTCACTACCTGGTCGCTAGACAATTTTGGTCAATACCTTATTGCCTGCTCTTCAGCAGACGGAAAGCTTTATCAGTGGCAGCTAGATACATCGGTGGTTGCTGCACAGATCACTAACGCACCGGTTGGCAACAAGGCCATGATGGTTACTGATGAGCGATTTATCTTTGCACTGGGTACAGGGGGCAACCCACAAAAGATTGCCTGGTGTGATAGAGAGAACAACACATCCTGGGCGCCTGCAACGACAAACCAAGCGGGTGACATCGAATTACAGACCACCGGCGAGATCATGTGCGGTGTGCGCGTTAAAGGATCATCACTCATACTGACCACCCTTGATGCTCATTCGGCTACTTACGCCGGGCCTCCGTTTGTTTACAGTTTTAACAGAGTCGGTACAGCCTGTGGCATTATCTCTCGCCAGGGTGCGGTTGCGGTTGATGATGGCGCGTTCTGGATGGGCACAGCAGGGTTTTTCCAGTATGACGGTAATGCGGTCCAAGAAATGGCGTGTGATGTCCTAGACTACGTGTTTACCGACATGAACAAAGCGCAGCGCTCTAAAGTATGCGCGATACACAATTCACAATTTGGTGAGGTCTGGTGGTTTTATCCGTCAGGTGATTCTAATGAGAATGATCGCTATGTGGTCTATGACTACAAAGAGGGTCATTGGAATATTGGCAACCTTGGTCGTACCACCGGCGTTGACTCTGGATCATTTAGATCACCGCTTTGGTTTAGCGCCAACGGCAGCCTGTACAACCACGAGTTTGGTTACAACCATGATTCAGCACCTTATCTAGAGTCTGGCCCGATTTCTTTGGGCGGCGGCGATAATATTGTCAAGGTCAATGAAATTATTCCTGATGAGGGTACGCAAGGTCAGGTGTCACTCACCTTCAAGTCAAGATTCTATCCCAATGGTGCAGAAACAAGCCACGGACCATTTAGCATGGCCAATCCGACCGGAGCGCGCTTTCAGGGTAGGCAGATTAAAATGCGAATTAATGGGTCTGAGGTCAATAACTGGAGAGCAGGCAAAATGCGGCTCAATGTTATCGAAGGCGGTAGGCGTTGAGCTACCAATTCCCACAGCCAATTGGTCCTGATTGGAAGTTATGGGCAAAGCGCTTTGTTGATACGCTATCTGCTACAAGATCACAATTAGTCTATTATGTGACCGGCGATTCTGCGGCCACTGATGGTCTTTTGCTGTTTGATCGCTCTGGTTATCCTGTCGTGTCTAAAAGCGGTAGCTTTAAGCAGATTTTGTTAGCCGGTGGCTGCGGGCAGTTTGATACCACGGCAACGCAAACACCCTCACAAGCCAATATAGGGTATGCAATTCCCTTTAGCGCCGCGTCATCAACAGACGGCTTGGCGATTAACACCTCAGATGCAACAAAGATCGATGTGACCAATGCAGGACTGCTGCAAGTGACGGTGACAGCACAGGCAACAGCCTCGAGCGCCTACACCGGCTATTTGTGGATTAATGTAAATGGCACTGATGGCTATGCTGTTAAAAAGACGGTCTCAGGGGACGATACAATGACCCTTACAGCGCTTGTAACCGTAGGGGCGGGAAACTACTTAAAAGTGTTCTACGCGGCCTCTAACACTGGTTTAACACTGCCTAACACAGTCGCATCATCGCCTCTCCCTGCTATCCCTGCGGTGCAGGTCTCAATTACTAACGTAAAGCAATAAAATGGACTTAAATTTAGAACTTAATCGGTGTAGGCCGTGGATAGAGGCTGCGTTGGAGTATTCCGGCGGTACGCACTATTTTGAGGACATTGTTGAGGGCATTGTGTCTGGCAGAATGCAGTTTTGGCCAGCAGAAAAAGGGTGCGCGGTAACTGAAATTATTATCTTTCCCCGGAAGAAGGTGTTTCATATTTTTTTAGCCGGTGGCGAGAAGGATCAAATTGTTGATATGGACGAGTCGGCAGTGCAATTTGCAAAGAATCAAGGCTGTACAAGCATGACGATAGCTGGGCGAAAGGGTTGGGCTAGAGTTTTAAAACGTAAAAAGTGGACAGAAGCGTTCACAACACTGAGCAAGGAAATTTAATATGTCAGGTGGCGGAAAAGGCGGAAGCCAAACCTCAGAAGTATCAATACCAAGATATTTAGAAAATGCCTCTAAAAAGAGCCTTAATCGGGCGGAGGACACCCAGAATATTGGCTACATGCCGTATATGGGGCCAGATGTTGCGGCGTTTACATCGCCCCAAACACAGGCAATGCAAGCTAATCTTGATGCAGGCGCGGCGTTTGGCCTGGTTGACCCCGGTATGGATGCAATGGCAGGAATGCCAGAAGCCCAGGACTTTGGTGGCGTACAGGGTTACTCAAGTTTCCCGATGTACCAGATGGCGGTTGATGACCTAGCAGAATCCCGCCCCGGCCAGGTTGACGCCTATAACGACTTGTATGTTGACCCGATTACGGGTGAGGGCGGTCATACCGGCCCTAATTATGGAGGGTACAGCGATAATCCACATCACAATTTATCGATGACACCCGGCCCTCAAGACAGCGGCGGCAATCCCTATGACAGCACTCCACATCCCAATAACGCGATGGACCCCTACAACGCGTTGGACCCTATGTCTCAGTTTGATGGAGCGCCTTTTCAGCAGCCAGATTTTCAAGGGATTCATGGCCCCCAAAATGTTGCGCATGATGCAGGCCCATTTCAATTGCCGCAGGATGAAATGTTTAACAATCAACCGTTTAATGATGATTTTCAAGCAACGTCGTTTAATCAATCACCACCAATGTCGTTTAACCAGGCACCACCAATGTCGTTTAACCAGGCACAGTCTGGACCAAGCTTTAATCAGGGTCTTGATATGACAAGCGCTCAACTTTTAAGGAGACAGTAATGGCTAATGGCGGACGAACTGGCGTAGCAAATCCACGCCTAATCAATGGCGCTCCCACGCAGCAATCCTTAACTGCGTCTGGACCACAGGGCGGTGTTAAACCGTCGATGGTCGGCGGGATGACACAAATGGGTGGCGGTCGGGGAATGCCGGTGGGTGGTATGACAGCGGCGCCACCTATGCGTGAAAACGTCAACCCAGGCGGTGGACTAATGCCGAGTGAAGGTTTAAATGTGCGCGCGCCTACCGGGGCGACAATTGATCGCGCACCCCCACCTAGCGCTTTAACACCTATCCAATACGGTTGGCACTCAGACCGTACAAGCCAACCCGGCGGGACTCCAACCCCACCTAGCGCTTTAACACCTATGGAACCCGGCGGGACTCCAACCCCGCCTGGAGTGCAACCGGGCATACCGCCTGTCGCACCGCGAGTGACGACTAAACTCGCACCTACCCGCGCTCCAAATATTAACCAAACAGCCGCGCAAGGTATAAATGACAGTATTGCGGGTGCCCGTAAAGAAATGAGTTATCAGCCCGGCTATGTAAGCCCAGAACAGTCAGGTGTAGCTACATCAAACGGTCGTGGCTATCAAGCCGCAGGCGCTAATGGTCAGGGCTACAACGCAAATACGAATGTCGGCTCTGGTTACACCGCAGCGGGCACTAGCGGTGAGGGCTACATGGCGTCAGGCGCTCGCGGCGATGGATACCAAGCGGCAGGCACCGGATCAAGCGGATACAACGCTACCGATGCTGGATCACGCGGCTACCAAGCAGCAGGTACAGGATCTGATGGCTATCAAGCTGAAAGAACTGGATCGGATGGTTACCAGGCAGCAGGTACAGGATCGGATGGCTATCAAGCTGCAAATACAGGGTCAAGTGGATACCAGGCTGCGGGGGTTGGATCAACAGGGTTTAATGCCGCTGGCGTAGGCTCTCAAGGCTATCAGGCAACAAATGCAGGATCGCAGGGTTACTCTTCAACAGATGCAGGCAGCACAGGTTACGATGCGGTAGATACCTCAAGTGTAGGCTATGGGGCAGAGCGCATTGGCTCAACACCTACGGTTGGCACACAGAACGTACAAGCCGGTCTTTTAGCTAACACTGATCTTTCGTCGTACATGAATCCTTACGAGGACCAGGTCGTCCAAAGCACTTTGTCTGACCTTAATAGATCGCGTCAGATGCAACAGGCGCAGGCAGGGGCACAAGCAGGTGCTGCTGGAGCGTTTGGTGGGTCTCGTCAAGCATTGCTTGAAGCTGAGAATAATCGCAATTACTTTGACCAAGCCGCGAGAACAGCGTCAGGGTTACGGCAGTCTGGCTTTAACAATGCACAGCAAATGGGCTT
>Ga0307984_1000629_pt1 | contig 15347 bp, 5 predicted proteins | sample EllFjometageno78_FD_203169 | JGI IMG/M metagenome (GOLD analysis project Ga0307984, IMG submission 203169) | Marine microbial communities from Ellis Fjord, Antarctic Ocean - #78 | ecosystem: Environmental > Aquatic > Marine > Unclassified | place: Southern Ocean | collected 2014-10-09
GAAGGTCAAAATACTCAACAAGAAAAATCTTAACACATGGCACTAATAGATCAAACTCAACAAGCGTATTATACACCGTGGGGGCTTAACTCAGATTACGGTGGTTATCAATTTACTTCTATTAAAGATGTAATTAATAATTTTATGGTTGCTTATGTTGGTGAAAACAAAATTATAAGCAAAATAAAAAGAACAGATGTAGCTTTTTATGCACAAAGAGCTATAGCTGAATTTAGTTTTGATACTTTACCATCTGATAAAGCAATTGAAAACGAAATAGGGCCTACATTAATTATGATTTTACCGCAAGATTATGTTAACTACGTAAGATTAAGTTGGACAGATTTGCAAGGTATAGAAAGAATTATATATCCTACACGCGATACAAGTAATCCTTTAAATTACAATCAAGATTCCGCTTTTGAATATACTTACGATAGTAATGGAGCCGTAGCATTAACAACTCCATCAACAACACTCGAAAGATTTAATGCTAATTCACTACAACAGCTACCAAATCCAAATGGCAATAATTTGTCAACCGGGGAGTTAATTAATCTTTATAGATACGGACAAAGATACGGTTTAGACCCTGAGCATGCTCAAAGCAATGGTGTTTTTTATATAGATCAGTTAAAAGGTATTATCCACTTTAGCGCAGACATGGTTAACAGAACTGTTACTTTAAAGTATATTAGTGACGGCTTAGGCACTGAAGACGAAATGGTTGTGCATAAATTTGCTGAAGACGCTATATACAAATACATAGCTCACGCAGTACTTTCAACCAGAGCAAACACTCAAGAATATCTAGTACAAAGATATAAAAAAGAAATGTTTGCTGCTAAAAGAAATGCTAAAATACGTTTATCAAATCTTAAGCTAGGCGAGATGACACAAGTAATGAGAAATCAATCTAAGTGGATTAAATAATACAACATGGCTAAACTACAGCATACTTTTGTCCAAGGAAAAATGAATAAAGATCTTGATGAAAGACTTATTCCTAATGGCCAATACAGAGACGCTTCGAATGTGCAGGTTAGCACCTCAGAAGGCGCAGATGTAGGAGCTGTTGAAAATATATTTGGCAATACAATAAAAAACAAAAGAGTTGATTCTGGCGGAACAACAACTTGGCCTTCAAAGTTTGGTTTAACAACACCATCTTGTATTGGAACGGTCAGAGACACACAAAATGAAAAAATATATTGGTTCATTACAAGTGCTACAGCTGATATAATTTTTGAATATGATCAAATAACACAAGTTGTATCGCCTATACTAGTGGATTTTAATGGCGCTATTTTAAATTTTAGTGCGAATAATCTAATAACAGGTGGAAACGTTTTTAGTGGTTTACTTGTATGGACTGACGATTTAAACGAGCCAAGAATGATTGATATTGCTATATTTAAAGCAGGATCCGATCAAGGTCAAAATGTTTTATGGATTAGCACGCTAGTGTACGGACGCTCTTTTAAAGCAAGCGATATTACAGTTATAAAACAAAAACCCGGTACATCACCAGGATATATAGCAGCGCCATCAGCTAGAGCTGGTAGTATCAACGGTACAGGAATAACTCCAGTAACAACAATAGGCACGTTTACTACAGATGTTAATGGTGTTCAACAACCCTTAGCAATAGGTTCATCAATAACATTTACCACGAATTTAGCAGCTAATTGGATAGTTGATGATATAGTTATTATAAGCGCTACTTTTATTAATGCACAAAATTACACTGTGTATTTCGAAGTAAGAGGTGAAATTGAGGCTATGAGCGGAATTTCTGCTACTTTAAAAGTACTTAGCATAAGTCAAGGTTTAAACGGCACAAAATATATTTGGGATTGTTTATTGGAAGAAGACGAGCCAATGTTTAATACAGACATGCCTAGATTTGCTTACCGTTGGAAATACGATAACAATTTATATTCAGCTTTTTCTCCGTGGACAGAAGCAGTGTTTGTTCCTGACGTGTATGACTACGATCCTCAAAACGCGTATAATCTAGCGATGACAAACAATATACGTAAGCTAACTATAAATGCATTTGAAACACCACCGGCTGATGTAGAAAGAATTGATATACTTTATAAAGATTCAAATAGCACATTAGTATACAAAGTAGACGATGTACCCGCAACCGCGACAACTTTTAGCATAACTTCTGAACTAATATATAATGTAATTAATTCAGATCAGCTTATTAGAACTTATGACAATGTGCCACGCAAAGCAAAATCACAGGAGCTAATCGGTAACAGAATAGTATATGGTAACTACTTGCAAAATTATAATGTAGCAACTACTGCTAATCTTACGGTAGAAACAACAGCAACCGACATAGCTACATTATTATTCCCACAAGCTTCAATAAAATCTTTAAGAGCTTATCAAATAGGCATTGTTTATTTAGATGTTAATGGTAGAGAAACTCCTGTTTTTACAAATGACACAGCCACAATAATTATACCAAAAACAGCGTCTGACAAAGTAAACACAATAAAAGTTACGTCTCTTCAAACCACGCCAGGAAGTTTTGCAACACATTTTAAATATTATTTAAAAAATATATCTAATGAATATTATAATTTAATATTAGATAGATATTATGATAGTGATGATGGAAATATATGGTTGTCATTCCCATCAGCTGAAAGAAATAAAATTGAAATAGATGATTTTATTATACTTAAAAAAGAAAATAATACAAATGTAGCTGTTAGCGAAGACGCAAAATATAAAATAATAGATATTAGTAATGAAGCGCCTGCATCTATTAGAACGCAACGCGTAAACAAATTACGAGGTAATGTAGAAGTTGGCGCGGCTGTTAATAATCAATTTGTGAAAATTAATTCTGGGCTATCGTCTTTTAATTTTAATGGACCTATATTCGCTGATGACCGTGATTTTTACGATATTTGGGCGCAATCGGATACTACATTATATATGCAATTTACCGCTATAGTAACCGATGCACAAAATAATCCAATTAGAGATACCTCTCAAATATACGAAATTGTTTCCGGAGGATTTAACAAGATAAATACTAGTGGTGGACTTGCCACTTATAATGTTGTTTTAACAGAAGCTATATCTGCTAATGACACTTTTTTAGATGCTAAAGCAACTGATTTTGAATATTCAATAATAATATATCAAGATGAATTAACTAATTCCCCTGTTTTTGAGGGTAAATTCTTTGCTAAAATAAATAGAGACGCAGCCTTTGAAAATGCTGTATTATATAATTTTACTGGGCGCCAAGGCGATTACAATGTACTAGCTACAGTGCCTTTCCGAGCTAACATAGCTACTCCACCAGGCGCTAACCAACCAGTGGAAATTGATGGATGGGGTTGGCAAGAAAATACTACAACCGGTGCGCCTCAATCGCCGTTTTTATTTCAACCTAGTTTTGGGTTAACAACTTTAGGCATTGGTTATGCGCCTTATCCTAGTGGCGGATTTCCTAATGCAGCACTTCCTTCGGCAAAACTTGAAGCAAATTTAGTACCAGGTGGCGTAATACAATTTAAAACAGCTAGCGATGGATATGGGGCAATTTACGAAATAGCCAGTGTTACTGTAACTAATAATACGCCTAGAGATAATGAATCTCCAGCTCAAGAATTAAAAATATATAGAATTACATTAAAAACCCCGTATGTAGATCAAGCAACTGATGTAATTGAAGAAGTTCGAGTGTTAGGTAGAAAAAGAGACCTTAACATAGTATTTAATGAATTTACAAAAGTTTTAAGTTCTCCAAATGCAGCCATATTCGAAACAGAACCAGCCGAAGCTATTGATTTAGAATTATATTACGAAGCAAGTAACTCAATACCTATTGGACAATTAGCTGCTACGCACACATTGCCGTATTTTAATTGCTATTCATTTGGTAACGGTGTTGAATCAGATCGTATAAGAGATGACTTCAATGCTAAAACCATAGGCAAAGGCGTAAAGGTTTCTAGTATTTTAGAAGAAGGATACAAAGAAGAGCGTAGAGGCGCGGGTTTAATTTACGGGGGGCTATTTAATAGCACAAGCGGTTTTAATGAATTAAATCAATTTATAGCTGGCCTTAAAATTACCAAAGATCTTAATCCAATATATGGAACAATACAAAAGCTATTTGCTAGGGACACGGATCTTGTTACTTTTATGGAAGACAAATGTTTTAAAATATTAGCTAATAAAGATGCTTTATTTAATGCAGATGGAAATACTAATGTAACCTCAAACAACAATGTACTTGGGCAAACAGTTCCTTATGTTGGTGCGTTTGGTATATCTAAAAATCCAGAATCTTTTGCTTCGTTTGGTTTTAGATCATATTTTGTTGATAAAGCAAGAGGCGCAGTCATGAGACTTTCGCGAGATGGTCTTACGAAGATATCTAGCAATGGCATGAGTGATTATTTTATAGATAATCTTAAGCTAAACACTACGGGTAATATAATTGGATCATATGATTCAGATGCCGGTTCTTATAATTTAGCGATAAATGTGCCTATAGCCGCAAATACTGAATCGGTTGCTTTTAAAGAAAAAGTTAATGGCTGGTCGAGTACAATGTCTTACGCCCCTGAAGCGGGTATATCATTAAATAACGAATACTATAGTTTTAAGGATGGTGAAATGTGGGAACACTCAAACGAAACAAGATCAAACTTTTACGGAGCACAGTTCAACTCAACTGTCACACCTATTATTAATGATGCCCCAACAAGTGTTAAAAACTTTAAAACCCTATCTTACGAAGGCACTGCTGGATGGACAGCGGAAATAAAAACTGATCAACAAGATGGTGCAGTAACTGACTGGCAAAAAAGAGAAGGATCTTTTTATAACTTTATAAAAGGTATAGCCTCAACTTGGGATTATAACACACAAAAAGGAACGTTAGATACACAAGAAACTTCCGTACAGGGTATTGGCACTATATTAACATTTGTTGATGCGGCAGGAAAGTTTACAATTACAATTGAGGGAGCCATTAATGATTCTTTACAAATTATACCTAGTGACAAAATATATTATTTGAATGTTACAGATAACAAAATAGAAGAAGTGGGAGCATGTACCGCTATTGTAGGACCTGTTCTTACTATTACGCCAGTTGGAGCGTTAAACACTGATCCAAGTAATGGTGACTTTTTGTTCTTCGCAAAAGACAACGTTGTTAATACATCGGGTATAATAGGATATTTTGCAGAAACAAAAATGATAACTACGGATTCTACTAAAGAAGAGCTTTTTGCGGTTAACGCAGAGGTCTTTATAAGCAGTGAATAACGTGTAATAATAACTTATAAACTAATTTAATATGGTACCATTAGCAATCGCGGCGCTGAAAGCTGCGCCAGCTTTAATTGAGGGAGGAACAAAACTTTATCAAAATTACAAAGGCGGTCAGAAAGCAAAAGCAGATCAAACATTAGCAAAGCAATCTTTTGATCAGAGCAAAGCTAATTACTTTAGCCAAGACATTAGCAATCCATATGCTAATACTGAAAACGCTTTTGAAGATCTTACTGTTAATACACAGCAATCAGATTTTTTAGCTCAGCAACAACAACAAGGATTGGCAAATACAATGACAGGTTTTAATGCTGCGGCTGGAGGATCTGGTATTGCAGCTTTAGCTCAATCATTAGCCGGGCAGCAATCTAAAAATTTACAGCAATCTTCTGCGGATATTGGCAGGCAAGAATCGTCTAATCAATTAAAAACAGCTAGCGAAGCAAGCAGAAATCAATATTTAAAAGCCGAAGGCGATATATATTCTAGAGAAATAAAATCGGATTTAATGGGCACGCAATTAGGTATGGACATGGCCGATGTAACCTCATCAACTGAAGCTTTGCAAGGATTTCAAGAAGGTATGGGAACCGCAACTGGGCAATTAGCTGGTGGGGTAGCGGATGGCATAAGTGCATTTAGCGAAGCTAAAACCGCGCAAGATGCTGCTAATAAAGCAGCAAAAGAAGGAAGACGAAGAAGGGGAGGATAAAGATTTTAAATAAATTAAAAGCATGGCTGATAAAACCATTTTACAAGGATATGAAGCACTTTCTAAAGCAAGGGCTAAACAAGCGGATATAGCAGGTAGTTTTTCAAAAGCATATGATTTTGCGGGGCGTAAAGCTAGGAAAGAACAAGAAATAATAGATACAAACAATAAGGTTGCTGATAGAATGAATGGTCTTGAAGGCAATATTAATTTTAATGCCGTTGAAGATCCTAAGCTTAGAGAAGCCGTAGGTAATTTTGCTGTATTAGATAAAGATATATATGCAAATGCAGCAATTGCTATAGGCAATATTAAAAATTCAGCTGATCCCGAATATCAACGGTTAATGGGTCAAATGAATGATGTAAACAATAACTTTAGTGGTGTTCGTGATGAGTTAGTTTATATTTCAACTCTTGGAGCTCAATATCAAGAAGTAATGGATACAGAAGGCGGATTTTCTGCGGGGATTCAAAATACTGAAGAATTTAAAGCAATGGCTGAGATTTTTGGTGGTGGTGGAGATTATAGTGTAAGTGTGGAAAATGGGCATATTATATATGATGTTAATGGCGAAAAATACAACGCTAGCGATTTAGCTTTACCAATGAAAAAAGCTTTTCCTATAGCTCAAGCTATTTTAGAAAGCAATAAAGAAATGTATGATACAAACAGGGAGCTAAACGTTGATGATATTGAATTATTAAGATTAAGGTATAATAATCAATTTTCAAATGAAAACGCGTTAAGATCTATATTAAGTGATGCTGATTTTGGAGACATCATAGCTACCGAAGACATTGATATAGATGAAATGGGTGTTGACGCTGCGCGAGAATTATTTGTAAATCGATTAATTGAAGCTAATAAAGCCAGTGCCAGAAGAGGCATAACCAATAAAGATAAATATGGTCGAGACACCAGAACCAGCGATCAAAAGAACGCGGATTCTGACCGAGCAAACGCTCAAGAATCTTGGGACGGTGGAAGTATAACTACTATTAAATATGCAGGTGGGAGTCTAGTAGCTGTTCCGGTAGAACCTGCGCAGCGACGTGGAGGGGCGGGGACTGCGCCTCCTAAAAGTTGGACAGTTACACGAGTGGATTCCTCAGGCGACGTAATGGAGGAAAACTTTTCATTGGCTCCAATAGTTTATAACTTTGAGGATTTTTACTCATTGCAGACAAGACGTTAAATAACAATTAAATTTAGTATCATGTATACAAAAGGAGATAAGGAAAGATCTATTGAGGAAGCTCAAAACGCAGCTAAAAAGCTTGGCATGGAAGTAAGCGCCTGGGCGGAGCAATTTGGATGGTCAATGTCTGAAGATGTTATAGAAGAAGGTGAGCCGGGAAAGACGGGCGACTCTGCAGGGGAAATTGCACTTGTGGGGTCAGGAACAATGACGGCCGCTGGGGATTCCAGTTCGGCCGATACTTCATTGGAGCAATCAAATATTGATATACTACCAGGACTTCAGTACGCTGCTGAAAAAGATTTGTTTAGTGTTGACGAAACAGAAGGACGTTTAAGATTAGAAGCTTACTTTAAAGGTGTACCTGGTATTGTTTTTGAAGAAGTAGCTCCAGGCAGAGATTTTTTACAAATTAAGTATTACGATCAAAATAAAAATAAAGAGTTTAAATCCGAAAGATTAAGCTTTGATACAAACAATAAAGATAGTATAGCCAAAAATATGGAGATACTATCTAATTTTGTTTTAAATAATTTGCCGGCTGCTTATCTGCCGCTAATACCTAAAAACCTTGAAAAATTAAAAGAAAAGCGGAGCAAAACTATAAGCTCTTATATAACACCAAAGTTTATTAAATCTAATAATGCTATTGCTGACAATCCTAATTTGTTTAAGCCAATACAAGAAACAAAAATTATAGGTTTTAGTGGCGCGGAAAGATCTTCTGGTGGTCAATCTGTACAGGTAACCACTTATCCGTATGAAAAAGAATTAATAGAAGCAAGTCAAGGCATAATGGCTAGAGCAAAAGCTGCTAATATTTCTATAACATCTGAAGATTTAAAAATAGATTCAGAAAGATTAGTACGCGCTCAAATTAAAAACGAAGGTATATTAAAAGAAAAGCAAATTATTGCTTCAAAACTTATAGAAGATAATGTATCAGCACAAGGTGAGGCTTGGCTAGGCACTGTGGTTCTTGGCAAAGAGGTTGAAGGCAAAGCTAAAGAAAATACACAATTGCAAATAGCATCAATTGAGCAAAACGCTGCTATTAAACGCGCTAGCAGCAGTGTAACTAAACTTATTGATAGCGAAGAAATGACTGCTGTTGAGCAAGAAACAATGGTGGAAGATTTTAATGCTCTAGGCATAGTTATTGATAGAACAAATCAAGCGTTACTTCAATTTGAAGACGGTCGCACTATACCTGAGGAATATTACAAAGCTGCAATTCAGTTAAGTAGTATGTACGAAGCAAATTACAATGATTATCAAATTATATCTGAAGAAGGCGCAAATATTGACGCAGAAATAGAAAATATAGGTATATCGTTAGATGCATCTAGAAGAAGCTATGATTTAGGTGATAAAACTTTGTATAGCGCAGGTCTTGGTTTAGGTGAGTTAGGTTTATCTACAGCGCAATTAGTTGCCGATGCTAAAAAAGATAATAACCCAATACTTAAAATGATCGGACCGGTTATTGACGTTGGTATACAAAATATACAAAATGGTATTGACAAATCTAGAAATCAGTTTGCTAGAGACGTAGATTTTGAAAGTGCTTTTAGTAACCCTGCTAATTTTGGTAAATTTGCTTTACAAGAAATTGCTAATCAAATACCTATACTTTTAGTTATGGGTGCTAGTGGAGGCGCAGCAGCCTATGTTGCTGGTGCTACTTCAGCTGGTTCTAAAATAATAGAAATGAAGGGTGAGCGTATGAAAGGTGACGCTGATTATTCCGATTTAGAAATAGCTTTAAAATCAGCAGGGTACGGCTTAGCGGAAGGTGCATTTGCACAAATAACTACTGTGCCTATACTAAATAGAGCAAAAAGTACTTGGATAAGAGGTGGTAAATCTGATGTGGTAGATAGTGGCACTAAAGCTTTTTTTAGAGAAAAATCTACTTCTTTAATTTACGAACCGTTATTAGAAGCTGGCGGCGAAGTAGCAACACAAGGTTCACAAAATCTTATAGATGGCAAGCCTTTTATGGAAGGTGTTGATCATGCAGGAGTTTCTGGGTTTGGATTTGGTTTGATTTTTGCGGGTGTACCCTTTATGAAAGGTATATATAGCTCTAGGAATTCAGATTACAAAGCAAAAGAATCTATTAGAAACAAACAATTAGAATTAGATAAATTAGCTGCAGATTGGAAAGTTTCGCAGTCTGACGCCGATATGAAGCGTTTAGAAAGTCAAATGTCAAAAGTAAGGCAAGAGCTTACATTGGAAATTGAGCAGCAAGAAAATATTATAGATAACAATTTGCGAGCCGAGCATGGTGAATATGTTATACAAGCTACGGAACGGCAATCCAGATTACAAAACGAAGCTAAAACAATACAAGAAGACCCAAATTTAAGTCTTGAGCAAAAGAAAAACAGAATAGAAAACTTAAGAACACAATTTGATTTTTTACAAACCGTTAAAGAACAAAGTTTAGCAGAAGATAACATGATGAAAGCTCGCCCAGAATTTGTAGCATTACAAATTACTGACAAGGTGAGGTTTGATAACTTAAACAACGAAGCTAAAGCGCGCTTAATGCGAGGAGCGGGCGTAACTAAGCCAACTGCTAAGCAAATTGAATCAGAGGCTTATGAAATATATCTTCGAGAAACAATTATTGATAATAATAATCAGGCTGCGAAAACAAAAGGCGCTAATTTATTGCAATTTGAAACGCAACAGGAAGCTATAGACGCGATAGAAGATGGCACTATTAAATTACCTGAAGATGATGTAGATCAAGTTATTGCTAATATTAAAGGCGAAAGTGAAGGATTTGCTGTGCCAAACGGTCAGCAAGTTGTTATTGTTGAAAATCAAATGATTTCACAAAATCAACATATTGGTACGCATGAAGTCGGCCATTATGTATTTGACAAATTAGCTAAAAACAATCCAAAAAAGTTTAAGTCAATAGCCACGCAGTTATTAAAATCAGTGAAATCAACAGATGCTAAGCTTTATAAAGAATTTGTTGCTTCTATAGAAAAAGAAAGCAATGGCGATTTAAAGTCTTACGAAGTTATATCTAGATTTTTAGAACTTGTAGCTGCTAAAAAAGTTAACGTTAGAGAAAAATCAAAAGCCAGAGGTTTAGCTGGTTTGTTTGGCGTTGCATTGCAAAAAGAATTTGTAGGTGAATACAATTTTGATTTTAAAGGGGAACAAGACATTGTAAACTTTGTTGTTGGATTAGGTCAAAAAATAGCAGGAGGTACATTATCTACGGCAGACATAATAGCAGCCTCAGAAAATGTAATGTTAGAAAACGAATTTGAAGCCGGAAAGGCTATGAATAATGTTAAGTTTTCTAAAATTTTAACTGAAATTAAACAAAAATCAGGAACTGCTTTCAGTCTAAGCAAAAACAATGATTTTAAAGCTCCTAATAAAGCTGATTTGTTTAGTGTAACAACAAATGTTTTTAATGAAGCTGCAGCGCTTTTTGGCATTGATTTAAAGCTTAACGAAGACGGCACGCCTGCTTTTACAAAAGCGGAGTGGGATGCGGTAGACGATAATACTAAATTAGGCATAGGCTTCATGCTTGGTGATACATGGAGACCCTATGTAAAATATTTAATGGAAACTCGCCGAGAAGTTCCAGGATTTGATGAATATGCTAATCAAATAATAGATAGAGCATCTACGGGTATTGAAAAAGGTAATGATGGTATTCCATTTTTAGTTAAAACTTATAATCCAGAAGCTGGCGCAAAACTATCTACTCACATATTTGGTCAAGTATCAAGACGTCTTCAGGGGGTAATTGATAAGCAAGATGGATTTGGAGAGATTACAGTTGAAGCGGTATCTGATAAACCAGGTGCTAAAGAGCTTGTGCAAGAAGAAAGTACTACAGCCGTTGAAGAAACCCCTAAGTACAGAAACCTTTTGGGCAGACGCATAGTTTCTCGTGGAACTATGAATAATATAAAATCAAAGATTAAGCCTATTATACGCGTCCTAAAGACTCGTATGGATGCTTCTGTGTCTAATAATGTTACTATTAAACCTTGGGTTAACGAATTAAGATTACAATTAGGTAAACAAATAGACATTGATCTTAAGCAGGAAATGGGTGGCGTTAAAGATGGCCAGCTACGTAGGTTTTTATTAAATAATAAAACTGCTATATTAGAAAACATGACCACTAGCTATTTAGCTGGTGCAATGCCATTTGCTGTTCAAAAATCAGTTAGTGGTGTTTATACTAGTAATTGGCAAGGGCAAAAAATAGATAGAGAAACTACAGAAACAGGTAAAGCAGGAAGAACTTCCGGTAATGAACTAGTTAAAAGATTGTCTAGAGCATCATCTAGAATATCTGACGCGGAGTTTTTATCTGCAATTGTTGGGCCGGGAGGGAATCCAATACGTGGTAGAAAAGAATCTTTAGCTAAAGCAATAGCGGAAGAGCTTAGTCTTGACATTATATCTGAAGAATTACAAAATCCAGATAGCGATATTGCTCAAGCTTTTGCGCAAAATCAAGAAATGCTTGGTGTGGCTATTACTGAAAATACAGCAAACGAAGCAAGGCGTGATTTTGAAAGAGGTAGTATTAAATTTAGCTTTAATGAAAAACTTATATTAAGAAGTGACGCTGCATTAGATAAAAGAATTGAAGCCGCTGAAGGCAGCAGATTTACAATATTAGGATTAAAACATCTTAGAGCCCAAAATAAAACTAATGAATTATTAAATAACTTTAATTTAAAAAGCATGCCCAGTCTTGGTGACTCTAAAAATTGGGATCAAAATCAAAAAGATTTTATTAATACATTAAAAACAGACGTGTTCCCTCTTGCACCAAAAGAATTTTTCTTTGGCCCTGATGGGGGTGGCATTTTTACCGCGTCTGCTAGCAATTTAGGATCTAATGTAAAATCAAACAGCGATATAGCTACAGGGTGGGCAAGCAAAATAGCAGATATTATTGCAGATAAATCTATTCAATACGGAAAACCAATACCGGGAATTTCAAATTTTTCAATGGCCAGCTATTCTACATTAATGAAAGATGAAGCTACTTTTTTGAAAAAGAAAAAACAAATTCTTGAACATAATAAAAAGGTAGCTCAAATACATAAAGTTATTTGGAAACGATTAGCTGCTAAAATAAAAAACAAAAAATCCAGCGCTGTAACTATAGCTAAATTTTTACATTTTTCTGTAAATTCTGGAACGCATTTTCATAGAATGGGCGCGCAAATAGCGGGATATTCAAAAGATTTTAAAGAAGGTGGCAAGGAAAGAACTTTCGAACATGCAATGACTAGTCAAGCAGCCTATTTATATTTGTTAGACGCCGCACTTTTAAGTAGAGAAAATAATCCATTTAGATTTTTAGCGGCTTATAATGCGGTAATTGCTAATTACAAAGTAATAGCTTTAAATAAAGCTTCTGACAAGTTGCTTACAGGTGAGTATAAAAGCGGCATGGGACCTAATTGGAATTTAAGAGATAATGTGTGGTATGATAGATACAGTAATGCTGGTATTGATTTAAACACCATTATAATGCTAGATGGCAAAAGCATTGCTGAAATATCTGCATCTGTAGGCCAAACAAAATTTTCTAAATCTCTTAAGCCAGATGCGGCAATAACGCAATCGGAATTAATAATCCAAGACATAGCTAATAACAAAAAATTAGCTGATGCTGCATTTAGCAAGGGTCCTGAATTAAGTGAAGAGTTTAATAAAATGATTGAGCGCAACACAGGGTTTGCTGCAGATAAAGTAATTGATGGGGCTGAAGCTGCATTAAAAGGGAAGGCTATAGGCAAATATAAATTTTTTGCACCAGGTGCGGATGATTTTAGAGGTTTAACATCTTATACGTTTGCTGGCAAAGGAAAGCAAGGCGAAGCAGATCAAGCGTTTTTTGAAGAAAACCTTATTAAACCTTATCAAAGAGGTATTAACGCAATTAACAGGGCAAAGCAAACCGTTAAAAATGATTTTGCAGCAATTGTAAAAGCTTTTTCTAATGAATCAAGCTTAATGTCAGAAAAATTACCTAATTCTGTTTTTACTTATGACCAAGCGCTTAGGGTGTACATGTGGACTCGCCAAGGTGTTGAAATTCCTGGATTAAGTTCAGATAACGCACGTATACTTAACGAAGCTATTTCAAACAATCCAAGTTTAATTGAATATTCAAATGCTATTATATTAGCAAGCAAGCAAAGCGAATGGCCCGCACCTGGTGAATATTGGACAACTCAAACTGTTTTGTCTGATTTAAATAGCATGTCTGAAAAAATTGGTAGAAAAACTTATTTAGCAGAGTTTATAGCTGCAAAAGAAGTTATATTTTCTACAGAAAATTTTAATAAGCTAGAAGCTTTATATGGCGTAAAATACACGGAAGCTTTAATAGATTCTTTGTTTCGTATGGAAAACGGCACAAATAGAACAGTCGGACCAAATAAAACAATAAATGCTTGGTTAAATTGGATAAATCAATCTACCGGTGCTATAATGTTTTTTAATAGAAGATCCGCGGTTCTTCAATTATTGTCTACTGCTAATTTTATTAACTGGAGTGATAATAATCCTATAAAAATTGCGATTGCATTTGCTAATCAAAAACAATTTTGGACAGATTTTGCAATGATATTTAATTCAGCTAAATTAAAAGAACGTAGATCAGGTTTACAAACTGACGTTAGTGCCTCTGAAATTGCTAATGCTGCTAAGGGATCACAAAACAAAGTACAAGCTGCATTAAATTATTTACTTACTATTGGTTTTACGCCAACTCAAATGGCGGATAGTTTTGCTATTGCTTCTGGTGGTGCTACATTTTATCGCAATAGAGTTAGCACATATCTTAAACAAGGCAAAAATCAAGCTGAAGCTGAAAAACTAGCATTTGAAGAATTTTCTTCTACAGCAGACGAATCACAGCAATCTTCAGACCCAATGCTTGTATCGCAACAACAGGCCGGTATTCTTGGTCGTTTAATATTAGCGTTTCAAAATACCCCAATGCAATATACCCGCTTAATGAAAAAAGCTGGTCAAGATCTTATTAATGGTAGAGGCGATCCTAAAGCTAATATATCTAAAATAATATATTACGGAGCAATACAAAATCTTATATTTTCAAGTTTACAAAGTGCCTTGTTTGCGTTTATACCTGGATTTGGAGATGATGAAGATGAAGATCCTGAAAAAAGACAAGAAAAATTAGAAGGTAAAGAAATACGTGTAATTAATAGTATGATAGATTCTTTGCTTAAAGGCTCTGGATTAACGGGAGCTGTTTTTGCAACTGTTAAGAATACTATTATGGAGTATTATAAACAAGATCAAAAAGGTTTTTTAGGCAATCAAGCTTATACAATTCTTACTGCTTTATCAATTTCACCTCCAATGGGATCAAAACTTCGCAAACTTTATAAAGCTGATAGAACAAAAACATTTAATAAAGATTCATTGCAAAGAGGAGCAAGTGTTGTTGCTGAAGGGCGTTTAAATCTTAGCCCTTGGTATAGTATAATTGGTAACCTTGCATCTGGTGGTTTTAATATTCCTATGGATAGAGTTGTTGATGAAATTACTTCATTATCGGAAGCTCTTGATTCACGTAATTCTGGTTGGCAAAGACTAGCATTAGCTTTAGGTTGGAAAACTTGGGATGTAGGTGCTAAAAATGAATACGAAGATTTGCTTAAAATAGAGGGGAAAAAACAAAGAAAAATAGAGGGAAAAGCAAAATCCGCCGCAACTAGAGCTGAAAACAAAGCTATTGAAGAAGCCAGACTTGCAGCGCTAACCCCTGCTGAACGCACTGCTGAAAGAATTGCAGAGAAAAAAGAAAAGTTGGCAAAAAAGTTAGAGGCTAAAAAAAATAAATAAATAAATATTATGAAACACTTATTAATCTCATTATTTATTTCAACAGCCGCGATGGGCCAGGGCAATATAGTTAAAGCTATATATCAAGACTTTCTTAAGTACGGAACAGTTTATGCGGCCGGGGATATTAGCAATTCTTATGTGCAAGATCGTAAAGAGTTTGACGCTAGATCGCCGTATCCAGGTGCTGGCGTTTGGGAAACACCTGATATAGTTGAT
>Ga0307984_1000630_pt1 | contig 15342 bp, 10 predicted proteins | sample EllFjometageno78_FD_203169 | JGI IMG/M metagenome (GOLD analysis project Ga0307984, IMG submission 203169) | Marine microbial communities from Ellis Fjord, Antarctic Ocean - #78 | ecosystem: Environmental > Aquatic > Marine > Unclassified | place: Southern Ocean | collected 2014-10-09
AGAGTACAATATAAATTTTTAATATAATGAAATCACCCCATTGCTTTCTTGTAAAGCCAATAGGGGGTAGACGTTACGACAACTTAAAAGAAATAGGGGGCATAGATTTTATCACCTCATCTTCAAAAGAAGATCACACTGTTTCAAATAGGTTTGCTCAAGTAATCGATACACCCCTAAGATATTCTGGAGACATCCAAGTCGGAGACACCCTAGTAGTTCATCACAATGCATTTAAGTTTTACAACGATATGCAAGGAGCAGAGCGAAGTGGTAAAAGTTTCTTTAAAGAAGATTTGTTTTTAATTGATGAAGATCAATACTTTATGCATTCCCACAATGGTGTATGGAAAAGTAGGGATGGTTTTTGTTTTATAAAACCTGTACCTCCCAAAAAATATACGATAGATAAATCTATAAAAGAAGAAGAGCTTATAGGCTTGTTGAAGTATGGAAATAAATTTCTATCTTCAATGGGAATAGAAGAGGGGGACGAGATTGGATTTGTTCCTGACTCAGAGTATGAGTTCAATATAGATGGGGAGAAGCTCTATCGTATGTATAACCAAGCCATATGTGTTAAGTTATGAATGTTGACGATTTAAAGAAGCAAATTATAGCAGCGGGTGAGGGGGCTGTAAAGCAATTGATTAAGGTTGCTAAGGAGGATATCATAAAGATTGATCCAGAAGATGAGTTAGCCGCAGATAGATTAAAGAATGCTGCTGCTACAAAGAAGCTTGCCATCTTTGATGCCTTTGAGATATTAACTAGAATAGAGTTAGAGAGTGATCTTCTTAACAAAGGAGTAGATAGAGTTGCTGATGAAAAACAAGGATTTGCAGAAAGAAGAGCTAAGTAGTATTTATAAAGAGGTGTTCGATGTGATACCTACTACTGTTCTAAAAAACAAGAACAGGTCTAAGTCTTGGCAGTATGGTTACAATCAAAAGTATGACTTAGTTGTCATATCAAAGACAGGAGAGATAGGCCCTATATATAACATTAGTGGTTTATTTGTTGCTCTTCCAAAGATTCCTACTAATCCTGAATCTAGAAGTAATTTAAAAATCGATCAGTATTGGGAGCGAAAAGATTTTCCTAAACAATTATCAAAAATTAAATCCATATTCCAATGGAATGATATGCCCTCTATTTTTAAGAATGCATGGGTAGATTACATTGAGGGAGAGTTTGATAAAAGAGAGCAAGGTCATTGGTTAATGCGTAGAGGGAAGCCCACTTATATAACTGGCTCTCACTATATGTATTTGCAATGGACAAAGATTGATATAGGATACCCTGACTTCCGGGAGGCAAACCGAATATTTTATATTTTTTGGGAGGCTTGTAAGGCTGACTATAGATCCTTTGGGATTTGTTATCTAAAGATTAGGCGTTCTGGGTTTTCTTATATGGGTTCAGAGGAGTGTGCAAACATTGGGACAATATCAAAAGATTCAAGAATTGGAATCCTATCTAAGACAGGGGCTGATGCTAAGAAGATGTTTACAGATAAGGTTGTGCCTATATCAAATAACTATCCATTCTTTTTTAAACCTATTCAAGATGGTATGGATAAACCTAAGACTGAGTTAGCGTATAGAATCCCTGCCTCTAAGATTACTAAGAAGAATATGTCTACCGTTGATTCAAATGACATGGAGGGGTTAGACACAACTATTGACTGGAAGAACACTGGAGATAACAGTTATGATGGTGAGAAGTTGCAATTACTTATCCATGATGAAAGCGGTAAGTGGGATAAGCCTGACAACATCTTAAACAATTGGCGTGTAACCAAAACCTGTCTTCGATTAGGGAGTAAGGTAATAGGTAAGTGTATGATGGGGTCAACGTCCAATGCTTTAGAAAAAGGAGGTGGCAACTTTAAAAGTTTATATAACGATTCAAATGTAAAGAATCGAAACGCCAATGGGCAAACAAAGAGTGGGCTTTATAGTTTGTTTATTCCTATGGAGTGGAACATGGAAGGCTTTATTGATAAGTATGGAGACCCCATACTAAGAACCCCACCATCCCCCATAGATGGTATTGATGGGATGTTGATAGATGTAGGGGCAATTGACTATTGGGAAAATGAAGTTGACTCTTTAAAAGGGGACGCTGATGCATTAAACGAATACTATAGACAGTTTCCTAGAAATGAATCACACGCTTTCCGGGATGAAAGTAAGCAATCATTATTCAATCTAACCAAGATCTATTCTCAGATAGATTACAATGAGAGTTTAATTCAACAACACTTTCTAACTAGGGGTACATTCAAGTGGTTAAATGGAGAGAAGGATACTAAGGTAGTGTGGACTCCAGACAGTCGTGGTAGATTCTTGGTGTCGTGGCTACCTAGCGCAGCGTTACAAAACAATATCATAACAAAGGGTGGTAGGAAACTTCCAGGCAACGAACACATCGGTGCGTTTGGGTGTGACTCTTATGATATATCCGGAACGGTTGGTGGTGGTGCGTCTAATGGTGCGCTTCATGGGTTGACGAAGTTTCACATGGACGATGCTCCAACCAATGAGTTTTTCTTACAATATATTGCTAGACCTCAAACTGCTGAAATATTTTTTGAAGAAGTATTAATGGCTTGTATCTTTTATGGTATGCCTATACTTGTTGAGAATAATAAGCCAAGATTATTGTATCATTTTAAGAATAGAGGATATAGGGGGTTTAGTATCAATAGACCAGACAAGCATATATCTAAACTCTCAAAGACTGAGAAAGAGTTAGGGGGTATACCAAACTCTAGTGAGGATGTTAAGCAGGCTCACGCAACAGCAATAGAGTCTTATATTGAAAAGTACGTTGGTATAGACATAGAGTCTACCTACAGGGACTCAGATGAAATGGGATCAATGTTTTTTACCAGGACTCTTGAGGATTGGGCTAAGTTTGATATTAACAATAGGACTAAGTTTGATGCTTCAATAAGTTCAGGTCTAGCAATTATGGCTTGCCAAAAACATATATATATACCACAAAAATTAGAGTCGAAAATAAGTATTAACTTTGCAAGGTATAGCAACGAAGGTTCTATAAGTGAATTAAGGAAGTAAATGAAAGAGGTAACTATAAACATATCGCCTACAGGATTCCCAAGTCAGTTTGTTTCAGACGCTGAAAAGAAAACCGATGAGTTCGGTTTGCAGATTGGTCAAGCTATTCAGTATGAGTGGTTTAAAAAAGATGGAACAGGTTGTAGGTTCTATAGTCAATGGGCAGAATTTAATCGTCTTAGGCTATACGCTAGAGGAGAACAATCAGTAGCAAAATACAAAAACGAAATAGCTATAGATGGAGACTTGTCTTACATCAATTTAGACTGGACACCCGTTCCTATCCTTCCGAAATTTGTAGACATTGTTGTGAATGGAATGTCAGATAGATTATTCCATGTTCGTGCATATTCTCAAGACGCATTGTCAGCAGAGAAAAGATCGCAGTTTCAAGATATGATTGAAGCCGATATGGTTGCTCGCCCTATCTTGGAACAGATAAGTAAAGACTTTGGCATAGATCCTTTTATGACAGACCCTCAAGAGCTTCCTAACAACGATAAAGAATTGTCTTTATATATGCAGCTCAACTATAAACCCGGTATAGAGATAGCGGAAGAGCAGGCGATTAATACAGTGTTAGAAGAGAATCATTATCAAGACACTCGTAAGAGAGTGGATTATGATTTGACAGTCTTAGGTATTGGTTGCACAAAGCAACAGTTCCTTCCAGGTCAAGGTATTCAGGTTGAGTATGTAGACCCAGCAAACATCGTATATAGTTATACTGAAGACCCAAACTTTAAAGATTGTTTTTATTGGGGAGAGGTTAAGACCGTTCCAATTACAGAGCTAGTAAAAATTAACCCAGACATTACCAATGATCAAATGGAGGAGGTTAGTAAGTATAGCCAATCTTGGTATGATTATTACAATACTGCACAGCAGTATCAGAATGATATTTTTTATAAAGACTCATGTACGTTATTATATTTCAATTACAAAACAACTAATACTTTTACCCATAAAAAGAAAAGATTAGCATCCGGTGGATATAAGGTTATTGAAAAAGATGACCAATTCAACCCCCCTGCCGACATGATGGAAGAGGGTGGATTTGAAAAGGTTGAGAAAAAAATTGAAGTATGGTATGAAGGTATCATGGTTATGGGAACAAATATTGTTCTAAGATGGGAGATGATGGAGAACATGGTTCGTCCAAAGTCTGCAAGTCAATTTGCTATGCCTAGTTATGTTGCTTGTGCGCCAAGAATGTATAAAGGAAACATAGAGTCTCTTGTTAAAAGAATGATTCCTTTTGCTGACCTCATACAAATGACTCACTTAAAATTACAACAAGTGATTTCTAGGGTCGTTCCTGATGGTGTCTTTATCGATGCCGATGGTCTTAATGAAGTAGACCTTGGTAACGGGGAGGCATACAATCCTGAAGATGCGCTTAGAATGTATATGCAGACGGGTAGTGTTATCGGTAGAAGCTATACTCAAGATGGAGATTACAATCAAGCAAAAGTTCCTATCACTCAGTTAACAGCCAACTCTAGCCAATCAAAGATGGCATCGTTAATCGGAAACTACAATCACTATATGGATATGATTCGTTCAGTCACAGGATTGAATGAGGCAAGAGATGGATCTACGCCTGACCCCAATTCCTTAGTTGGTGTTCAGAAGTTAGCTGCTTTAAATTCTAATACAGCAACTAGACACATATTAGATGCTAGTCTTTATATTACAAGAACAATAGCCGAAGGGCTTTCTTATAGAATATCTGACTTGCTGGAGTACGCAGACTTTAAAGATGAGTTTGCTATGCAGATAGGGAAATACAATGTTGGTATTTTAGATGAGATAAAAGATTTATACATCTATGACTTTGGAGTATTTATTGATGTTGCTCCTGATGAAGAGCAAAAGCAAAAGTTAGAAGAGAATATTCAAATGGCTCTTTCTAAAGGAGATATTAATTTAGAAGATGCTATTGACGTTAGAGAGCTTCGAAATATCAAGGTAGCGAATCAATTGCTTAAAGTTAAAAGAACTCAAAAGGCAGAAAGGGATCAACAGATGCAGATGCAGCAACAACAACAACAAGCTGACATCAATATGCAATCACAACAGATGGCGGCCCAGACTGCTATGCAAAAACTAGAAGCGGAGACTCAGTCTAAGATGCAAATCAAACAGGCAGAGATTGCATTTGAGATTGATAAGATGCAGCAAGAGGCTCAATTAAAATTTGCGTTGATGCAGAAAGAGTTTGACTTGAATATGCAGGTACAGGGTATTCAACAAAATGGTTTAGAAGATAGAGAAGTTCAACGTGAAGATGCTAAGTCTTCTCGTATAAGTCAACAAAATAGTCAGCAGTCTAAATTAATTAATCAACGTAAAAAAGATTTACCTCCTATTGATTTTGAATCCAATGAGGATTCATTAGATGGTTTTGATTTTGCTGAGTTTAACCCTAGATGATAATAATTTTTTTATTGTAACTTTGTATAAAATATAATTAAATGGAATTTAAAGTACGAGCAGTAGAGGATCAAGGAGATAAATCAGTTCAAGAAGTTGAACAAGAATTACTTGAGAAGCATGAAGAGCAGTTTGAAGGAAGTGGTGATGACGCATCAGGAGTTAAAGCAAGCCCTGAGAGTCCCTCCTCCGTACAAGAGCAAGAAACAATACAGCCGCAAGGCGAAGCACAAACTCAATCCTCAGAGTTAAACGAGGAAGACGTTCTTTCATATATAGGAAAAAGATATGGTAGAGAGATAACTTCTTTAGATGAATTTAATCAGACTCGACAAGAGGCTGAAGATTTGCCTGAAGATGTTGCTACATACCTTAAGTTTAAAAAAGAAACTGGTCGAGGTCTAAATGATTTTATTAATGCTAATAAAAATTATGATGACATTGATTCAGAAGAACTCTTAGTAGATTACTATCGTCAGACTGAAAAGGAATTAGATGCGGAAGATATTAAATACCTCATCAAAGACAAGTTTGGTTATGACGAAGATTATGACGAAGATGATGTTATAAAGAAAAAGAATATCGCTAAGAAAAAGGAGCTTGCAAAAGCAAAAAACTTCTTTGAGGAATATAAACAGAAATACTCCACCCCACTAGAGTCTAGTCCGGGGATGGCTTCTGCTGAAAGCCAAGATGAAGCAATTGCTTACAAGAAATATATCGATGATGCAAAAACGTATCAAGAGGAAGTGGATAGAAAATCGAAGTGGTTTGTAAATAAAACCGATGAGGTGTTCAACGATGAATTCAAAGGTTTTGATTTCAATATTGGAGAACAGCAAATTCAATTTTCACCAGGAAACACATCTGATTTGAAGAAGACTCAGCTAGACGTAAACAACTTTATTAATAAGTTTCTAGATGATTCCGGAATGATGAGTGATGCCAAAGGATACCATCGAGCATTATCAATTGCAATGAACCCTGATAAGTTTGCTCAATTTTTTTATGAGCAAGGTAAGTCAGATACGGTTACGGATTCTGCAAAGAAGTCAAAGAACATAAACTTTAACTCTGTACGATCCACACCTGAAACGACTAGCAAAGGGGGGACGCAAATTAAGGCACTTAGTTCGACATCGAGTCGTGGCCTTACAATAAGATCTAAAAAAAACAATTAACAAAGTCCTCTGAATAAAATAGGAGGCATTTAAAAAATGGCTGGAAATTTAGTCGCTGGTGGAGTTGCATTGCAACCGTCAGCAGAGCAGGTAGCATTGTCTACCAATTATATAACAACATTCGATTTCTTAAATCAGTATCTTCCTGATACTTACGAGAAAGAGTTTGAGAGATATGGTAACCGTACCATCTCTGGATTTTTAAGAATGGTTGGTGCAGAGATGCCATCCAACTCTGACCTTATCAAGTGGGCAGAACAAGGACGTTTACACACAAAGTATACTACTTGTACATTAGCTACTTACACTGGTGCTGAAACAGTTCAGACAGTTACAGTTCCTCTTGCACAGTTAAATCCTGGTACAGGAGCAATCGCTGTTCGTGTTGGTCAAACAATTCTTATTTCAGACGAAACTGCTGCTTCAGGATTCTCTAACAAAGCAATTGTTACTACAGTAGGTGTAGGAGCAGCTAACGAATTCACAATCGCATACTACGAAGCTACTCAGGCTGCTTACGCTGCTGCAAGTACTATTTCTATGTTTGCATATGGTTCTGAGTTTGCTAAAGGAACAAATGGAATGGTAGGTTCTTTAGAATCTGATGACCTATTCCTTGAAAACAACCCTATCATCCTTAAGGATAAATATGCTGTCAATGGGTCAGATATGGCACAGATTGGATGGGTTGAAGTTACTTCTGAGAATGGAGCAAATGGATATCTTTGGTACTTGAAGTCTGAGCATGAAACAAGATTACGTTTCGATGATATGCTTGAGACAGCAATGATTGAGGCTGTTCCTGCTGCTGTTGGTTCAGGTGCAACTACTGCTGGATTCATTGGTTCAGAAGGTATATTTAGTGCTGTTGGAACGAGAGGTAATGTTTGGAGTGGTGGTTTCCCTGTAGCATTAGCAGATTTTGATGCTATCATATCACGACTTGATAAGCAAGGTGCAATTGAGGAGAACGCAATCTTCCTTGATCGTCAGTTTGGTTTCTCAATAGATGATATGCTTGCTGCTCAGAACTCTTATGGAGCAGGTGGTACATCTTACGGATTGTTTGACAATGACGAGGAGATGGCACTTAACTTAGGTTTCACAGGATTCCGAAGAGGTTATGACTTCTACAAGACGGATTGGAAATACCTAAATGATCCAACAATGCGTGGTGATTTAGTTGGTGGTAAAATAAGTGGACTTTTAGTTCCTGCTGGTTCAACTAGCGTTTACGACCAAGTGTTAGGAAAGAACGCAAAGCGTCCATTCCTTCATGTTCGTTATAGAGCTTCTCAAACTGAGGACAGACGATACAAGACTTGGATGACTGGTTCTGCTGGTGGAGCGCAAACATCTTCTTTAGATGCGATGGAGGTTAACTTCCTTTCTGAAAGATGTGTTTGTACTTTAGGAGCAAACAACTTTGTATTATTCCAAGGGTAATATAAAAACAAATTATGGGGAGGTTCGCCTCCCCTTTTTTTTAAAATTTAATTTAATAAAATGAAAACTAAAAACACGATTCCAAAAGACATGGTATTTGTCTTAAATCAAGAAAACGCTCCATTGAGTTTTATGTTAAACTCTAGAAACTCTTCAAGTAACCCATTGTTATATTGGGATGGAGAACAAAATAGAGCATTACGATATGCTAAAAATCAGAAGTCTCCTTTTGAAGACGAGCAAGATGGTAACTTTATTTTAGAGCCTATTGTTTTTGAAGACGGGTCATTGATTGTTCCAAAGACTAACCCAGCGTTACAGAAATTTTTAATGTGTCATCCTGGTTTTGATAAGACGTATTATCTAGTAGACCTTGAAAGAGAAGCACAAGAAGATGTGGAAACATTAACGATGGAAGTAGATGCTTTAATTAAAGCAAAAGAATTAAGTTTAGACATGACTCTTAGTATCGCAAGAGTTCAGTTAGGATTAGATGTTGACAAGATTAGTACTGTAGAAATCAAAAGAGATATCCTAGTTTACGCTAGAAACTATCCGGAAGATTTTTTAATTGCTATTCAAGATCCAAACCTTTCTATTCAAGATACTGTTGCTAGATGTTTTGACGAAACTATTCTTCGTTTAAGAAATAAGAATAGAGATGTTTTCATTAACCTCCCTAACAACAAGACAAAGTTAATAACGCTTCCTGTAGGAGAAGAAAAGAATTATTCTGTTGCAGCATTCTTAAAGACTGATGATGGCTTACCAACTTTAAAAATGTTAGAGAGACACTTAGAAAAAGAACACGCATAATATTTACAATGGACTATGAAACGGAGGGCTTTTTTATAGCCCTCTTTTTTTTTGTTTATCTTTGTGTAAAGAATACACGAGATGATTAACTCAGTACGAAATACAGTTCTATCCATACTGAACAAGAACAACTACGGATATATTTCTCCATCAGACTTCAACTTGTTTGCAAAACAGGCTCAGATGGATATATTTGAAAATTACTTTTTTCAATACAACTATCAGATAAACAAGGAGAATGCTAGACAGTCGGGTACAGGGTATGCTAATCTTAAACAAGGCAATGAGGAGGTTATAGATTATTTTTCTACTACATCACGCCTTGTACTTATACCTGCAACAAACACATTTACTTTGCCATTAGATTACTATTTATTAAATAAAATATTGTATGATGCACAAGCAACTCCAATTGTTCCCTTAAAAGAAATGGAGCGTGTTTCACAAAAAAAGATAACACTTCTTCTTAACTCTAATATTACTTCACCTAATATATTGTATCCAGCTTATACAATGGAAGGTAATGTTCTTACAGCATATCCAGCAACAATAAATACTCAAGATGATGTGGTGTGTCAGTATGTGAGATATCCTTTAGATCCTAAGTGGACTTATGCGGATGTTCCTACTGCAACTGGAGAGCCATTATTTGATTCCACAGCAGTGGATTATCAAGACCTTGAGTTACCGGAGTCGGATGAACCAACATTAGTAGTAAGAATACTAGAGTATGCAGGGCTTTCTATTCGGGAAACAGAGGTGGTAAAGGTTGCGGCAGGAATGGATGCTAGAGAAAACACTTCAGAACAATAACAATTATGGCTTATATATCAGCGTATCAATATTATGAAAATGGTGGGGCTTCACCTGAGAATGCTAACTGGGGGTCTTATCAGTATGTATCGTTACAAGACATTGTAACTAACTTCCTATTGATGTATGATGGGAATAACTCTTTAGTCAATAACGAGGAAAGATATAAGATATTGTTTCATGCTAAGAGGGCTGTTCAGGAATTAAATTATGATGCTTTTAAGGAAATTAAAATCTTAGAGCTAGACGTATGTGATAACTTGCGCTTTGTACTTCCTCCTGACTATGTGAATTGGGTTCGTATATCATTATCTAAGGGAGGGGTGTTAATGCCTCTTACTGAAAACATTCAGACTAATTATAGTGGGGCTTATCTTCAGGATAACAATTGCAGAATTCTTTTTGATGAGGATGGAAATGTTTTGAAACCAGAGTACTCAAATTTAGATATTGATCGTATTACAAAGCAAACAAAAAGCATATACCTTAATGAAAACAATAGTCTTAACGGAACAGAGGGGTGGCTATGGGAAGGTAATTGGTATTTTGACTATGCTATTGGTGGAAGGTTTGGACTTAATACAGAGACCGCAAATATCAATCCAACATTTAAAATTGATTCTAAAGGTGGGGTTATAAACTTTAGCTCAGGAATGTCCGGTGAATTATGCATATTAGAATACGTTAGCGATGGTCTTTATAATGGAGATGATTCTCAGGTAACGGTAAATAAATTATTTGAAAGCTATGTGTATGCATACATTAAGTATGAGATACTAACCAATAAGTTAGGGGTTCAAGAGTATGTGGTAGCAAGAGCAAAGAAAGAAAAGACAGCACTTCTTAGAAACGCTAAAATTAGAATCAGTAACATTCACCCAGGTAGATTATTAATGAATTTACGAGGGCAAAATAAGTGGATAAAATAGAATGAAAATAGAAAGAAGTTTTGTTAGAGGTCGCATGAATAAAAGTGTTGACGAAAGACTATTGCCTCAAGGCGAGTATGTTGACGCAATGAATATTCGATTAGGGTCTACAGAAGAAAGTGAGATAGGTGCAATTGAAAACGCTAGAGGTAATGAGCTTATTGTTAATGTTCAATACTTAAATAATGATCTATCACCCAAAGCTGTATGCTTAGGCTCTCTTGAAGATTCTGAGAACGAAACAATCTATTGGTGTGTTCACGATCCAGAAAACGCACAGAGTGCAACCACAGGTAAGGTTGATATGATTGTGTCTTATAACACTACAAATGATTTATTAATATATCACGTTATATCTACCAATGATGGTGGTGGTGTCAACACTGCTTTAAACTTTAGTCTTTCTTATCGTGTGAATGCAATGACGTTTATTGATGGCTTATTATTTTTTACTGAGAATAATAATCAACCAATGCGAATCAATGTAAAGAACACATACATCGAGCCTTCAGTAAATGACTTGCTTGTTATTGTTATGCCCCCATCTGCTTCTCCTACTGTACAGTTATTTAAAGTTCCGGGGTTTGAGAATTATATAGAGACACGATTTCTATCTTTTTCTTATAGGTATGAATATAGAGATGGTGAATACTCAGCGTTGTCACAATTTTCAGAAATTGCATTTGAAACACTTCCTTTTCAATTAAGCTCAGATACCTATCAGAACGAGGGGATGGTCAATGAATTCAACATGGCTCAAATTGGTATTAATACTGGTGGAGAAAATGTAATTGGTATTGACCTTGTATTTAAATTATCTAATCAGCCCGTTATAAATGTAGTTGAGAAATTTAATAAAATAGATAATGGATGGTCAGACAATCAAAACAGGATAGTAAATTTTACAAACCGAAAGGTATATACCACTTTAGGGATAAGTGAAATACTTAGGGTGTTTGATAATGTGCCAAGAAAAGCGCAGGCTCAAACTATAATGGGCAATCGCTTAATGTATGGTAACTATGTCGATGGGTATGACGTGAAAGATGCTAATGGTAATGATTGCGTTATGACATATGAGCCTAGCGTAGTAACTAAAGATTCTACTGTTTTTCTCTTACCAACATCCACAGCCCCTGTCACATATACTACCAATCCTCTAGCTTCTCAAGTAGTTACGGAGGGTAAATTAAGGGTTGATTGTAGTGAAGTCGCTTCTAATTTAGTTACAGGCGCAGAGTTTAATTTTGAAATAAACTTAATACATAATAGTTTTACAGGGGCAACTACCGCCTCTACAACTCAACCTGTAATTTCTATTCTTTTCTCTTATGTGTTAGATCAGCCATATGCAAGTATTTCAAATATGATACAAAGTGATTCGTTTCAAAAAGCCCTACAGGGTGTTACGATTCCTACAGATTTAACTCAATGCGGAACTTCAACTCAAGGGTTCTCAACTACCGATCAATTAAATTGTGGGCTAGAAGCCCCTCAAGATAGTACTCTTATTGCGTGGAATAAAGACATGAGTAGCCCGACTGCTATAGTTGGTGTTCCTATTACAGCTATTGATTATGTTACTAATACTATCGAGATTACTTTTCTTGCAATGCGATATGTGGATGCTGCTTCACCTGGAGATTACTTATTTGAATACTATAAGGTTTCTACAGCGAGTGCTTCTTTTCGTCTCTCTGCCAACAAAAGAAGTTTACATAGCGAAAGAGGGTACGAAGTTGGGATTGTTTATATGGATGAGTTTAATCGATCTACAACAGCTTTGGTAAGTTCAAATAATACAGTATTTGTTTCTGCTATAAACTCTGTTGATTTGAACAGTATACAAGTTGTAATACCTCCGAATCAAAGACCACCATCATGGGCAACTAGATATAAGTTTGTAGTCAAGCCTTCGGGTGTTGATTATGAAACAATATATAGCGACTTATTTATTATAGGTGATGATAATGGGGCAACGTATGTTAAGCTTGAGGGGGATAATCAAACCAAAGCAGCGGTAGGAGATAGGCTTATTGTTAAAAGAGATACTGATGGCCCTCTAAATCAGCGTGTTGAAACTTCGATATTAGAAATAGAGTCTGTGCCAGCCGATACTATCACCGATAATAGTCCAGGGGGATTATATATGCAGGTTAGACCTAATGGGTACGCAATGCAATATAACAACACCTCGCAACTTGGTGGGGAGACAAGCCAGAATACTTATGTGACTGGGGATTTTAGTTTTAATGATGCTCTTGATTTTTGCCCCTTATTGGTTTATAACTGCTCTGTTGTTAACCCTGATTTTGATTCTGTTGCTGGGCCTTCTTTAGCCAACTTGCCATGGACTCCATGGGCAATTCCTGTAAATAGCTCTGTTGAGTTTGAATTTGTAATAGGTAGATATGAAGGAAGTTCTTTAGGCAGTGGATGCCCTCAAAGTTTGTATCGGGTTACAAAAACATATGTTGCAAATACTAGCTATACTAGCTTACATCAAATGGTGATTGCTCAAAATATTAATTTTGACAATGGGGTAAACGACCCTAATAATGGACAGTCTAATGTTGAAAATACATTTGACCCTGTTATACAAGATTTAGATGTGGTTTTTGCTGGTCAGCTATACAGCAATGGGCTGAATACTGGAAACGCTCAACCAACGATTGGATACCCTTGGTTGCCTGCCCCAGTTTTAGATGAGAATCAATACAGTTTCAGAGGAAGTGCATCTAATTGGACTGGATCAGGCTCTTCCGGTGCGGCAGATAATTATTATGCAGGGATTCAGTATTTTCAAATAAGAAGTGGCACGCCTCCTTGTTCTCCCCTCACCCAACTTATTCCAGGTTCAGATAGTATTTGTACTGCAAGGATAAGAGTTTTTTCAGCTAATAATTTATTAATTTTTGAGACAATTCCGACTGATAGTGATCCTAATATTTACTACGAGGGTAGTGATAGTTATGCAATTACTAATGGAAACCATATGTCTGGTGGATCGACTGGAGATGTTAATCAAGATATTACATCCGACCCTCAAGTATCAGGGGTGGTTAATCTATCCTTCTTTAATTGTTTCTCATTTGGTAATGGGGCTGAGAGTTATAAGATTAGAGATGCCTTGGGTGCGCCATCATTTAAGTTAGGTGAGCGTGTTACAGCGGTATCCGAGCAAGACTTCAAGGAGGCACATAGGTTTGCAGACATCACCTACAGTGGTATATACAACGCTGATACGAATGTTAATAGATTAAATGAGTTCAACCTAGCGACAGCTAATTTTAAGGAGTTAGAGAAGAGCTTTGGGCCTATTAGGGTACTTGATGCTAGACAGTCTGATATACTTACACTACAAGAAGATAAGATATCATATGTGCTATCGAGTAAGACTTTACTTTCTAGTGCGTCAGGAGGGGGTAATGTTGCGGCAATACCTGAAGTGTTAGGCAATCAGATATCAAGGATTGAGAAGTTTGGCATCAGTAATAATCCTGAGAGCTTTGTTTCTTGGGGATTCGATAAATTCTTTACTGATACTAAGAGAGGGGTAGTGATTCAGTTAAAAGGAAGTGGGCAACAAGAGCAATTAAAAGTTATATCAGACACAGGATTAGGTTCATGGTTTAGGGATTTCTTTATTCTCACACCAAACACTCAGAAGTTAGGAGGGTACGATCCATACATGAATGAGTATGTTCTGTCAGGAAACTTAACATCTCTACCTACAGCACCAACAATACTAAATTGTGCAGCAGACTACACTGCTTTAGTCACGCAAGAGCCTGTAACAACATGGACGGTATTATTGGGGAGTGACACTGGTATATCTACAGTTAATTGGACTGCTGCTTTAAAAGGAGGGTCATCAACAATTACATTTAACGTAACCTATGATGGGTTGGTTTATACTTCTGGAGCAACCACTGCGAGTTCAGGTAGTTTTACTTTTAATAAAAACATATCAGGTGTAAATGAAGCCCAGGTTGAAGTCGTTGTTAGCGAAGGGGCATCAAGCTTTAGTGTAAACGTAGGGTGTCCAGGAGTAACTATTTTAAACGTAATTAAAGTTTGTTTAAATAATAACACATACAATGGTCAATACATTCACAATGATTACTATTGGACACAGCGTACAATTGATAGCCCTACAAGTAGTGACTTGGTATTGCTTCAAGCACAAGACAACACTCCTATAAATTTTGCAGTGTCTCAGTATAGTCTTATTTCAGGAGCATCTGGAAGCGGTGTAATTCCACCTGTACCAACAGTAGGTGTTCCCGTTACTATTCGTATTCAGTCTACTAAGATTGGATTTGATGACTTTACATTTGATCCTGCGATACATCAATTAAGGTATGCACTAGAGCCTACATTATATGGTGACACCCCTACTGAAATGAATACTTTGCTAGCACGGTCTACTATCCTTACTCCTTTAGAAAACCCGACAACAGGTGTTTATTACTTTGATATTAACTACGTTCAGTCTGGAACATTTAACCCTTATATGTATCTTATTTACGACTACATAACCTAAAGACATGGCAATACCAATTATACCATCAAGCACAGAGCCTACACTTCAAGCGTATACATTAGCGTATGCTGAGAATGTACAAGGATTTC
>Ga0307984_1000632_pt1 | contig 15331 bp, 6 predicted proteins | sample EllFjometageno78_FD_203169 | JGI IMG/M metagenome (GOLD analysis project Ga0307984, IMG submission 203169) | Marine microbial communities from Ellis Fjord, Antarctic Ocean - #78 | ecosystem: Environmental > Aquatic > Marine > Unclassified | place: Southern Ocean | collected 2014-10-09
GATGCCCCTCTTCTGGTGGCGCCACAATTGGAATCTTACCAGCCCCTATGCTGAATTTGACGACAAATGGTCCCAATACTCTTGTGGATGGAAACCCTAGTTCTACTGACATTGTGGCTCCATACAACCTGAATTACAACTACAGCTGGAGCCCAGGAGGGGCAACAACTCCTACAATTACACACAACTGGCAAGGAGGCACTTTACCTAATTCCTACACCTATACCCTCACGATTACTGAGATTCCGTCTGGATGTACCAATACAGAATCTATAAATATTTATGAGGTAACTGTGGGCCCATGCACCGGGCCGTGCTGTGCGCTAGAACCATATACCTTGCCACAACCTACTTCGTCTCTTTCCGGTGGATATTGTGATACTTGGGGGTTCAGTTCTTCAGGGAGTTCTTCAAATGTCACTAACCTTGGTTGGAATTTCGGTGATTCAGGTCCTGGATCATCTTCAAACCCAACAACGCATGAATACTCAGAAATAGGATATTACAACGTGAGTGTATCTGGCCAAGTACCAAATGTTGCGGGCACCCATCTTTGTTCTGTATTATCTCCATCGGTAGTTGTGGATGTGGCTATGATAGCTCAATTCGGAGCTGAAGTTAGCTGCGTGCCCAGTCCAACTGATGCTCCTCAATTGTGTTTGACCGATGAGACAGCATATCTGCCGGGGACAGGAATTGATTTTTTAGAATTCTCTAAAGACCAACCCTTCTCAACAAGCGGTAGCATCACCACAAACCCATATCCTGCTTTGCCTGTTAGTCATTGTTTTGGAAGTTTAAGTCCTGGATCGATTTATACGGCAAACTTAACTGCGACCCATTCGTCTGGGTGTATTGATGATTTCACACAGGCAGTAACAATTCCTGGCCCAGTTATCATATCTGCCACTCCAACTGTTCGTTGTCTTGAACAGGTTTTTGATTTCTCTGCTTCATGTTCTGGTGCCGTTAATTTTGATTGGAATTTCGATGACACATCGGTAGGAGCGAATGATGATGCTATTTTCGATGGCAATTCCCCACAACATTCGTACGCACAAAACGCCAATACTGTCTTACTAGGCGGGCCTTACACCCCTGTTGTAAGTGTTGTGGCGACTCATGCAAATGGATGTCAATTCTCAAACAATATTAGTGTTGTTGTGAATGACTTACCGCCTAATGCAACAATCACCTCTTTAGATGGAGATTTTAAATTCTGCTTCGGTGAAACTGAAATACTTGAAGTATTAAATGTGATGCCACCTTCACAAGTGTTTTGGTTCGGGCCCAACGACCCAAGCACATCTGCTGGTCCCCCTGGAAATTCTTTAACCGTTACTTCTGAAGGAGAATACGGTGCTACAATTTTCAACCCTGTCACTGGATGTTCAACCGATATTGACCCAGTGCTTGTACAACAGTGGCCAGTGGTCCCCGCATTTATTACTGGACCCAGCATTCTTTGTGACGGGGAATGCACCGATCTAATCGCACCGAGTGGCAATTACACCTACCAATGGTCCAATTTGGCAGGCAATGCAATCGGATTTACAATGTCCATCGAGGTTTGTTCTTATCAAATTTCTGGAAGTGATGTGATTACATTGAAAGTAACAGATCCTATTTCAGGTTGTAGCAATACATATACCCTCACAATCACTGTTGAGCAAAGTCCAACAGTACAAATAGGAACCTATCCTGACCCACCATGTGAGGGATCAGAAGTAACACTTTTTGTTGATCCATTAAATCCATTGCTTAATTATGTTTGGACTGGAGGACAAACAGGACAAACATTTACCACCTTGTCAGAAGGAGTCTATACTGTCGTTGCAATTGACCCACTCACGGGATGTAAAGGATTGGCGACTGAAACTGTTCACCCTTGCCCCAATCTATGTGAAGTGCCGACAGGTTGCTATAATGCTTGTGATTCTGGAAAAACAGTCTGTGGCCCACTTGGCCTAGCTGCTTATGAATGGAATTACATCCCCCCGGGATCGACTGTTTCAACAATCGTAGGGATGACGAGATGCATCACCATGACTCAGGATGGAGACTATTCACTTACCGCTGAAAACAGTTATGGTTGCCCCAAAACGTCTGGACTTTTAGAGATGGAATTCATCAACTGCGACAGTTGCCAGTTTTCTGAAGCCGACATGCTAGACTTACAGCTTCTGTCACTAGGTACTTCTCTTTACTCTACAGACATTGATGGTGATGGAGTGAATGAGGATGTGGCATGCTGTCTTTGGTCTATAAATCCTTTGATTTCTTCTGCAAATGGAGCAACCCCAAGCACATTGTGTATGGATATAATCTGGGGAGACGGAACCAGTCAACTCAACCTTCCTCTGGGATCACCCGTGGAACATTGTTATACTGATGGATGTACTGACTACCCTATTGCTGTGAAAATTAAATGTTGCAACGATGGGACACATGCATTCGGATTCAGTGCAACTGCATTTTGCGATTGTGTACCCGATTGTTATGTGAGAAATTCATTCTGGGAAGCCATCACTGAAAATGACGGGTCGGATAAATGTCACATCGAATTTACAGGTACTCAATTTATAGGACCAAATATGGTTTCGTACCAAAACCCGGAGTATACTATCTCAGGGGTAGAGTACAGTGGAAACATTATTAATTTAAGTAGCTTAAGTTATGGTGGTGGATACAACTTCAGCTTCGACTTAAACCCCGGTGTATACCAGGTTTGTTATTCGATTGAAGGAGTTTCAACTCTGGGCGAAATCTGCTTGTCTGAACACTGTCACGAAGTTGTCGTTAATTGTTGTCAAGAAACTATCGATACCGATGACTGTTTCGTCAACTGTACCAATTTGGACCTTGGACTGGGCCTCGTTGACCTTGGCGTATCAACTGATGCAACTGGAAATGTCTGCTGTTCATTTGGACTTGCTCCTGTCTTGTTAAGCAGCTGCCAAATTGATGTGTTTGACCTGTGCATTAACATCGACTGGGGTGATGGCTCTATTCCTTTGCACAATGTTCCATTCACTCAAGGATATACACATTGCTATTCATCTGGAGGGACATACGATGTAACGTTGGATGTATTTTGTTGCGCTCAAGGTCAGACACAATCTTGGACGTTTATAGAAACCTTGAATTGTACAGGTGGTGGATGCGAGATTCCTCAGGGCATAGACTTTGAGTGGGGATCAAACGCTACGTGCTCAAATACAGCGTGTGACGAGATGTGGTTTTGCGCGGGGAATTTTACAGGACAAGACTCTAACATATGTCTAAGCTGGGATTTCGGGGATGGAAACACATACAATCCTTTACTTCCTGACTGCCCTATACATTGCTACAACTCAGCTGGAGAGTACACCGTTTGTCTCACTGTGTATTGTTGTGATGAAGGACCATTTGGCCCATCGGCATATACAATTTGTCATGAAGTAGGTGTCAATTGTGGAGTTGTTGAGATTGATTGCCCATCCGACCTTGACCAAGATGGAAATGTGGGGATATCAGATCTATTGAATCTTCTAGGAGATTATGGCACCGTTTGCCAATAGGCGCAAGCATGTCATCGGGTTTTGAGTAGATTGCACACATGATCAATCGAAATTATTTAAAAGCAGTCACGAAGTCAATTGTACTTGGTGGCTGCTTTCTTTTTCTAAATGCATTTGGGACTCTCCTAGGCCAAACCTCTGCACCATCAGATTCTGCTGTGATCCGTTCCATTTACGATGAGGTCCTTACAAATGGGGAAGCTTACGAGAACTTACGTGTCCTCACAAAAACGATAGGGCATCGGCTAAGTGGATCCCCAGAAGCAGCGCAAGCAATGGAATGGGGTGCGCAATTGTTACGTGACTATGGGGCCGACAACGTTTACGTCATGCCAGTAGTGGTCCCCAGCTGGACGAGAGGAGATATTGCAAATGCATCTGTTGAAATGTCCTCCGGAGAGAAGTACGATCTTCACATTACCGCTTTGGGCGGATCTATAGAAACGCCTAACAACTCCCCTGTTACAGCAGAAATAATTGTCGTCAAACACCTTAGCGATCTGGACACCATGTCGAGGCGTAAAACAAAAGGTAAAATTGTCCTGTTCAATAGGGCGATGGATCCTGTCCTTATAAATACAGGTTCTGCATATGGCGGAGCAAACGACCAAAGAGGTCAAGGCGCGATTTACGCCTCTAAAGCAGGAGCTGTTGGAGCTTTGGTGCGATCTCTAACGCATTCACTGGACACTTTGCCTCATACGGGTGCTATGTACTACTCTGAGGATGTCACTCGAATCCCAGCTGCAGCCATTTCAACTGTTGATGCGCGGAAACTGGCCCAGCTATATAAAACAGATCCTGACCTCCAAGTCACATTCCAAATGAACTGTCAAGCTTTGCCAGATGTAGAACAAGGAAACGTAATCGGAGAATGGACAGGTTCGGAATTGCCGAATGAAATAATTACGCTAGGTGGCCATCTCGACTCATGGGATATCGGAGAGGGCGCACACGATGACGGAGCTGGCATCGTTCATACCATAGAAGTACTTCGCGCCCTGAAAGCAGTCGGATATACGCCCCGAAGAACGATCAGGTTCGTGCTTTTTATTAACGAGGAAAATGGAAATCGAGGTGGAATTAAATACGCCGAAATCGCAGCTTCTGAACTCGCAACGAACGAACACGTTTACGTTGCAGCCATGGAATCAGATGCTGGAGGATTTAGTCCGCGTGGGTTCAGTATGGACGCCACAGACACCCTTGTTGACATTGTAAAAAGCTGGAAGCCCCTTTTCGAACAGTACAACATACACCGATTCAAGAAAGGATGGTCCGGAGTTGACATCGGTCCATTAAAGCAACTTGACAGGCGCCCATTGTTAATAGGGCTAGTCCCAGACGGCCAACGATACTTTGATTTCCACCACAGTACTTCAGACGTTTTTGAAAACGTTCACAAAAGAGAATTGGAATTGGGGGCAGCCACTATGGCATCGATGATAATGCTCATCGACAAATACATTCCTGCCCCATAAATCTCTTCCCCGTTTAAGGACAAACAGTACCAAACGACGCCAATAAGGCTAAAAGGTCTGATGTTCCCGCAGCATTGTCGCCATCTAAATCACCAAGACAGGTTGACAGGAAAATACATGAGCCATCGTCATCGTTTGCTAGTTCATTGTAGTTGTCAGCATTTGGATACATACATCCAAGTACGGTACATACTCCACAAGTTCCATAAACATTTGTCACATCACCCGAACCTACTGTCCATAATCTATTTGCATAAGACCAGTAATCAGTAACTGGTGAACATGACCAATCACCTGAAGCTGTTCCTGTTGGAACTAAATCCTCCTGAACACCATCTACAACTAATAAATATTCCATATTATCGGTAGGTGCAGGATCAAAAGTAAAGGTCCAAGAACCATCGCCATTGTCCGAAGCAACAGGACCAGCAGCTGGATCCCAGCCCCACCATGGACCAGTCATTGCAACTGAACTAGCAGCATCGCAGACAGTAGTTGTTATTGTGAGTACTTCAGCAGCAACTGGCTCCTCACAAGGCGTTCCTCCATAAGTAACACAATCTGCTGCACTGAATGTAGCATTGAAAGCACCAAAACCATTTGGATAAATACATCCGTATTCTGGAACATCTTCACAAGAAGCATAAATACAAACAAGATTTCCGTATTCATCGTATGCTTGAGTTGTTGCAGTAGAGTCATAGTTAGATGCATTTGCATCAAGACAACCTTCTACTCCTACTACTGGCGCTTCACAAGGCGTTCCTCCATAACTAACACAAAGCGCTGCATTAAAAGCAGCATTAAAAGCACCAAAGCCATCAACATATATACATCCATACTCTGGGATATCATCACATGACGCATAAACACAGCTTAAGTTTCCATATTGATCGTAAGCCTGAACAGTTGCCAAAACATTATAATTTGTTGCATTTGAATCCATGCAACCTAAAACACCTGGACAGCCTGCAGATAAAGATGTTGTGGTTACTGTTCCAGCAGCTCCTGCTGTAACAAGAACATTTGCACCTCCACATCCATCACCCCACTGTAATCCCCAACCAGAATAGCCATCAGCCGGCCCTGTTACGGCAGCCACATATTCGAAGCTTGTTCCTGGAGCTATTTCTAGCGTTCCTGTAAACACTCCATCAAGGTCATCATCAGCAAGCGTTACACCGAAGCCATTCCAACCATTCCATGACCCATTGACCACCACTACATCGTAGTCTGCATCTGGCTGGTCTACATTGTTCATGTCAACAATAAAATTGATGATTGCAAATGAATAAGTACATGAACCATCATCTATCGTAGCTGATGCATCATAATTGTCAGCAGCTGAATCTGTACAGCCGTTTAGGTTGTTTACAATAATTACACCCTTCATCCCTGCATTTACATGTGGTTGACAAACATAATAATAGGTTTGTGCGTTAAGAGGTGTAAAAGAAGCTACAGCACCAAAACCAAAATTAAAACCTCCATTTGATGTGTTACCGTCAGCTAAAAATGTTGCCTCATCCACCTCAACAGCATTGTGAGTAGAACCCAATGTGAAATTAATCACCTCTCCAAGGTTAACCGTCATCGTATCAGGAGAAAAGGTAAACCCAACAGTTGTTATATGATTTGAAGTATTTGTTGGACAAGATCCACATTGACCATAAACATTTGTGACATCTCCTGAACCTAAAGCCCATTGCCTATTTGCATATGACCAGAAATCTGTAATGGGTGTACACGACCAATCTGAAGAAGCCGTTCCTGCTGGAACCAAATCTTCCTGAATACCATCCACAACTAGCAAATACTCCATGTTATCTGCTGGTGCAGGATCAAAAGTAAAGGTGTAGGTTCCGTCTCCATTGTCAACAGAAAGTGGACCTCCATTTACATCCCAGCTCCACCATGGACCTGTCATTCGAACTTCAGAACCTCCATTGTTATCACAAACTTCAGTAGTAACAACTAAACTTTGAGCATATGAAAACACTGAAGTCGTAACAAAAAGGAAAAGAGCCAATGCTCTAAAAAATGTATTTGTATAAGACATCATTAAATATATTTTAGTTTATGGGTACCTATTGTAAAAAGTACAATAAGTATCTCCATGTAAATATATTGTAAAAGATACAATAAGTAACATTTTACAGGAAGTATTTATGCCTATTCACTGTAAATGTGTACTATAGTTACATTCTGAATAAATAATTATCATCTTCCACAAGTTCAGAATATCGCTCGGAATCAAATTTAAATAAATTTGCTGGTCGATGCTTGACATTTTTTTGTTTCTCATTTAAATTAATGAGCGGAATTGGCTTGATTTTTTTGCGAAAGTTTGCTTTGTCTAGTGACGAGTCAATAGAATATTCATACAACTGTTGCATTTCATTAAGTGTAAACTTCTCAGGCAACAAATCAAAGCACAGGGGTTCCCTTTTTAACTTTTGACATAAGAGTTCGAAGGTTGATTTTAGAATCTCATTGTGATCAAAGGCAAGTTGAGGTATCTCGCGAATAGGCAACCACTTCACCTCTTCTGCCCAGGAATCAGCAACGGCATAAATATCTTCTTTTCTGACCAATGCAAAATATGCGTTGGTTATTACACGTCCTTGAGGATGTCGATCAGGTTTTCCGAATGTTTGTCCTTGGTGAAGCATCACTCCTTCCACTTTTGTTAATTCTACGAGAATTCGACTGGCAGCATCAGACAAGTCTTCATCAGGATATACAAGGTCACCAGGAATGGCCCACTCTCCGAGAAACGGCTCCATCGCTCTTTTAATTAATAGCGCATGAATCTTCCCATTTTCATATCCGAAAATAACGCAATCCAATGAAAAGGAATACGAGAAAAAATTGTCGAATTTAATTTTATACGCCATGCTTCTTATTTTAATTGAAATTCCTTTGTCAATCCACCCAGATTTATACTAAACAAGCCTGGCTCGCTAACCCAATTGCCGTTTACATTCACAAATTCTAGATCTTCTTGTGAAATTTTGAATTGCTGTGTGACATGTTCTCCAGACTTTATGCTGGTTTTATTAAAGGCTATTAAAGATTTTCCTTTTGGTATAACAGACGCAAAATGATCAGAAACATACATCTGAACCGTTTCCATTCCGTCTATATCTCCAGTATTGGACACAGTAACAGAGACGATAATGGAATCACCTTGCTCCATTTCTAATTTATCGAGTGTTAAATTCGAGTATTCAAAGGCCGTATAGCTTAATCCGAACCCAAAGTCCCATTGGGGATCATATGCCGTAAAGCCATTCGACTTATGTCGGTCTACACTTCTGGGATGATCGTAGAACTCAATTTGCCCATCGTATTTCGGGTAAGAATAAGGGAGTTTTCCAGAAAAATTTGATTCTCCGAAAAGAAGCTTCGAGAGTGCATTAGCCCCAAAATCACCTGGAAGATATGCCTGAACGATTGCTGCCGAATTCTCTACGGCCTCACGAATTATTCTTGGACGTCCTTCTACCAAAACAAGCACAACGGGCTTTCCTGTTTCATGAGCTATTTTTGCAAGCTCAATTTGCTCAGGATTTATATTCAAAGAACGAATATCTCCTGGCTTCTCTGTAGAAGGATATTCTCCAATACAAAGTAGGATGACATCAGATTGTTCTGCCTTGATCTTAAAATCTTCAACATCTACTAATCTGGTAGCCTCAAATCCGTTGTTTTTGTATAGCTCAGCTCCCTGGCTAAACAGACAATTGTCAACCCCTACATTCTGTTCGACTGCCTCTCTTATAGTTAATCTGCCTGCAGTGTTAAATTTGACATTGTCTCCTTGCCACGTATGTGTCCAAGATCCGTTTAGGAAAATAAGGTTGTCAGATGTAGGACCAGCAACCAGTATCTTTTGACCCTTTTTTAATGGAAGGATGTTGTCATTTTTCAATAACGTAATGGATTCCAATGCAGAATTTAATGCGATTTCATGATGTTTATGAGAACCAAAATCGGGATATGATTTGGCTTGATTCATCTTCTTTTCGTACAATCCGAGGATCAGTTTTACTCTTAAAATTCTTCTAACAGCATCATCAAGTCTTTCTAGCGAAATGCTTCCCTCATCAACAGCTTCTAACAACAATGTGCAGTATTCCTTGTATTGAGGAGCATTGGGGACCATACTCATATCGAGTCCAGAATTAATCGCTAAAACAATTCCTTCCTTTTTGGTTTTTGCAGTTCGGTGTACAGAATGTAACAAGCTGAAATCCTCCCAATCAGAAACAGCAAAACCTTCAAACCCCCACTCTCCTTTCAGTACTTCAGTTAATAAATGATAGTTTTGATGCCCTGGAATTCCATTAACTGTACCACTATTAATCATAACGGTGAGAGCTCCTTCATCAACTGCAGCCTTAAATGGTGGGAAATATAATTCTTCCATATACTTTTCTGGGATCCATGCTGGAGTTCTATCCCTTCCACTAGTGGGATTACTGTATCCGACAAAATGCTTTAGACATGCTGCTACATGTTCTGAGTCAACACCTTTATTACCTTGATACCCATTAATAATTGCCTTCCCCATTTCTGAAGCTAAAAAAGGGTCTTCCCCTAACGTTTCGAAAGTTCTAGACCAAAGTGGTTGACGTCCTAGATCAAGTACAGGAGAAAAATTCCAATGAATTCCAGAAGCCCTCGTTTCATATGCAGTAACCTCACCAAACTGCATAGCCAAACTGGGATTCCACGTTGCGGCCAATCCTATTTCCTGTGGGAAAAGTGTGCCTCCAGTAGTATAATTTACGCCATGAATAGCATCAATTCCGTAAATAATAGGTGTTTTTGATTTTTCATCCTGATACGCACCATGAACATGATGCATTACATACTCCCACTCATCTAAAGTGAGTGTATGAGCACCAACATTTAAGACAGAACCAACAGCATATTCAACTAGAGCCTCGTCAATTTTCTTCGGATCTATACGTATCGGCTCAACAGCCATTCCAGAAGAATCTCTCTCGAGCAATACATCGAGCGTAATTTGACATGTTTGCCCTACTTTTTCCTTTACACTCATCTTTGCAAGAAGTGTATTGATCTTATTCTCTATTTCGGGAGATGAAAAAGAAGCCTGTTGTGCCCAACTCGACAATGAAATAAAAATAATTGAAGTAAAAATAGCACACTGTATTCTCATAATACTGTAGATAATTTTAAGTTTTAAAATCGAAAATTAAACACAATGCAGTTCTAGTACCTACTACAATATCAATTATTTTAAAATAAGCTTATTAATTTATCATTTCAGCGGAGAACGATCAGTGATTTGAACAAAATAAAAAGAGTGAAAGCAAAATAAGTAGAATATATTTACTTCATCTTAATAGATAAAATGAATTATCAAATTCAAAGGTCTTATTATTGTATAAAATACCATAACTGTAAATATTTTTGTTTATGAAAATGTTTTGTGCTCGTCTATTTCTATACTGTGTGAGTATCTGTTTTGCGGATGTCAGCTTCTATGCACAGGTGAGTATTGTGGAAGTGATACAAACAGAAGGAAAATGGAACCTAACAGTTGATGGCATCCCCTTTTATATTAAAGGCGCCGGCGGAGATAAACACCTCGATGTTCTTGTTTCCGCAGGAGGAAATACAATTAGAACTTGGGGGACAGAGAATGCACTCGCCATTCTAGATGAAGCACATGAAAAAGGGGTGAAAGTCATGATGGGACTGTGGGTACAGCATGAGCGCCATGGATTCGATTACAACAACACCTCAAAAGTTGAGAGACAATTAGAGAATTTTAGAAGAGAAGTAAGAAAGTATAAAGATCACCCTGCTTTGTTACTATGGGGAATCGGCAATGAGTATGAACTCAATTATTCTAATACTAAAGTTTGGGCTGCAGTCAATGACATTGCAAAAATGGTACATGAGGAAGACCCCAACCACCCTACATCCACTGTAACTGCTGGAACAAACGCTGAAAAACTTAAGTTTGTCATGGATGAACTTACAGAAATTGACATTTACGGGGTGAACACATATGCAGATATAGGAAGTGTGAAAAGTGTGATCAAAGACGGAGGATATACAAAACCTTACATGATTACTGAGTGGGGACCTACAGGGCATTGGGAGATTACAAAGACAATGTGGGGGTCATCGGTTGAACAATCGAGTACGGAAAAATCAACATCATACATGAACCGCTATATGGCAAACATTGCGTCCCAAAAAGACCAATGTATTGGATCATTTGCGTTTCTGTGGGGTCAAAAACAAGAATACACGAGCACTTGGTATGGTCTATTCAGTGAAGATGGGGTGCCAACCGAAGCCATTGATGTACTTGAATTTTGTTGGTCGGGAAAGTACCCCGAGAACAGAGCTCCTTCCATTGACAATGTGACGTTCGATGGAAACCTCGAATTACTTAATACCATTCTAACCCCAGGTCAGAAATGTATTGTACATCTCGAAGCACATGACCTCAACCAAGACAAGCTTAATTATCGGTGGGAATTGTATCCCGAAAGTACCGATTTAAAAACGGGAGGTGATGCAGAAGGCAAACCGCTTGTGATACTTGGAAAAATTAAAGGAAGTAAATCTAACGAAATCGTGTTGAAAGCACCATTAACCGAAGGGCGCTATAGATTGTTTGTCTTTATTGACGACAATGAGAAGGTCGCCTACATGAATATTCCTTTTTATGTGGATGGATCCTCTAGCGATATGAAACGAATTCAATTTAAAAAACAGCAATTTGAACCGTATGCGTTTTAATATTATTTCTTTCATCATTGCAAGCTGTTTCTGTTCAGGTCTATTTGCACAGTCTGTTCCTGACTCCAGCATGTTTAAGCCTGAAAGTGGTGGGCTATACCCTAAGAAATACGAACAAGGGCTATCGAACATTTCTGTGTCAGGATACTATAGATTTTTAGGAACCTATTCAAAGATGGATACACAGTATCCGGAAATGGGCTTAATCAACAACCGTGTTTTCTTAGGTGATGATAGCAACCTTCCGCAGTTGAGTCTGACTTTAGGTGTAAGCCCCTCAAAAAACACTTCGGTCTCAACTGATTTTTATTTGTGGACACCTCTCACAGGAAGTGAAAATGATTACGTAAAGGGATTGCTTTTGGGTGTGAATTTATATGGCTCTCACTCGACAAATTATGGGGTTTTTAGTGTCAAAACAGGGGGGATTCACTGGCACAAATTGAGCCCACTCACCTTTGCATCAAATACCGGTTACAACAGATATAGCCTGTTTGAGCGGAATCCTTGGGATCCAAACACAAAAAACGTATTCGACCGATACAATACCTTCTACGAAAATGGAGCCCTCACACAAGACGTGAGATGGGGACAACAAGCCTTTCACGGATTCATCTTCGAAGGTGCCGACTTACCACATGATTTGTCTTTCTCATTTATGAATGGAAAGTCACAATTAAATGGTGGGACCTCTGAATTGCCTAACAGCTTAACGGGCGGGAGGATACACAAGAAGATCAACAATCATTTCGTAAGCATTAATGGTGTGCGCAGTCAGACTTTTTCTGACATCTCATCGCAAGAATTAATTGGATTTAACTTAATAACGACGGAATTCGAATTTAAACATCAAGATAAATTAACGCTTTATGGAGAAATCGGCACTGGGAATTATTTCGCTCCCAATTATGCAGAAAAATGGGGAGAAGCTATAGATGTGAGGCTTCAATTCAGCGAATCTATCACACATTTCCCCCTTGAAATAAGATACTTCAGAATTAGCCCTGATGTGATTAATAACAATGGTGTTTTCTGGAATACATCTATTAATGAATATTCTCAAAACAATGAAATCGTAGATCCTGGCCAAGCCCCCCTCCTGTTTCCTTTTGCCAGCTCATTGACATCCATTGGTCAGATGACAAACAACAGACAGGGGATTATTTTAAACACGGACATGAAGTTCGGAAATAATAAATTAACAGTTGGATATAGCGCTGCAAAAGAGATTGTAGGTGTATCCGATCGCATCACATATAGTCATCCAGCAAATTCTCTTGCGCTGTCAAGATTTTGGAGATGGGGATTCCCACCCAATGTTGGACCTTACGGAAACATCAACAAGGTTTATAGATCAGTCTATGAAACAATGCTGATCACAGACTCGATATCCGCAAAAGGATTTAACTCTTTAGAGATAAGTTTCAAAACGCATACCAAACTGTTCAACAGACCATTGATGTTCTATTATCTGGGTGGATTCCACAGTGTTCAAAGAAATTTCAAAGCGTTTCCTACGTATACAGATGAAGCCTATTTACAAAGTTTCAATCACCAATTTGATCTTTATTACGCATTGTCAAAAAACATTACACTTTGCAATTATTTGGGGTATGACATTATTAAAGGGGGGCAGAATACTGAAACAGATATAGATTCCAATGCTCCCAAAGACCAAAAAGGAATCAGCTATGCAATCGGTCTAGACATTCAGTTGGCTCAAAACACTGGTTTTTATATTCGTCATCGCTGGATGAAATACCAAGATTATAGTTTTTTATTGGACGCATATCAAGGCACGGAAACGACTGTTGAATTAAAAATATTCTTCTAGAAATGAAATATATTTCACTCATACTTTTAACCACCATTTGTGCTTTTTCTGGTTTGGCTCAGGATGGAAAAAAAGTTCAGTATGTAGGTGGTGCAAGATCACTTATGACAAATTCAAACTTTAATTCTGAGGGAGATTCCACCACAGTTCCAAGACATTCAGGTGGCAATGCCTTACTTGATTTGGGATTTAAAATAAATCCAAATGCAAATACGGAAATTCTTGGAATGGTGAGGATTAACAATGAATTTGGCGGGTTTTGGGGCGGCGGGGTAACTTTTGACGTTAGACAGCTATATGTTCGGGGAGTTGCAGCTGGGATCGTACGGTACCAAATCGGCAATATCAATTACAAACTATCTCCATATACTTTCTACAATCACAACCAAGATATCCGTACTTCTTCAATTGGGACAAATCGAATTAAAGAAGACGTTTTAAATTACGAATCGTTTTACAAAGACAATACCTGGCGTCAACAGGGCGCATCAGCTAATTTTGGATTGCAATTCCCAAAAATCATTCAAGAAATTGAATTTAACGGCTTCATTGCAAGATTGAATCCCACAAATTTCTCGAGTGTACTGGAACGACTTTATGGTGGTGGGAATACAGTAATCACTCAAAGCAAACACTTGACCTTAGGTGTAAACCATGTCAGTGTCTTCGATCTAAGTGGAACTGCGCTAGACAGCAACATCTATAAAAACAATGTAAGTTCAATTACATACGATGTACAGTTTATGAGTAACGACAATACGTATGGATTGGATGGTGAATCAGGAATTGGTTTGACAACGCAAAGTCTTTATCCAGAAGGGGACCTAACAGATTATTTCGTTCATGCTCGACTCTATCTAAATTTAACCAAGTCCGGCTTGAAGCTCAATATTGGATACATGGATAACGGTCCCGATTTCAGAAGTTTTGGGGCACAGTCAAAGCGTGTTAATTTCAACCAAGAAAACAATTTTTATAACCGTTACACAAACGCACAAGTGATTCGTCCCATCTCGATGTATGACATGTACAATGACCCTGGTTTATATAACGAAGGGATTACGGTGGGTGTCATGAACTACAATCCGCTTATAAATACGACCCTACCTTATGGCATTGCCTCATTCAATAGACGTGGAGGGTATTTGGGCGTGAACTATTCAGATAAGAATAAGGCCGTTGAAGCAGAAGGGAAACTTTACTTTCTCTCAGAGATACGCGGTCAAGGAACGACTCATTTAAAGTCTTTCTTAATGGGTGAGTTACAAACCAAACTGAATGCCGAGAAAATATGGAAAGGAGATAAGGCAGTCACCTTACAACTGGGTATTACGCATCAGCAATCCACAAGAAAAGGTGAGTTTGATTTTCAAACTGTCGACCTCAACTCCACTGTGATTAATTTGGGAATTGAAGGTGAAATTATTGACAATCTGTTCCTCATGGGAAACGTCTTTACATTACACGCTTTCGGATCTGACCAACTTACAATTAGAGATTCCGATGACATCATCATCAATTACGAAGGATACGAAATTGATGGAAGTGAAATGAATATTTCGGGAGGGCTTCGGTTTGATTTCTCAAAGAAAATTTATTTGGCCGGAATGTACGAATGGAACACATTTAACTTAAGCAATGCCGATCCATACAGTATTCAGCAA